>JAEEGI010028339.1_pt1 | contig 10660 bp, 6 predicted proteins | sample 8958751 | NCBI WGS metagenome assembly JAEEGI01 (sample SAMN16246545, study PRJNA631951) | gut metagenome | biome: gut microbiome; feature: rumen; material: KS-attached | host: Bos | place: Iran: Karaj | collected 2018-10 | reverse complement strand
AAGAGGCCGTTGCTGGTAGGCCGAGCCGGCTTCGCAGAGCAAGTCGATTTTTATCAGCTCGGTGGCAGAGGGGAAATAATAAAGTTTGCGGCCGTTGGCAAGGCTATGCTCGTGCGGGGCAAGGGTGTTGGTCGGGGGCAGCTCTACCATTTGTTTATAGTTAAAAGATTATAGATGATAATTAGAACAGGACGGTGATTTTAAAATTCACCTGACGGGCGGTAAGGTAGTTGGGCACACGGCGCGGCATGTTGTCGATGTCGGCCACCCAAAGGTAAGAGACGACGTTACGGAAGTTGAAGAGGTTGAAGACTTCGATGCCAATCTGGATGTCGTCGACAATGCGGAAGATTTTTTTGTGTTTGAGTTTTTCGAACTGGGAGAGGCGTATGGTGTTGCCCCAGTCGAGACGGTAGTAGGCTGGCAGTCGGAGCTGGTTGCCGCCGTTGTCACCAAAGGGGACGGTGATGGGTGTGCCCGTGGCGAAGACGAGGTTGAGGCTCATGCGCCACCAAGGCATTTCGGGCACGTTGTCTTGCAGGAAGAGTTTGAAACTCAGGCGTTGGTCGGTGGGGCGTGCAAGCCACCCAAGGCTGTCGCCTTCGATATCTTCCTGTGTTTGCATGATGGAGAGACTTGCCCATGACTCGAGACCTTCGACCAACTCGCCATTGAGTCTCAGACTTAGGCCGACAGCATAGCCCACGGCTTTTTGGTCGGGCATGTAGCGCAAGCGGAGGTTGTCGACGGTGTAGGGTATGAGGTCAGTGATGTATTTGCCATAGATGTCGGCGGTAAAAGTGAATGGCTTGTCCCACAGGCGGAAACGCCAGTCGGTGGTGCCGGTGACCTGATAGGAGGTCTGTGGGGCGAGGCCGGTGCACAAGGAGCCATCATCGCGGCGGTATTCTCTGTAGAAAGGCGCCTGACGATAGATGCCAGCTGCCAGACGGAAGAGCATATCCTGCTTCATTCGGGGCTTGTAGTTGATGCTGGCACGGGGGCTTACCATCCACTTGGTTTCATTGTCGCCGGCTTTGTAGACTTGTGCACGCACACCTGCGAGAATTTTTATGTCATCGCCTCGGCGGGTGTGGAAATCCAATTCCCGTTGGAGGAAGGCGGCTCCGCGGAGAGTCTGTAAGGAGTTGGTGCTGTTGGCATAGAGTTGAAGTACTGGAGGCAGAGGATAATTGGTGGTGTCGCCGAAAGGAAGGATGACCGATGGCAGAGCGTAACCCGACGAGTCAACCCATTTCCACTCTCGCAGATGGTCGTCGATGCGTTCAAGCTGTAGTTTGATACCCATGTCCCAGCTGCCGATACGGGCATAACGGTTGGCCCGGAGGTCGAGGGTGGCGATGTCGGTAGTGAGACGATTGCGTGCATGCTCAAGGAAGGTGCCCACGCCACGGTTGAAACGTGTGGTGTCGTCAGTAGTCTCGCCGGTGGCAATTTGGTAGAGCCAATATTGGCTCTGCACGTCGTAGCGTTCGCCCTCATTGATATGCTGGAAAGCCATGTGGCTTTTCACACGCCAGTCCTCGTTCGGTCGCCAATCGGCACTCAGGGCCCCGAGGAGGGTGTTGTAGCGGTCCTGCTCCTGACCGTCAAAGTAGATGTCGATTTCCATGCCGGGCTGCAGCGCGCTGCCAAAGGCTGTAGTGCGACTCTCGGGCACCAGGCCGTAAACGTTGTTGGTCCATACGGCCAAAACACCGAGGTCAAGTCGGTCGTTGACTTTATATCCCATCAGAGCCTGGAAGTCGGTATAGGCGGTGGTATAGCTGCCACGGGTATCCAGGCTACCAAGGACATATTGGTTGCTGTGGCGGCGCAGGCCGACGGCATAGTTCAGGCGCTCCCCTGCCCTGCCCTGCACCGTGGCAGAGGCTCCCAGCAGGCTGGCGCTAACTTTACCATTGAAGTCATGCGGACGCAAGTATGTAATGTCGAGCACGGAAGAGAGTTTGTCTCCAAAAGTGGCATCAAAACCGCCCGGCGAAAAGAGTATAAAGTCCACCATGTCAGGGTTGATGATGCTCATACCCTCTTGCTGACCACTACGGATGAGCATTGGACGGAAAACCTCGATGCCATTGATATAAACGAGGTTTTCGTCGAACGAGCCGCCACGAACGGAATACTGGGAAGAGAGTTCGTTGTTGGATTGCACGTCGGGCAGCATTTTAATAACACCTTCGACACCTCCGGTTGGACCTACGGTCTCGTCAAGTTTGCCTACTTCAATCTGTGTAAAGGTGCTCTGACGGGTTTTTTCGTCGCTGACTTCGACAGCCTGCAATTGTGTGGCCATGGGTTTAAGCTGCACGTCGAGTTCAGTGCGATTGCGGCGCGAAACGCGAAATTGTGCCGGCTCGTAGCCGGTGAACGAGAACCGAACGGTGACGCTGTCGTCGCCTTTTAGTTCCAGTTTATAAAAACCTTTGGAGTTGGTAGCGGTGCCAGTTTGACGGCCAGGAATGCCCACATTGACAAATTCGAGCGGCAATCCGTTCTTGGCGTCGGTCACCACGCCTTCGACCACACCTTGCCCTAAAACAGCCAGTGGCGAAAGCGAGAGAACCAGATATAAAACAAATCGTTTCATTGCTATATATAACAATGAAACGATTTATTTATTGTGTAGCTGCCTGAAATTTATTGCTTCATGAGCTGCTCGACGCGATCTTTGGCTGCTTTCGACTCAGCAAGTTTGTCGACACGTGCATAGGCGTTGCCAAGTGCAACGAGGGCATTGATGAGGTTGGGACGCTGCATGGCTTTGGCGTTCTCGTCGGTCAGGCCGTCGATGAAGGAAACGGATTTTTCAAGGTAGGTGATGGACTGTCCATAGTAGCCTTTGGCTTCCTCGTTGAGTTTGTCGAAGAGGCCGGCTTTCTCTTCGTCGAAGGGGTCGACGGCGTTGGCGGCGTTAGTTTTGTCGACAGCGCGGTTGTAGAGCATCTTGCCCAAGCCGAAGTTGGCGGCAAACTGATTGGGTTTGAGGGTGAGGCTCTCATTGTACTTGGCTTCAGCGGCCTCATAGTCGCCAGCGCTCTCATCGAGCAGCGTACCGCACTGCACCAGCACTTCCGGATAGAGGTTGACGGAGTCTTTGGTCATCTCGAGAGCGGTATTGATCTTCATCTTGCCTTTTTCGACGTTCTTGTCGAGGAGGTAGCCCGTGGCACTCAGCAGATAAGCACGGTAGTCGTTTTTGCAGTTCTTCTCATAGTTGTTGGCAACCTTCATGGCTTGCGCATTGTCTTTCTCGGCGATATAGATACCGAAGAGAGTGACATAGACATAGTTGATATCGGTGCGCTTGCGAATCATGTTGTTGAAGTACTTCTTGATGTTGGCGGTGTCGTGGGTGGCCACAGAGCTCAGACCGGCAATGTACATGGCATCCTGTGCAAACTGGCTTTTGCCGGAGTTGTTGAAGCAGGTGATGGACTTCTCAGCCAAAGCCATTGATTCGGTGTAGTTCTTCTCATTGTAGAAAGTGGAAGCCTGTTTGTAGTACTCGTTGCCGACGAAACTAAACACTTCGTTTACCTGTTGGGCAAATTCCTGTTTTTGGTCGAGGCGTTTGCACTCGAGGGCGGCGGTGTAGGCCTGCTCGGCCCAGTCGGGAGCCAGATTTTTGTATTTGGGTTTCTTGGCCTGGGCGTCGCCACCTATCTGAGAATAGATGAGGGCTTTGTAGCACCATGTCTTTGCATCGTCTTTAGTACTCTCATGGAGACAGGCGGCGTCGATTTCAGCCTTTGCCTTGTTGAGGTAACCCTTGCGCATATCCTGGAAAGCGCTCGAGACATTCAGCGATTGGGCACTTGCGGCCAGCGTGAAAGCGGCGAGAGCCGCAGTCATGACAATCTTTTTCATTTTCATATCTTTTTTAAAGTTTATGTTTTTATTCTTCCGTTTGATTATTAGTATCGTTTGTTTCAATATTATTGCTTTCGGGGGCAATATTTTCTCCACCTTCAGTGTTTTCGGCAGGCTGCTCCTCCTCGTTGTCAGTCGGGACTTTGGTGATGGAGGCAATATAGTCTTTGCCGCGGAGATCTATGAGTTTGACACCTTGGGTGGCGCGTCCGAGAACTCGCAGGTCGGCCACTTTCATGCGGATGGTGATGCCACTGCGATTGATAATCATCAGGTCGTGGTCGTCGGTGACGTTGGTGACAGCCACAAGAGGACCAGTCTTTTCGGTGATCTGCATGGCCTTGACGCCCTTGCCGCCGCGGTGGACGGTGGCGCGGTAGTCCTTCAGGGCCGAGCGCTTGCCATAGCCATGCTCGGTAACCACCAGCAGGTTCTCTTCCTCGCTCGGGAGGCAAAGCATCTCGATAGCGGCATCGTCGCTTCCATCGAGGTCCATGCCCTTTACACCCGATGCACCGCGGCCCATGGCTCTGAACTCCTTCTCGGGGCATATCATCACTTTGCCCTTCTTTGAAGCAATAAGCATGTAGCTTTCACCATCGGTGAGGCAGGCCGTCAGAAGCTCGTCTCCCTCGCGGATGCCGGTGGCGATGATGCCGTTGGTGCGTGGACGCGAATAGGCCTCTAACGGGGTCTTCTTCACGATGCCGTTCTTGGTGCACATCACGATGTAGTGGTTGCCCACATACTCGCTGTCACTCAGACTTTCCACGTTAACATATGCTTTCACCTTGTCGTCGGGCTCGATGTTGATGACATTGAGGATCGGGCGGCCCTTGGTGTTACGCTCGCCCTCAGGCACTTCAAAGGCACGCATCCAATAGCAACGTCCCTTCTCGGTAAAGAAGAGCAAGTAGTTGTGGTTGGTGCAGGTGAAAATGTGCTCCACGAAGTCTTCCGAACGTACGGCGCTGCCTTTCGAACCCACACCGCCGCGAGTTTGCGTACGGTATTCGGTGAGAGGAGTACGCTTAATGTAGCCCTTGTGCGAGATGGTGATAACCACCTGCTCGTCGGGGATGGTGTCCTCGATGCGGAAACCGGCTGCATCGTATTTAATAATGGTACGACGTTCGTCGCCATATTTCTCTTTCAGTTCGACAAATTCGCCTTTGATGACGCTCATCAGCACGTTGTGGTCACCGAGAATCTCTTTGCAGCGCTCGATGAAGCGTAGCTTCTCGTCGTATTCGTCCTGAAGTTTCTGGTGGTTCAGTCCGGTTAGCTGTGCGAGGCGCATGTCGACAATGGCGCGGCTCTGCGGGTCGCTGAAACCAAACTTGTCCATCAGTCCCTGTCGCGCATCCTCGGGATTCTTGCTGGCCTTGATGAGAGCCACAATTTCGTCGATGATGTCGATAGCGCGGAGCAGACCTTCGAGGATGTGGGCACGTTTCATGGCCTCGTCCATCTCGAACTGGGTGCGGCGGGTGACCACCTCTTCGCGGTGTTCAACAAAATACTGAATCAATTGCTTGAGATTCAACAGTTGTGGACGACCGTGCACCAGGGCGATGTTATTCACAGCAAAACTACTCTGCAGTTCGGTGAATTGGAACAACTTGTTCAGTATGACGTTGGGGACCACATCGTGGCGAAGCATATACACCACACGGATGCCATCCTTATCGCTCTCGTCGCGGATGTCGGTGATGCCTTCAATCTTGCCGGCCTTTACCAACTCGGCGGTCTTCTTGATCATCTCGGACTTGTTGACACCATAAGGGATGGTCGACGCCACAATCATGTTGCGGCCTTTCGCATCCTCCTCGATTTCGGTGATGGCGCGGATGATGATGCTGCCGCGGCCCGTGTTGTATGCTTCTTTGACGCCGTTGTAGCCATAGATGATGCCGCCCAGAGGAAAGTCGGGAGCCTTGATATATTGCATCAGTTCATCGATGGTGATTTCCGATTCCCATTTGCCAGACTCAGCTTTCCATTGACCCCGGTCGATATAGGCTATGCAGCCCTCGAGGACCTCGGTGAGGTTGTGTGTGGGCATATTTGTGGCCATACCCACGGCAATACCGTTGGATCCGTTAATGAGCAGGTTGGGAATCTTGGCGGGCAGCACCGAAGGTTCCTCGCCCTCGTTATCATAGGTGGGTACCATGTCGACGGTATTCTTGTCGATATCTGCCACCAACTCGTTGCTTATCTGCTTCAGGCGCGCCTCGGTATAACGCATAGCAGCAGGCGAATCGCCGTCGATAGAGCCGAAGTTACCCTGTCCGTCGACCAGCGTGTAGCGCATTGACCAGTCCTGAGCCAGACGCACCAGGGCGCCATAAATGCTCGAGTCGCCGTGAGGGTGGTACTTACCCATCACGTCACCCACTATACGTGCCGACTTTTTGGTAGGAGTGTTGTAGAGGATGCCGTTCTCGTTCATCGAGTAGAGGATGCGACGGTGCACCGGTTTAAAACCGTCGCGCACGTCGGGCAGGGCCCTCGCTACGATGACCGACATGGCATAGTCGATATAGGCCGTTTTCATCGTCGTCTCTATGTCGACTCTTTTGATTCTGTCGTTTTCTAAAGCCATCAGTCGTTAAATATTATTATATATTATTGTATTCTAATTTATTATATGCATATTATGTTTCTATGCTAAAAAACAAAGATACGAAAAAAATCCGACATTGCAATATGACCTCCTTTTTTTTTATTAACAATCTTCTATGCGAAGGAGAACAAAAACATTTATAAAGATGAGTCGCACCAAGTTTCCACTGACAGACAGAAAACACTAATTCACATTGTGATGTTGATAATAATCTTTGGCATGAAAGTTGCAATCAAAATATTAGTAGTAATTTTGCACCACGAAATTTTATACAATGGAAGCGAACCTAAGTGATAATACAAGGAAGGCCATAGCCTTCAGCCGCGACGAGGCTATCCGTCTGAAAAACGGCGGCATCGGCGTTGAACACCTTTTCCTTGGCATGGCCCGTCTGCCCGAGTGCTCGGCCATGACCATGTTGTCGACTCTTGGCGTCAACACAGCCGCTTTCCGTGAACGGCTGGAGAACCAGGTGAGTCAGGCACAGAGCGACATACGCTATGCTGCCGACAGTGAAATTCCCATGCTGCGACAGACCGAGAAAGTACTGCGACTGAGTTATCTGGAAAGCATCAAACTCAAATCGTCCGACATTCGAACCGAACACCTCATCCTGGCCATGCTGCAAGAAAACGATAATCTGGTGGCCAGTATGTTGAATCGCGATGGTGTTGACTACGATCGCTTTGCTAAACTTGTACGTAGCGATAGTGGCTTGGAACCTACCGGCAACACAGACTTTAGCAGCCAGACCAGCGACGACGATATCGACGATGCCTTTGCCGACCCGGTGACAGAAAGTGGGAAAAGCAAGGCCGAAAACGGGAAGGGCAAGAACGGTACTCCGGCCCTGGAGACATTCGGCCGTGATCTCACCAAACTGGCGCAGGACGGTAAACTCGACCCCATCATCGGCCGACAGAAAGAGATGGATCGCATCGCACAGATTCTCAGCCGTAGGAAGAAAAACAACCCTATCCTCATTGGTGAGAGCGGTGTGGGCAAGAGTGCCATTGCCGAAGGCCTTGCCATCCGCATTAGCGAAGGGCGTGTGCCGCGGACGCTCTATGGCAAACGACTGCTGAGTCTCGACCTGGCCTCGCTGGTGGCTGGAACCAAGTATCGTGGACAGTTCGAGGAGCGCATGAAAGCTATCATCAACGAGCTTGAACAGCATCCTGAAATCATCATCTTCATTGACGAGATTCACACCATTGTGGGGGCAGGATCGGCCAGCGGCTCGCTCGACGCCAGCAACATGTTCAAGCCCGCCCTGGCTCGCGGCGTCATCCAGTGCATAGGCACCACTACCTTGGACGAATACCGCCAATACATCGAAAAGGACACCGCCCTCGAACGACGTTTCCAAAAAGTGCTCGTGGAACCTGCCACTGCCGAGGAAACTCTTGAGATCCTGACTAACATAAAAGAAAAATACGAGGAGCACCACTTGGTGGTCTACAGCGAGGCCGCATTGAAGGCTTGTGTGGAACTCACCGAACGCTACGTCAGCGACCGCCTGCAGCCCGACAAGGCCATCGATGCCCTCGACGAGGCTGGTGCACGAGTACATATTGCCAATATGCAGGTGCCCGAGGAAATTGTCAACCTCGAGCAGGAGGTAGCACGCGTGGCGGAACGAAAGAAAAGTGTGCTGGCCGAGAAACGCTACAGCGAGGCCGCCGAATTGCGCGACCAAGAACGCGACCTCGATGGCAAGTTGGCCGATCTGAAACGCCAATGGGACGCCGACGAGCGCGAACGACAAGTAACCGTTACCGACCAGGACGTAGCCGCTGTGGTGGCCATGATGACCGGCGTACCCATGGAACGCATCGCCGAGAGCGAGAGCAACCGCCTGCTGAGTATGGAGAAAGAACTGAAAGGCAGCGTTGTGGGACAGGACGAAGCCATAGCACAGATTGCCAAAGCCATCCGCCGCAACCGCGCCGGACTGAAGGACCCCAACCGCCCCATCGGCAGCTTCCTCTTCCTTGGACCCACCGGCGTCGGCAAGACCTACCTGACAAAGATTTTGGCCAAATACCTCTTCGACAGCGAAGCCGCCATGATACGCATCGACATGAGCGAGTACATGGAGAAGTTCGCCGTGAGCCGCCTCATCGGAGCGCCTCCGGGATATGTGGGCTACGAAGAAGGTGGCCAACTCACCGAACGTGTACGCCGCAAACCCTACAGTATCGTTCTGCTTGACGAGATTGAGAAGGCCCACCCTGATGTCTTCAACGTGCTGCTACAGGTGCTCGACGACGGCCAACTCACCGACGGCATCGGCCGCAAGGTCGACTTCCGCAACACCATCGTCATCATGACCTCTAACATCGGGAGCCGCCAACTGAAAGACTTCGGTGTCGGCGTGGGATTCGCCACCGCCGCCCGCGAGGCCGAGAAGTCTCAGATGCAGCGCGATGTCATAGAGAAGAGCCTTAAAAAAGCTTTCGCTCCCGAATTCATCAACCGTATCGACGATATCATCTACTTCAACTCTCTGGGTCGCGAAGAAATACACAAGATTATCGACATCGAACTGCGAGGCCTCTTCGAACGTATCCGCAAGATGGGCTTCGAGGTGAGGATGGACGAGAAAGCCAAAGACTTCATTGTGGCCAAAGGTTGGGACGAGAACTATGGTGCCCGTCCTCTGCGACGCGCCATCCAACGCTACGTCGAAGACGACTTGGCCGATGAAATCATCAAGGCCGACATCCTTCCCGGCGACACCATTGAAATCACTGCCGACGACGACCACGTCTTTTTCAACATTGAGAAAGGCGAAACCAGCCGTCAACTCGACGAAGCCCTCGCACCTGAGCCTGCAACCCAGGGAGAATAAGATTGGTTAGAGAACCTCTGCCAGCAGTCCGGCGGCGTCGGCCACCATCTCGGGGCAGGGTTTCTTGCCTTGGGACAACAGTCTGCCACAGACGATGTCGCCTTCTTCGGTGCGGAATTTCTCCACCAAAGCACGCACGTCGGCAGTGTGGCCCGTGAGACCGCAAACCATCGCCATTCCGCTCACACAACCGCACACCTCCCTCATTCCCGCAAGACCGCGACCGAAGGGGGCGGCAACCTTCATGGCGGCATCGGCGTCGATGGGCAGCTTGTCTGCGTAGGCCATCACCACCGACTGGCAGCAGTTGCAGCCCTGCTTGTGGAGAGCACGGGCCTTCTCTGTTCGTTCTTCTTTAGTCATAACTCTTAAATCTTAACTGCTTAAACATTTCCCATATCACAATGGCAGCGGCGCAGCTGACATTGAGCGAGTGCTTGGTGCCGTACTGCGGTATCTCCAGACAACCGTCGCAGAGCGGCAGAAGACCCTCCTGCACTCCCTCTATCTCGTTGCCCAGGATGATGGCCAGGTGCGCAACCGTCCCGGTTGCATGATGCAGGCGAGACGCCTGCGTACCCAGCTTGATGCTGTCGTCCACCTGCTCCACGGCATACACCTTGTAGCCCTGCTCCTTGAGAGCGCGAATGTATTCGGCCGTGTCCTCGTGGTAGCTCCACTCCACGCTCTCTTCGGCACCAAGGGCCGTCTTGTGTATCTCGCGGTGCGGCGGCGTAGCCGTGATGCCACAGAGGGCGATGTGCTCCACACGGAAAGCGTCGCTCGTGCGGAACACCGACCCGATGTTGTTCAACGACCGCACATTGTCCAGCACCACCGTCAGCGGCAGCTTCTCGCTCTGGCGAAACTCCTCCACCGATAGCCGGTGCATCTCCTCGGTTGTCAGCTTGTGTGTCATCTCTCTGTAGGTCTAAACTTGACGGCATAGTAATACTTCACGCGGACAAGAGTGTTGCGCTGGCGCCCGGGAACCCATCGGGGCATCATCCGCATCACACGCAGAGCTTCCTCGTCGGTCTCCTCGTCGATACCCCGCAGCACCTTGAGGTTCGTCAGTCGTCCAGTGCGTTCAACGACAAAATCTACATACACCTTCCCCTCCACCTGTCGTGGATTGCGCAGGTTGCGATTCACAAAGGCCTGCAGCGAATCCTCTCCCCCGGGAAACTCCGGTTCGTTCTCAACAACAGTAAACACATTGTCGAAAAAGAATTCCAGCTTATCGTAGATGGGGCTGTCTCCCACTACGCGTCCCGTGGTGT
>JAEEGI010028334.1_pt1 | contig 10661 bp, 5 predicted proteins | sample 8958751 | NCBI WGS metagenome assembly JAEEGI01 (sample SAMN16246545, study PRJNA631951) | gut metagenome | biome: gut microbiome; feature: rumen; material: KS-attached | host: Bos | place: Iran: Karaj | collected 2018-10 | reverse complement strand
GGATTCTATTATAAAATTGGAATTTTATTTTTTAAAGAAAAAAAACATTATCAAAGAACAATTTATGATTTTTAAAGAAAAAATAGTATAAATCTATTATTTTATTTATAAAATATGTTCAAAAAACATTAAAGATAATTTACGGTTTTATTTTGTTCAAACATAAAACAACCCTAATTTAAAAGTAAATTTTATGAAATTAAATTATTCTCTTGATACACCAAAAGAATAATATCTGAATATGTAAATAATAATTTCCAACAAATAAATATGAATAAATATTCCCTTTTATTAATAAGATATCAAAAAAAATCAATGTTTAAGCCAAAAATTCGGAATCACCGATGAAAAAAAATTAAATAATTATTTTCTTTAAAAAAAAAAACAATCGAAATAAAAGATGGAAAAAAATAAACAAATTAATACAATAAATTAATTAAATAAAAAAAAATTATGAATAATTTATTATAAATTATAAAAAAATAATTTAATTACAACATAAAAATGGATAAAACATTAGTGATATTGGATTTTGATAATACTTTAGTAGATATAGATGTAGATTGGGAAATAGTAAAATATTTTCTTCCTGAAACAGCGAAATCTCTACCTGATGATTTTTATCAAAAAAACGATTGGCTTAAATTTATGCAAGATAATTATATTGAAATGAAAAAAAAAGGTTATAATATAAATGATATAAATAATTTGATTACCTCATTTACTTTAACTCAAAATTTCAAAGATTTATGTACTTATTTAGGAAATAACAAAGATAAATATTATAATATTATTTTATCAGGTTCAACTGAGCACAACATTCGAACAATTTTAAGAGCAAATAATATTGAACATTATTTTGATGAAATTATATGTAATCGAAGTATTTTTGATGAAAATAAAATTTTAAAATTAATTCCAGTTGGATATGGTCATAATTGTATAGATTGTAATAAAAATCAATGTAAAACTTATATATATAATAAATTTTTGGAAAATAAATTTAATAAAATAATTTTTATTTGTGATGGAAGTAATGATTTATGTTTAGCTAAAAGATTAAAAAAAAATGATATTCTTTACGCTAGAATCGCTCATAAATTATATAATATTTTACACAAAAATAAAAACGTAGTTAATTGTGATATTCAATTTTGGGAGAATGGAAAAGATATATATAATAAATTAGAATGTCAATAAAAATTTATATATGAATTTTGATTTTATGTACTATTTAGTCTATATTCATGGTAAATATTATAAAGAATCTTTATATATGATTAAATTTATAATTATCATATAAATGAATTAATTAATATAAATAACAAAGTTTATAATTATATATAAGCATTAAAAATAAAGAAATAATGAATAATATATATTTTATATTTACTTAAATTGGAAAAAACTTATTAATATATAAATAAAAAAAATAAATTATTTTCATATTAAATATAAATTAAATTTTAATCAAAAAAAAATCTTAAATAAAAAAAGAATAAAATGGTAGATCTTTTCAAAGGATTATTTTTTAAAAACGAAGATGACAACATTCCAGAAATTCACTTAAATAAGCAAGAGCCAAAATATAGTTATGATCCAGTAAAAAAAAGATGGATAATAGAAGGAGAACCAGAAGAAGAAGAAAAACCAAAATTACCTCCTCCAAAAATTAATAATTCTATAAAATCTGAATTTAAAAAAGGAAATACAAAAAATAAAACTAAAACTACTCAAAGATATGCTAATGTTTTAAGTGAAAAAATTTTGGATCGTCCTGAAGAAACTAAAAATGAAGATAAAAAAGAAGATAATAAAATTAAAGAAACTACTCCAATTACAATTTTTAAACCTGAAAAAAAACAAATGCCTTTTAGTAATATTAAACCTGAAAATAATATAAATAATGAAGAAAATTTAAATGATAATAACATAATTAATAATAATATGGATAATAAAGAAAATAATAATAATGAAGAAAATGAAAAGAATATAAATAATAATAATTTAGAAAATGAAAATGAAAATTTAAAAGAAGAAAAAAATGATATGAAAGATTTATTAAGTGAATTATCACATAGAGAAGAACCTTCTTTTTTTCCAAATGATATTACTCAAATTCAAGAAAAAAATGTTGAATTAGAAATAGAAAAAATAAAAAATGAATATAATGAAAAAATATTTAAATTAGAAAAAGAATATCAAAATGAAATTAATGAATTAAAAGAAAGTGTTCAATTTTCAGAAGAAAATTATGAACAAAGTACAAAATTATTAAATGATAAAATTGAAAATTTCATTAATGAAAATTTAGAATTAAAATCTAATTTAGATAAAGTTAATGATGAATTAGATTATAAAAAAAAAGAAGTTGAAGAATATAAAAAATTATTTGAACATTATAAAAGTTTACTTGATGAAAATCAAAATGAAAAAGAAGAAAAAAATATAAATGAAACTGAAAAAAATGATGAAAATGTTTTATTAAATTCAAGAGTTGAAAAATTAGAAAGTGAAAAAATGATTTTAAATAATGATTATATTGAATTAAAAAGTGAAAATGAAGCTAATAAATTAGAAAAACAATTTTATCAAACAAAAACAAAAAAATTAGAAGAACAAAGTGAATTATTAAGAAAGAAAATATCAGAAATTGAAAAAAAATTTGAAGATGATAAAAAAAAATATAAACAAATTATTAATAATTTAGAAAATAAAAATAATCAATTAAATGATAATTTAAAAACTTCAAACAATAAAAATGTTTCTCTTCAAAATAATATTCAAGTATCTTCTAATAAAATTGATGAACAAAATAATCAAATAACAAATTTAAATTCTGTAATTAAACAATTAAATTCAAATTATGATAAATTACTTTCTGAAAGTGGAAAAGAAATAAATAATTTTGTAAGTAAATTAGAGAAAGAAAGAGTTTTATATAATTCAAATTTATCAATTTTGAAAAAAAGTAATAAAGAATTAAAAGAACAATTAATGAAATATATTTTAGATAATGATATTAATAAAGATTATAAAACAGTAGAAAATCAATTATTTTATGAAAAAGAAGAATTAAAAAGTGAAAATTTAAATTTAAAATTTAAAATGAAGAAATTAGAAAATACAAATGAAAGAATTATTAATTTTTTAAATGAACAAAAAGAAAAAAATAATAATTACTTTTTAGAAATAAATAATAATAACATCGATGAAATAATAATAAAAAATATTATAAATTTATTAACAATAATAAATTCTTTAAAAAATGAATTAGAAACTGAAAAAACAAATAATTCATATATTTCTAATGAATTATTAAATCTTCAAAATGAAATTATGATTAATAATGCTAAACAATTGTTTTTAAATCTTGAAATTGAAAATAAAAATAAATCTAAAATAAAGAATTTAGAATTATTAAATAAAAAATTAGAAAAAGAAAAAATTGAATCTGAAAAAGAAAAAGAAGAATTAAAGAATAATTTTGAAAAAGAAAAGGAAGAATTAGAAAATAAAGTAAATAATGAAAAGGAAGAATTAAAGAATAATTTTGAAAAAGAAAAAGAAGAATTAAAGAATAATTTCGAGAAAGAAAAAGAAGAATTAAATAAAAAGTTTGAAAAAGAAAAGGAAGAAATAGAAAATAAAGTTAATAATGAAAAAGAAGAATTAAAAAATAATTTAGATAATGAAAAAGAAGAATTAAAGAATAATTTCGAGAAAGAAAAAGAAGAATTAAAGAATAATTTAGAAAAAGAAAAAGAAGAATTAAAGAATAATTTAGAGAAAGAAAAAACAATTGATTTTGAAAAAGAAAAAGAAGAAATAAAAAAAAATTATGAAGAACAAATATTAATTTTCCAAAAACAAATAGAAGAAGAAAAAGGAAAAAATATAAAAATACAAGAATTATCTTTAGAATTATCAAATATAAAAGATGAAAACTCAAAATTAACAGAAGAATTAAATTTAAATAAAGAAGAAATAAAGAAATTAAATATAGGAAATGAAAAAGAAAAAAACAATTCAAAATTACAAATTGAAGAAAAAGAAAATAAAATAGTGAATTTAACAAATGAAAATTTAGAATTAAAAGAAAAATTAAAAGATTTAATGGAAGCAATGAAATTTTCAAAAAATGATTTTGAAAATGAATTAAATAAAATAAAATATAAATCAGATGAACAAATAAAAAAAATTATGGAAATGGACAAACAATTAACAGAAAAAAAAAATAATGATTCTGAAAATGAACAATTAAAATTAAAAATAAAACAATTAATGGAAATTTTAACTTCAATGCAAGAAGAATCTGAAATTAAAGAAAAAGAAATTGAAAACTTTGAAAATAATATTAATTTAAAAGAAGAAAGTTTAAAAAAATTAGAAGAAAATATATTTGAAAAAGAATCTTTGATTAAGACTTTACAAAATGAAAAAATACAAAATAATGAATTAATTAATAATAATAAAATTCAATATGAAAATTTAAAACAACAATATGATAAATTAAAAAATAATTTTGATATTATTAATCAAGGATTACAAAATAATCAAAATTTGAATGAAAATTTATTAAATGAAAAAAATATTGAAATTAATAATAAAGATGAAATGATAAAGAATTTAAAAAAAGAAAAAGAAGAATTATTTAAAAAAATAAATGAATTAATGGAAGTTTTAAAAGAAACTCAAAAAGAAACAATTGATAAAGAAATAAATACAGATGATAATTTATTAAATTTAAAATTAAATGAAATGTTAAATAAAGAACATGAAAAGTTAGAAAAAGATAAAAAATTATTAGAAGAAATTGAAGGACCAATTGAAGATAAAAAAATTGAAGAAAAAAAAAGTAATATTGATAATAATGAAATAAAAGAAGAAGTTAAAATTGAAAATAATGATAATGAGAAAAAGATAGATGATAATAAAAAAGAAAATAATAATAATTTAGAAGTAAATAAAGATCAACATACTTTAGGATTTTTTGGGAGACTTATGGCTCCTATTTTTTTAACTGATAATGAAATTGAAAATATTAAAAATCCAAATAAAAAAAAAAAGAATACGTCAACTGAAATTAATATATAAATTAAAAAAATGCTTTTAATGATTATAAAGAATTATTTTTTAATTTTTAAATCTTTAAGATTAAATTATTATTATTAAGAATTGATACTTATAAAAAAATAAGTTAAACAAATTTAGTTAAATATTATATTTTTTTAAGAAAAAAAAACTTATTTATCAATTTTTATTTTTTTCATTAAATTTGATTCTTCTCTTTTCAAAATAGCTAAAAGTGATTGACTTCCTTCTAAAATCTAAAAAAAAAAATAAATAAAATAATTACTTTAAAATAAGCAGATTCAGTATTTGAAATAACTTTATCAAATTCATTTCTAACTTCAGCTTTTTTTTGTAAACTTTCATTTAATTCTTCTAATTCACTTCCTAATTTTTCTATAAATTTTTCTATTTCATTTTTTCTTTCTTCATCTTTTTTAATTTCAATTAAAATATTATCTCTTCTTTCTTTTAATCCTTCTAAAGATTTAACTAATTCTGAATTAAAATTTTGAAGAGTTGCTCCCTAAAAAATTTTAATTTAAAATTTACATGTTGTGACATATTAATTTTATTTTTAAATATTTTTTTTAAAATAAAAATATTTTAAGAAACAAAATTATTAAAAAATTAAAAGTTCAAATTAAAAAAATTGATTCAAATAAACTTTTTAATTCAGGATATTTTTGTAAAATATTTTTTATTTGAAACATAACACTTTCTTCATCTATAATTCCATCTTTAAAATCTTGAAAAGTTTTAACAATAAAATCAAAAACTTTTTGAGGTAATTTTATTTTACATTCATTTAAAAAATTTGTCATTTGTTCTTGTTGTTTACTATTTATTGTTGATGAAGAATCGTCAGAATTATTATTAATTTGTTCATAAATAAAGTTTTGATTTATATTTCTATTATTATTATTATTTATATTTTGACTAAAATAATTATTATTATTATTAATTGGATTATGAGATTGATAATTTTTGTTATCCTTTAAATTTTCATTTAAATATTTAATTGTATAATATTTATTATCTGATAAAGGAATACCACATAAACCATTATTTCTTCTTTTTCTTGTTTTATTTTCTTCTTTATTATTATTATTAAGATTTGAAGAAGAATAAGAATTTAAATTTTTATATAAAGTTCTATTTGAATTATTTTTCCTTTTCTTATAATGACCTGACTTTTCATATATAATATCAAAATTATTTTGTTCTGTTATATTAAAATCAGTATTTTGTATTGAATTTGGTTTTTTTATATTATTAGTTTTAAATGATAAAAGATTGTTATATATATTATTATTTTCATTATTAATATTATTATTATTATTTTGAATTACTATTGAATCATTTATACTTTTATTTGTAGTTTCATTTGGAAAAATTTGAATTGAACTTTGTGTTTTTTTATCCAAATTTTTCGGTGTCATTACTGAAAAAGAAATATTATTATTTTTTTTAAATTGTTCAATTTGTGATTTAAAATATATATTTTCATTTTTTATCATTTCAATTTCTTGTTTGAGGAGATTTATTTTGTTTTTTAAATTATTAATTTTTTTGTTTTTTTCTGATAATTGAAATTCATATGAATTCCCTTTTAACTGAAAAGCTTGAGAAATTGTATCAAATCCAGTCTGTAAAAGTTTATTAATATTATTATCAGTATTATCTAATTTATTTTCTGTTGAAGACATTAAGATTAAATTTAAAATTTGAAATCAAAAATAAATAAAAAAAATTAATTAATGGCAATAAAATAATTGTTTTATAACCTTCTTTTATCAAAAAAAAAATGAAAAAGAAGACAAAAGTAAAGAATAAAAAAAAAATTAAAATTCCTTTAATTACTTCAATATATTATGATGATAAATTAAAAAATGGACAACCTTATTTAAATGATTTAAGAGTATCATATGAAATAACAGAGAATGAATTAAAGGAAAAAAAAGATGAATTATTAATTGATTTTTTAGATGAATCAAATTCAGAAATTTTAAACAGAGAAAATTATAAATGTAAAAATGATCAAAATGATGGAAAAAAATATTGTTTAAAATGTCATTATTGGTTATGTGAGACTTGTATAGAAGAACATGAAGAAAAAAAGCCTTTACATCCTTTAATTGATGATGAAATAAATTTAATTGAAACATGTATTGAACATAATAAAAATTTAACTATATATTGTAATGATTGTAAAAAATTAATTTGTCATGATTGTTTAAAAAATTCTCACAATAATCATTTACATGAAAAAATAAAAGATAAATGGAAAAAAGAAAAAGATAATTTCAAATATAATTATCAAGAAAATATTGATGATTTAATTAATGATTCGAAAGATTATTTAATTAAATATTCAAAAAAAACTATTAATTTTATAAATAAGATTATAAATGATTTAAATGATATTAAAGAATCTCTTCAAGATTCAATTAAGAAAATTAATGAGGATAATGAATTAATAAAACAACTTAGTGAAAAAATGAATAAACAAATGAAATTAGCTAGAAATTATCCTAATAATAAAATAATTGAATCAATTAAAAATTTAAATTTACAAGACATTAAAAATGATATTTCTTATACTCAACAAAATGATGCTTCTATTAAAGCTTTAAAAGAAGAAATTTTTAATAATATAAATAAATTTATTATATTTAAACCAAATCCAAAAAAAGAAAATGATAATATATTTATATCAAATGAGAATGTTGGTAATAATAATAAAAATAACACTATAAAAAACAATAATAATGGCATTAATGTTGGTAATATTTTTTCATTTGGTATAGCTCATAATAATAATAATAATAATAATAATAATAATAATAATAATAATAATAATAATAATATTTTTAGAAGCAGTAATAATTTATTTGGTAATAATAATAACAATAATGGGAGTTTATTTGGAAATCAAATAAATACATTTACAATGAAAGAAGAAAAAAAATTCGATCCATTTGAAAATTTAAAAAAGGACTTAGAAGAAAAATCTTCAGATAAAAAATCCAAAAAATCAAATCAAATTTCTTCTATAGAAAATAATTCATCATCTCATTATTTAGATTCTAGTTTTATTTCATATCAAGAAACTCAAGTTTCTGAATCAGAAGGAAATGAAATTGTATATATTACAAATACAGGTAGTTGTTATCATCAAAAATATTGCCAATATTTATGGAAAAGTTGTATTCCAATTAAGAAAAAAGATGCTCGTATAAGAGGTTATAAACCTTGTAGTAGATGTTAAAAAAATATGTTAAAAATTTCATAGTTTAATTTTATTTATTCAAAAAAAATTGTTAAATTTAACTTATTATTTATTAAAAAACAAATAAATAAAGAGTCTTTTTATTATTTTATTTCTTATTTTCATAATATAATTCTTTATTTTTCATTGTGATTTTTGACATCAAGTACCAAATTTAATAAGTTTAGAAAAACTAATTCATATATTATAAACAAAAATATTTGATTTGAAAATTAAAAGTTTAAAGAAACAAAAAAGATTCAAAAAAATTCTTATATTTATTATTTATATAATTGGAATATAAAATTATATTCCCTTGAAATTTATTTAATTATTTTATAAGAAAAATAATCTTAATTCTAATTTTATTAAGAAAAAACAGCTCAAGAAATAAGAGAAAATATGAGTAACAAAGAATTAATAGATATGCTTGAAAGAGCATAACTTTAACGAAACTGAATTAACTTTTGATAAGATTATGACTAAGAAAATCTTCCATTATACTCTTTTTTATTGGATTTTTTGGTATTTAAACTTTTTCTTTCTTTCTGAGTTTATTTTATTTTTTTTGTGAATGGTGACATTAATTTTTAAAAATTTTTCTTATTTGTGTTTTAATAATTCATTTAAAATTAAGTATTTATTTATTAATTATAATTTAAATATGAATTATAAAGGATCAATAAAGGAGGGAAAAGTAATTTCATCAAGAATAAAAAAGAAGACTCCGATTAGTTTAATAACATGTTCAAATGCCATATTCATTAAAAAAAAATTAAATAATATAGCTACATCCTATATTAATGATAGTCAAGCAATTCAAAATACAAAGTTTTCAAATTCAAATTTAGTGACATCAAACATAAATAATTCAAAAAATAAGACAAAATATAATTTAACAAATCCAAATTCACTTATAAACAAATTGTCAGAAAAGAAAAAGAAAGAATTTTCTATTTCAATCAATAGAAAAAATTTCTTAAGCTTTTCAAAAAAAAAGCAAGAAATTCATGTAACAAGTTATTCTCATAGAAATTCAAATAAAACTTCTTTAAATAAAAATAAAAAAAATAATACTCATAATAGATTAAAAACATCTTCAAATTATAATTTAAATTTAGATTATAAAACTATAAAAAATAAATTAATTCTTTCACGACAAAAAAAAGAAATTAAAAAGAAAAATATTTCAAGTGAAAATTCATTTAATTTAAATAATAATTCTTTCTTTCAAATTACAACTCTTTTAAAAAATCATAAAAATTTAAGTAATAATGTAACAAGGAATATTATTAAAAATTCAGTTCAACATTCTTTAAAAAATAGTTTTGTTATTCAAAATGAGAAAAGCATTCCGAAAAAAATATCTAAAGATCAAATATTAAAAAGACAAAATTATATTGAAAAGAAAAATATGTTTAAAATGTTTTTTAATAAAAAAAGAAATAGTAAAACTATTCAATTAAAAGTTAATTTGAATGAAAAATATTCAAATTATGATAAAACTCAAAATAAAAAAGAAAGTGAAATATTTAAAACAATGAATAATGTAAATACAGAAGAAAATTTATTAAAGAATATAAATAATCAAAAATTAAATTCAAATATAAATAAAAAAATAGAAAATAAAAGAACATTAAAAAGAAATCAAGTTAATTTAAATATATTTGGTTTATCAAAAAATTATAAAAATAAAATATCTGAAAATTTGAAAGATTCTTTAAATATTTCTTTAGATAATATTGATAAAGTTTTATCTCAAAAAGAAAATTTAAATAATAATAAAGAAATAGAAGTAAATGAAATTGAACAATTACGTTCAATAATTAAAAAATTGGATTTTATGAATATAAAAAAAAATGATAAAAATATTTTTTTAATTAAACAAAACAAAGAATATGAAAGTTTTATTAATACTTTTAATAAAATATATGATAAAAATATAAATCAAAAAAATTCATATTTAAAAAAAACACCTTCGACAATTGAAGAAAGTATAAAAGATTATTCTTCGAATAGAAATTCTTTATGTAAAAATTTTTCGCAAAGAAAATAAGATTAATTTATTTAAAATAAATATTTTATTTATATCAAACATAAAAATAAAAAATTTCATTTTTTCAGTGAAATTCAAAATATTTAATTTTCAAATTCTTTTTAAAAAGCATTATCATATAAATGATTTTTAATTTCATTTTTTTTCATTCACTTCTTTTTGTTTTTCTTCTATTTGATTGTTTAATTGACAAATTAAAGTATGGGTCCTATCCCATTAATTGATAAATTAAAAGTTAATAATAAAAAGTGTTGGTTGCAA
>JAEEGI010028333.1_pt1 | contig 10662 bp, 8 predicted proteins | sample 8958751 | NCBI WGS metagenome assembly JAEEGI01 (sample SAMN16246545, study PRJNA631951) | gut metagenome | biome: gut microbiome; feature: rumen; material: KS-attached | host: Bos | place: Iran: Karaj | collected 2018-10 | reverse complement strand
ACAATGTTGAGATGATCGGTGCTAAGGCCGATGCCATTGACAAGGCAGAGAACCGTGAAAGATTCGACAAGGCCATGAAGGCTATCGGTCTTGAGTGTCCTCGTGCCGGTATTGCACACAGCATGCAGGAAGCCTGGGAAGTTCAGAAACAGGTTGGTTTCCCTTGTATTATCAGACCTTCATTCACCATGGGCGGTACCGGTGGCGGTATTGCATACAACCCAGAGGAATTCGAGGACATCTGTAACAAGGGCTTAGAACTATCCCCTACCCACGAGCTTTTAATTGACGAATCACTCATCGGCTGGAAAGAGTACGAGATGGAGGTTGTCCGTGATCATAAGGATAACTGCATCATTGTCTGCTCTATCGAAAACCTTGACCCAATGGGTATTCACACCGGTGACTCCATCACCGTAGCACCAGCTCAGACTCTGACCGACAAGGAATACCAGATCATGCGTGACGCCGCTATGGCTGTTCTGCGTGAAATCGGTGTTGAAACTGGCGGTTCAAATGTTCAGTTCGGTATCAATCCAAAGAACGGACGTATGGTTATCATTGAGATGAACCCTCGTGTATCCCGTTCATCAGCTTTAGCTTCAAAGGCAACCGGCTTCCCTATCGCCAAGATTGCTGCCAAGCTGGCTGTAGGTTATACCCTAGATGAGCTTGGAAACGACATTACCGGCGACAAGACTCCAGCTTCATTCGAGCCTAGCCTTGACTATGTTGTTACCAAGATCCCTCGTTTCAACTTTGAAAAATTCCCTAACTCAGATGATCGTCTGACCACTCAGATGAAGTCTGTTGGTGAAGTTATGGCTATCGGCCGTACCTTCGAGGAATCTCTGCAGAAGGCTCTGCGCGGTCTTGAAACCGGCAAGAGCGGCTTCGACCCACGTCTTGACATGAAGAAGCCTGATGCAAGATTAAAGCTGCTGCACGAACTTGAGACTGCAGGCGCTCACCGTATCTGGTACATCGGCGATGCTTTCCGTTTAGGCATGACCGTTGAGGAAGTATTTGAATACACCCAGATCGATCCTTGGTTCCTGTGTCAGATTAAGGAAATTATCGATATCGAGCAGTCTCTAGGCGGCAGAACCTTAAAGTCAATCGATGCAGACGAGATGAAGGACCTCAAGTCCCGCGGCTTCTCTGATGCCCGTTTGGCAAAGCTTCTGAAGACTACTGAGGATAAGGTTCGCGCTCGCAGATGGCTCTTTGAGGTTTACCCAACCTACAAGAGAGTTGATACCTGTGCTGCAGAATTTGCTACCTCAACTGCTTATATGTACTCAACCTATGAGCAGGAATGTGAGGCTCGTCCTTCAGATAAGAAGAAGGTTATCGTTCTAGGCGGCGGTCCAAACAGAATCGGACAGGGTATCGAATTTGACTACTGCTGTGTACACGCAGCACAGTCCTTAAAGAAACTGGGCTTTGAGACCATCATCGTAAACTGCAACCCCGAGACCGTATCCACGGACTACGATACCTCCGATAAGCTGTACTTCGAGCCCCTGACCCTGGAAGATGTACTGAGCATCTACCATAAGGAAAAACCTGTGGGCGTTATAGCGCAGTTTGGAGGACAGACTCCTCTGAATCTGGCAGCAAAGCTGAAAAAAGAGGGCGTGAACATTCTTGGTACCACTCCGGAAGTTATTGATCTTGCGGAAGACAGAGACCAGTTCCGTAAAGTCATGGATAAGCTGGGGATCCCCATGCCGGAATCCGGAATGGCCACTACCGTGGAAGAGGCAAAGGCCATTGCCGCAAAGATCGGCTACCCCGTTATGGTAAGACCTTCCTATGTACTGGGCGGCCGCGGTATGGAAGTTGTCCGGGATGAAGAGAGCATTACCGAGTACATGAAAGCGGCTGTTGGTGTAACACCCGACAGACCCATCCTCAGCGACCGCTTCCTGCACAATGCACTGGAATGTGAAGCAGATGCCATCAGCGACGGAGAAGATGCTTTTGTTCCCGCTGTGATGGAGCACATCGAGCTGGCAGGAATCCACTCCGGAGACAGCGCCTGCATTCTGCCTTCCAAGCATATCTCGGAAGAAAACTTACAGACCATCCGGGAGTATACGAAGAAGATCGCCGTGGAAATGAACGTGGTAGGTCTGATGAACATGCAGTACGCCATCGAAGACGGCACCGTATACGTACTTGAGGCAAATCCCAGAGCCAGCCGTACCGTGCCGCTGGTTTCCAAGGTTTGCGGTATCCGCATGGTGCCCATCGCTACCGATATCATTACCAGAGAATTGACGGGAAGACCCTCTCCCGTTAAGGAATTAAAGAACACCGTGATCCCTTACTACGGCGTGAAGGAAGCGGTATTCCCCTTCAATATGTTCCCGGAAGTGGATCCCGTGCTGGGACCCGAAATGAGATCTACCGGAGAAGTCCTCGGTCTTTCCGTAGATGCGGGCGAAGCCTTCTTCAAGGCACAGGAAGCAGCGAAAGCTACCCTTCCCATGGAAGGAAACGTGCTGATCTCCTTAAATACCCAGGACAAACCCGATGCGGTGGAGATCGCAAAGAAGTTTTCCGACGACGGATTTAAGATCCTTGCTACCGGCGATACCTGCAGACTCATCGAAGAAGCAGGCATTCCCGTGACCAAAGTATTAAAGCAGTACGAAGGAAGGCCCAACGTTCAGGATCTCATCACCAATGGAGAGATCCAGCTCATCGTGAACTCCCCCATCGAAAAGGGCGCCCTTCACGACGACAGCTATTTAAGAAAAACTGCCATTAAGGCAAAGATCCCCTACATCACCACCGTAACGGGAGCAAAAGCCGCAGCGGAAGGTATCGGTCAGGTAAAGAAACTGGGTACCGGCGTGATCAAGTCCCTGCAGGAATGGCACGCACTGATCAAATAAATAACATGACAGATTCCCGGCCCGGCGGGCCGGGAATTTTGCAATTACTATAAAGAAATGCAGAGGAACAGTACTATGGATTACACAACAATGAACCTGCAATTGGAAGGCATGGCACAGGAAGAGCCGGGATTTATCCCCCTGTTATCTAACGCATCCGCTCTGATCTATCAGAGCATGGACCGTTTAAACTGGGCCGGCTTTTATCTCATGGATAAAGGAAGTCTTCTCCTTGGACCCTTCCAGGGAAAAGTGGCCTGCATCCGCATCAAAGTGGGAAAAGGCGTCTGCGGCACCGCCGTGGAAAAAGATCAGGTACAGCGTGTGCCGGATGTTCATTTATTCCCCGGACACATTGCCTGTGACAGCGCCTCCGAATCCGAGATCGTGATACCCATCCACAAGGATGGAGCGGTCATCGGGGTCCTGGATATCGACAGTCCGGTGAAGGAACGGTTCGACGAGGCAGATGAAAAGGGCCTTACGGAATTTGTACACACTTTGGAAAAATACCTGACAACAGAGTGCGTTACCTTCCGATAATCGGATAATGCTAAAAATTTGCTATCCGATGTTAAATATTTGCGATAGAAACATGCCCGCCCATCACCTAAGATAGGATTGTCAGAAAGAGTTGTGTTTTTGAAACACAGATATTTATGGGAGGCATGAAAAAAATGAAGAAAAAATTTTTAGCAGTTCTGGCATCTGCAGCTATGGTACTGAGCCTGGCAGCATGTGGCGTGACCGCACCTGAGACCACCACAGCACCCGCTGCGGACAACTCCGCAGCAGCTACCACAACCACTACCACCACTACAGACAACACAGCTACCGCTGAGACTACCGCTCCGGCAGCAGAAACCATCGTACTGACCATGGCTGAGGTTAACCCTCTGGATACCATCGTTGGTATGACCGACCAGAAGTTCAAAGAAGAAGTTGAAGCAAGATCTAACGGCACCATCAAGATCGACCTGCAGGCCAGCGGTGTTCTCGGTTCCGAGAACGACGTTCTGGATACCATGCTGGGCGGCGGCGGCACCATCGATATTTCCCGTATCTCCGCATTCGCACTGACCAGCTACGGCGGACAGAAGTCCATGCTGCTGTCTCTGCCTTACACTTTCGTAAGCCGTGACCATTTCTGGAACTTCGCTACTTCCGATCTGGCACAGGAATTCCTTCTTGAGCCCTCCGAGAACGGCAGCGGCGTAAGAGGTCTGTTCTACGGCGAAGAAGGTTTCAGACACTTCTTCACCAAAGCTGAGATCAGCGATATCAACTCCTTCGCAGGCATGAAGCTGCGTGTGTCCAACGACCCCATCATGAACGGTCTGGTTGAAGGTCTTGGCGCTTCTCCTACGGTTGTAAGCTTCGGCGAACTGTATTCCGCTCTGCAGAGTGGTGTTGTTGACGGCGCTGAGCAGCCCATCGCTAACTACAAGGCTAACTCCTTCCAGGAAGTTGCTCCTTACATGATCCTTGATGGCCACACTTTGGGCGCTATCCAGGTTGTTATCACCGACGATGCTTGGAACAAGCTGACTGCAGATCAGCAGCAGATCCTTGTTGAAGCAGGTAAGGTTGCATCCGCATACAACCGCACCATTTCCGAAGATAAGGAAAACGAGGTTCTGGAAGCTCTGAAGGCTGAAGGCATCAACATCATCGAAGTTACCGACAAGACTCCTTGGCAGCAGGCTGTTAAGAGCGTTGTTGATGAGAACATCAAAGGTCAGGAAGATCTGTATCAGCAGATCCTTGACATGCAGTAAGATTATTCGAAGAGATGATCGAAAAGGCACAGAGTTTTCGGGCTCTGTGCCTTCTTTTGAAAAAGAGAGGTTACACATATGAAAGGTATTTTTGCGACGCTTGATAAGATCAAGCCCGTATACGACGTGACTTATAAGGTCATGCTGACGGTCTGCAAACTGTTTTTGATCGCAGATATCCTCATCACCAGCATGGCTGTGGCCGGTCGTTATATCTCCTTTATCCCCGACCCCTCCTGGAGTGAAGAGGTGGTGCTTACGCTGATGTCCTATATGGCAGTTCTCTCGGCAGCACTTGCCATCCGGAGAAATGCCCATATCCGTATGACTGCACTGGACCGGTTTCTTCCCAAGGCAGTGGTAAAATTTCTGGATATCTTAAATGATCTGCTGGTATTTGTACTGGCTTTCATTATGGTCACTGTGGGCTGGAGATATGCCACCACCATCGGAAGCAAGGGAACTTACGTCAGTATGACCTGGCTTTCCAGATTTTGGATGTATTTCCCCATTCCCGTTGCAGGTGTTGCCATGATCGTGTTTGAGATCGAGGCCCTGTACAACCATATCAAGAGTATCTTCCTGAAAGAGGAGGTGAAGGCATGACCGCAAATACAGGCGCTATCGCCGTTCTGCTCATCAGTTTCCTCGTTATGGTGTTTTTGCGGTTCCAGATCGCCTACGCCGTAGCATTATCTTCCGTTTTTTGTTTGCTTTATCAGGGACTTAACCTGAACACCGTTTGTCAGCAGATGGTAAAGGGTATCAGTTCCTTCAGTTTGATGGCCGTGCCCTTCTTTATCACCATGGGTTGCATCATGGGTGTGGGCGGTATTTCCGAAAAGCTCATTGCGTTGGCGGATGCCTGCGTGGGCTGGATGACCGGTGGCCTTGCCATGGTTAACATTGTGGCATCTTACTTCTTCGGTGGTATCTCCGGATCTGCAGCAGCAGATACCGCATCCCTGGGAAGTATCCTGATCCCCATGATGGTGGACCAGGGTTATGACGATGATTTCTCCACCGCCGTTACCATTACTTCTTCCTGTGAAGGACTTCTTGTCCCTCCCAGCCACAACATGGTCATTTACGCCATGAGTGCCGGCGGTGTTTCCGTGGGAAGCCTGTTCCTGGCAGGTTACCTGCCCGGTGCGCTCCTTGCCATCTCTCTGATGATCGGTTCCTTTATCATCTCCAAAAAGAGAAATTACCCCAAAGGAGAGAAGTTCAGCGTTAAGAGACTGATCAAGCAGCTGGGTGTTTCCTTCTGGGCGCTTGCGGCCATCATCATCGTGGTTGTGGGGGTTGTAGGCGGTGTGTTTACCGCGACGGAATCTGCAGCTATTGCAGTTATCTATTCCCTGATCGTCAGTGTTGTGATCTATAAGGGAATTACCTTAAAAGGTGTGTGGAAAGTTCTGGAGCAGTGCGTGGATACCTTATCCATCGTTATGATCCTGATCGCCACCTCCAGCATTTTCGGTTACTGTCTGACCACCCTGCATGTGCCCGATCTTGCAGCAAATGCCATCATCGGACTGACCAGAAATCCCATCATCATCGCGCTGCTTTTGAACCTGATCCTTCTGGTTCTGGGTATGATCATGGATATGGCGCCCATCATCCTTATTGCGACCCCGATCCTGTTGCCCATCGCAAACTCCATCGGCATCAATGCCATTCAGTTCGGTATTATGATAATATTGAACTGTGGTATCGGTCTTCTGACTCCTCCCGTAGGTGCGGTGCTGTTCATTGGTTCCGCAGTGGGAAAGGTAAAGATGGAGCGTGTGGTAAAAGCAACCCTGCCTTTTTATCTGTGCATGATCGTGGTTCTGATGATGCTGACCTTCATTCCCGAGATCAGTATGCTGATCCCCAGTCTGTTCATGAAATAAGGAATAAGAGGATTTGTTATGAAATACCATTACCAGTCTGATGTAAAGGCCGGTGATCTCTGGCTCCCGGCCATGCGCCGGATCTACAAAGGCCTGCCGGGAGTCATCAATATCATATTCACCGTGGCGGTGATCGCCGCCACGATCAGATTATGGGAGGATTCCGCCACGCTCCTGCGCGGGATCCTCATATTTGGATGTGTACTTTTTCCCGTGATCCAGCCTCTTGCCATTTACGGCAGGAGCGTGAAGCAGCTGGAAAATCTGCCCAAGGATCTGGGACTGACTTTTGATGACCGGGGAGTCCACATCGACAGCGAGGGAAAACATGAAGACCTTCCCTGGAAGCGGATCAACAATGCTATCAAGCAGAACAATATGATCATCGTGCTTTCCGATGACAGCCACGGATACATGTTAACGAACCGGGTCCTTGGAGAAGAGAAAGAAGAATTCTTTGAGTTCCTTTGCAGGTCCATCAGAGGAACCGGCAGACAGTAGAAAGTGTGTAGTTTCAGAAAAACAGCGGACGAGAGCGGAACATGAAGCGATTTAACAGTTTCTTCAGCAGGATCACAATAAAACATAAGATCGCTCTGTTCACCGGATGTACCTTTTTGATCATCCTGGTGGCTGTTTTTTTTGACGGCTGGATCGTAAATCTTTTCATGATCGATTTTAATGACATCATGGAGGACAACGCTAAGGGCGGAGAGATCATCAATGCCATTGACCGGGAAAAGGACCTCTTTGATGACCTGATCAAAAGCAGCATCGGCTCAGAGGATAAAGAGTGGATCGACTGCAAGACGGAAACGGATAGGGCCATAGCAGCCATCCCCGTGAATTACGAGCGGCTGGGAGAAAAGCGGTTTGCCCAGATGCAGGCCCTGATCACCTGTTACGAAGTTTATTGCGGAGAGCGGGATGAACTCCTATCCAGAGACCGTGGCTCCGAAAACTATGTCAGTGATCTCTACGGGATCTACAGTATGCAGGACTATTTGAGCACCTATGCCCAGCGGTTTGTGGATCTGACCTTAAAGGCAGGAAACGAGCGGTACCGGGAGCTGCTGCCCACGGTATTCGTGGTGCCGGTGGTGGCCATTATCGTCAGTATCATTTTGTTTGCTGCCCTGATCCAGTTGTCGGGCATGATGAACCGGTCCATTACCGAACCGGTATTAAAGCTGGCCAATGCATCCAGGCGGATCGCGGCCAACGATTTTCACGTGGATGACGTTAAGGCGGAGAACCAGGATGAACTTGGAGAGTTGATCACCGCTTTTAACAAGATGAAATATGCAACGGGAGAATATATCGAGGCGCTGGAAGAGCGAAGGGAAGCCCTTGATAAGCTCCATATTCAGGAAATGGAAACACTGGAGGCGGAAAAGCGTCTGGATGCGGCGAAATTGGAGCTTTTAAAGAGCCAGATCAATCCCCACTTCCTTTTTAATACATTAAACGTCATCGGCGGTATGGCGAACCTGGAAGGTGCGGAAGTCACCGAGCAGATGATCGGTTCCTTAAGTTCCTTATTCCGCTACAACCTGAAAGAACAGGAGCAGGAAGCCCTGTTATCCCAGGAACTGACGGTGGCGGAAAACTATATGTATCTGCAAAAGCAGCGGTTCGGAGAGCGGGTCACCTACGAGACGGTGTGCAAGGTGGATGCGGATCATGTGTGTATTCCCACCTTTACCCTGCAGCCTTTGGTGGAAAACAGTATGATCCACGGCATCGCTCCCAAAGTGGAAGGCGGATTTGTACGGGTCTCCATTGAGGAACAGGAAAACGAAATGCTGGAGATCCGGGTCAGCGATAACGGCGTGGGGATCCCGGCGGAGAAACTGGAAAAGATCAGAAAGGCTCTGGCCGGCGGAGAATGTGAGAGCGATGACAGCGTGGGCATCGGACTTGGCAATATCTGCTGGCGGATCCGGTCCATGTACGCGGAAGGCAGGATGGAAGTTTACAGTACGGCAGGGGAAGGAACGACGGTATCCATAAGGATCCCGCTTCGCAGAGAACCCGGGAGAATGTCATGATTAAGATTTTGATCGCAGATGATGAACCCATAGAAAGACAGGTCGTGTCCAAGAAGATCACCAGGTTTTTCCCGGATCAGTTTGAGATCTTTCTTGCGGAAAACGGGATTGAAGCGCTGAAGATCTATGAACAGGAGCACTGTCCCGTATGCCTTCTGGATATTTCCATGCCCGGAATGACGGGTCTGGAGGTGGCGGAAGCCATCCGGGAAGAGTCTGCGGATACCAGCATCATCTTTCTGACGGCCTTTGATGAGTTCAGTTTTGCCAAAAAGGCCATTGAAGTAAAGGCTTTGGATTACATCTTAAAGCCCGGTGCGGATGAAGATCTGCAGAATGCCCTGGAAGAGGCCATCAGCATCGCCGAAGAAGCGGAGCACCGGGGCAGTGTGGATGTGATACGGGAAAGTGGGTCTGAAAACTCCGGTGAAGATATGCCGGTAGATCCCGGAGAGACAGGGGATATCGCCTTTAAGGCAAGGACCTATATCGATGAACACTATAAAGAAGATCTTTCCCTTCAGGATGTGGCCGGATATCTGGGATATTCGGATGTCTATTTTTGTAAGATGTTCAAGCAGAACATCGGGAAGAGTTTTATCGTGTACTTAAACGAGCTTCGCATCGAGAAAGCGAAAAAACTCCTTTCAAGACCGGAGATCAACATCAAGGACATCAGCGCCGAGGCCGGTTTCCGGGATGCCAATTATTTTACGAGAGTATTTAAACGCATGGTGGGCATGACCCCCAGTGAGTATAGAAACGGAGTTATTTGAGAATGGAAAAAGAGGGGATAAACAAAGCCATATGGATCCCCGTGATCGCGGCGGTGGGCGCGCTGACGATCCTGATCGCGCTGCTTGTTTTCTTTGGACCCAGGAGAACGGAGGTCATTCCGGAATACGTGTTGTTTTATGCGGAAAACCAGACACCGGATTACCCTACGACATTGGGAGGACAGCGGTTTGCGGATCTTGTGTATGAACGGACAAACGGGCGGATCAAGATCCTCATCAAGAGCGGCGCGGAGCTTGGCAGCGAAGGGGAAGTCATCGATCAGATGAAGTACGGCGGCATCGCCTTTGCCAGAGTATCCTTATCCCAGATGGCAGAGAGGATCCCGGAGATGAACGTGCTGTTGATGCCCTATCTCTATGACGGGCCCGAGCACATGTGGCGGATCCTTGAGGGAAGCATCGGGGACGAGTTCCTGCAAAAGGCCGGGAATTATGATCTTGTGGGACTTTCCTGGTATGATGCCGGTGCCAGAAATTTCTACAGCACGGGAAAACCCATTACCTGTCTGGAGGATCTTCAGGGGATGAAGATCCGTGTACAGGAGTCTTCCATGATGGCGGATATGGTGTCTGCCCTGGGAGCAAGCCCCGTGGAGGTGGTTTATGCGGAAGTATATTCCGCCATCGAGCAGGGCATCGTACAGGGAGCGGAAAACAACTGGCCTTCCTACGAAGCCATGAACCACTATAAGGTGGCCGAGTACTACACCATCGACGAGCACGTAAGAGTGCCGGAGATGCAGATCTGCTCCAAAGTCGTATGGGAGAAACTTTCGAAAGAGGATCAGGAGATCCTTTTGGAGTGCGCAAAAGAATCCGCGCTGTATGAGCGGGAACTGTGGAAAGCGCGGGAAGAAACCTCCAGACAGATCGCCGTAGACTACGGTACCACTGTCATCGAGATGTCGGCGGAAGAAAAAAAGAGATTCCGAAACGCCATGAGCGGCGTCTATGAAAAATACTGCGGGGACTACATGGACCTGCTGGATCGGATCATGGAGTATTAAGATTCCTGGGACATTCCCATAGATAAAATCGAATATTGGAAACGGATGAAGATCCGGATCACTTGTCATAAGACAAGCGGTCCGGATCTTTTTTTACGCAGAAGATGGAGGGAATAAGGCGCCCATATGGCGGATCCGGACGTCATTATGTGGATTTGGCAGGTAATGCAGATAAACTAATATGTTGACATATAACAAGTATAGACAGATAATGTACTTGTTATA
>JAEEGI010028332.1_pt1 | contig 10662 bp, 7 predicted proteins | sample 8958751 | NCBI WGS metagenome assembly JAEEGI01 (sample SAMN16246545, study PRJNA631951) | gut metagenome | biome: gut microbiome; feature: rumen; material: KS-attached | host: Bos | place: Iran: Karaj | collected 2018-10 | reverse complement strand
CAAATTAATTTTTTAATAATAAAATTATATTTAAATATTTTTATTAAAATATAATAATATAGATAATATATCAGTCATATTAATAATTTACATTTTTTTAAATTAGACAAACCAAAATAAAAAGAATAACACAAAAATATCCATCCAACATTTATAACTTTATTTGTAGTAAAAAGATAAATCTAAAGTCTTTAATAATTCATATTATTGAAGGTTTCAATGCCAAAATTTATCAATTCATATTTTCTGAAATTAAATAAAGATATGCAAATTAAACAATGCAAATCTTATTAAATCCATTATTTTTATTAATATGATTTGAAACAAAATCAAATTACTTTTAAATTTTTTTTAATTATTAATTCTTAATTTGTTCTTTCAATAATAAACACTTTCTTTTTGAGTTTAAATATATTAATATTTAAAATTATTTCTATCAATTTTTTAATTATTTCTATATCTTCTGTTTTTAAAGAATTTTTATATTTTTCAAATAAATTTTGAAGTGAAGTTTTATTTTATTTAAATTTAAAATTGTGAAACTCTATTATGAAGGAACTTTTATCATAATAATCAGGAAATAAAATAAAATGTATCAATCAATTAATTAAAAATTTCTATTTTTTAGTGATTAAGAAATAAAATTATTATATGATTCACCTTCATTAAAATAATTCATTGAATAAGAAAGTATATTCAAATTCTTTCATATTTTTATTTCTTGATTGACCTTTTACAAAACTTTTTTTAACTTTTAAATGATAACAATCTCTAGGTTTTCAAAGCTTTTCATATTTTTAGAATAATCAAAAAAAAAAAAGAAAAAACAAAATAAGTAAATATAATTATAATTAAAAACTAAATTAATAACCTTAACATAACTGACTTTAAAAAAAATAAAAAAAAATAACTTAAAAAAAAAATGAAGAAACTATCCAAACAAATAAACAATGGTTTCCAAAGAGCATACAATCCCCATTTAAAAAAGAAAGGAAATAAAGGACAAGCATATGAAGAAGAAAAAGCAAGTAATGATCAATTTGCTGAAGAGCGTGAGAAAATGTCATCAATATTAATATCTAAAGAATATTTTGCAAAAGAATTAATAAAAAATGGTTATATAGATTCGTATATTGATTTCTTTTATTTAGGATGGGGAAAAACCCCAAACTTAAAGCAATCATATTCAGATAGAAATAAAGAAGAAAAAATAGAAAATGAAAATGAAGAAGATCAAAAAGAAGAAGAAGAAGAAATTGATGAAGTTGAAATAGATCAAAATATTCCAAGACATGAATATAATATTCAAACTTTACAAGTTTTTTATGAAAAATTAACAACTGGTGAAAATGCTTTAAGAGATGCTGAAAAAGAAAAAGATAATGAATTATATAAGAGTGCCATTGAACAATATAATTCAATTAGAAATGATACTATTCATGACCAAGGAGAACCTCTTGAAGCTATTTATTTCAATCAAAAATGTATTGATATTAGTAAGAAATATAATTTAATTGAATTTCAAATTACTTCTTTAATTATGATGGGAGGATGCTTTGATAAAATGTCTAATCCTAATGATATGAATATATCTAAAAGTTTAAAAGAAGAAGCTAGAGATATTTTTACTCAAAATTTAAGTGGACAAAATTATACTTTAGAAGCTTCTATTTATAAAGCTTTAATTGAATTATATAATGAAATTGCTAATCAACAAGAACAAATGAAAAATTATACTAAAGCTATTGATTTGTTATATAAATTATTAGAAGTTTTAGATTGTTTAAATGCTATTTCTGATAATTTAAAAGAAGGAGGAATGGGACAAAAAGAAAATGAAGATAAAAAAACAGAAACTTATTTAAAAATATCTAATTTATATTATAGAATAAATGATTATGAGCATACAATAGAAACTTTAGCAAAAATAGCAAATATAAAATCAGATAGTGGAGATTCAACTTTAACAGTAAGAAATTATTATATAATATATATTTATTTTAGCCTTATCAAATTCAAGGATTATATCGTTATGCTCAAACATATGAAATGCAAGGTAATAATGAAAATGCAATTGCTTATTTAGAACATATTGATAAAGCTTCTAATACTCAAACTACTGATGATACTATTTTAGCTAAAAGTTTACTTCATTTAGGTAGATTATATTTTAAAGCTGGAACTTTTGAATTAAGTCATAAGTTTTTAAATAAGTTTTATAGAAAAAGTAAAACTATTGAAACTAAGGAATTAATGGATATTGCTAGAGTTAATTTAGGAATGATTGATGGAACTCAAGGAATGGAAGATTATATTGATAAAATTAAAAATAATAATTACGGAGAGTTTTTGAAGTATAAACTTGAATATAATAATAATGCTTAGATAATTTTTTTGTGATTTTTTTATTTTTAAATATATTGAACATTTTTTTATATCCTTTAAAATTTATTTATTTTTTTACAAAGGACTATTATAATATTTATTATTTTAATTTTTTAAATAATTTTTTGAGTAAAGAAGAAGAATAAAAATGTTACTGTATAATAAAAAAATTATAAAAAAATTTTAAATTACACTCGATTTTTATAATAAAAAAGAAACTAATAAATTCAAAAATATTTATTTAACATAAACATTTTTATTTATAAAAACCAATTATTCGTTTACTAACCAACCAAGACTCTTAATATATAATAATATAAATATATTTTCAATTTCCTTTCTCTTGGAGGGATTTAATGTATTTTAAAAGTTTTTCTCTATCTTTTTCTTTCACTTTTTTAGTTTTTACTCCACTAATGAAATTAGTTTTTGTTTCTTTTAATTCATCACAAGAAAGTCTTAAAGAAGGTACTTTCATATTAACTTTTTCACATGCAGACTATTATAATTAAATAATTATTTATACTATATTATGTGAAAAATCTGTTGTAAAATATATGAAGGAAAAAACAAAAAAAGTGAAAACGATAATATAGTTTATATGATACTCTGAATCTTTCATTTTTTTTATTTTTTTTTTCAAAAAATTTTTAAATTAAAATTTCCACAAATCTTTAAATTAAATTTTGTTCTATATTTTTATTATTAAATGATTATTAATATTAATTTAGAAAAAATCCAAAAAAAAATATATGTTTAATTATAAAAATTTATAATAATCAATAAAAAGTTCAAAATGGAATTCTAGAATTAAATAAAAAAATTAAAGACTAAAAGAATTTCAATTTAAAGATATATTGAAAACAAAAAATAATTTAAAATAAATATCAAGAAAATAAATTTCCTTTAATTTTATTAAATTTTCAATTAATTTTTTTTTAAACATATTCTCATTTTATTATATATTAAAATATTTATGCATAAAAAGAAGGGGATTAATTTTAAATATCTATAAATGTTAATTAATAAAATTCATTCTAAATATAGTTTTCAAATATTATTTTCTTTTATTTCTGAAAAAAGAAAATATAAATTAATTCACAATAATTCATATTGTCATAAAAAGTTAGATATCTGTTTATTAGACTACAAAAGATTTTTTTTTCAACGAAAATTTGAAAGATATGATTTATTATATATTGAGAATTATTTTAAACAAATGAAAAAAGAGTTTATAGAAATTAATGATGAAGAATTAAAAGATTTAATTTTATATTTTTTATCCAAAAATGAAAATTTTAATTTAAAATTATCAGATGAAAATTTTGATTTAATGATAAATAATTCTTGTTTTAAAAAAAAAATTAAAATTTGTATTGATGATTTAACAATCGAAAATATTCCAAAAATATTATTAATAAAAGATAATAATTTAATTGAAAAAGCAATCAAAGCTTTTAAAGAAATATTTTTTTTATATTCAAAAAATAATAGAATGAATAAAAACAAAGCTATAGAATTATTTAGTAAAGTTTATAATATAAACATATCTGATAATAATAAAATTATAAAATCCTTATTTTCTTATGATAATAATAATGAAGTATCAATTGAAAATTTTCTTCATTTTTTTTATAAAAATATTAAATATGCATGGATTACTTTATTTTCATTTGGATATAATAATTTATTAGAAAAAAACAAAGAAATTGACTTGGATTATGTGATTAATCATTTACAAGAATTTGAAGAGAATAAAATTTTTAGTAATTTCATTCAAATATCAAAAAAAAAAATATATAATATTTCTTCCTTAATAGAACATGATATAATATTTTTAAAATATTTAAATCAAAAAGAAATTTTTCAAAATGTAAAAAAATTAAATATTTTAATGTCTTGTTTTAATATAATCATTAAATTAAAAATTATTTGTCCTAATGTTAATGAATTAACTTTAGATATTTCAGGAAAAGAAACGAATTATAATAAAACACAATTAAATTCTATTTTTCCAAATATGAAAACATTAAATATTTATATAGAAAAGAATTTTGATTTATTTGAATTTATTTCTTCTTTAGACAATATTCAAATTGAAACTTTAAAACTATTTATCATTTATGGAAATATAACTTTTCAACTTGAGAATCAAATAATATTAAAAACAATCAAAACTTTAGAAATTCATATTAAAAATAAATGTAATAATAATTTTTTATTTCAATTCTTTTATAATCTTAAATTTCCTTCTTTAAGAGAATTTATTTTATTTGCTAATTTTAATGAAATCATTTATCAAATTAAAAAATTGATTTTAAATGAAACAGAGCATAAATTTTGTTTAAAATCCTTTTTTGATTTTCCAAATAAAGTGAAAGATATTAGATACTTTAAATTGAATTTAACAACTTTTAATTATACTTATAAAATGAGAAGAAATCAAAAGTATTTTTTCAAATTTAATTTAAAAAATAAAAATGATTTGTTAAAATATTATTCTTCTTTAGATTTATCAATTGATGAAAATGAAATAAATAAATATAAAAAAATAAAAATTAAAGGATTAGATAGTTCAAAAGATATATCAAGTTTAACAATAAAAGAAAAAAAACAAATTAATCTTTGTGATATTTGTGTAAATAATAATCAAAAAGAATATTTTATTAGATCTTTTAGTGAATTAAGATCTATATATTGTGAAAATATAAATCAAACAAATGAATTGTTAAAAATAATGAATAATTTAAAAATACTTTTTGATAAATTAAAATATATTAATTTAAGAATCGGAAATGTAAATCAATTTTTTTACAATAATTTTTCAAACTTTTTATCAAAAACAAAAAATTTAAAATCAATAATATTAAGATTAAATCCTCAGGATTTTAATGAAGAAAATATTGGTTTTTTTCTTAGTTTAATTGAAAAATTAAAGAAAGTGAAAATTGTAAAAATCAATCAAAATTCTGAAAATTCAGAAAAAAGTTCAATTCCGAATATTTTGGAACAATATCCTAAAATAAAACACAAATTTTATTGTTTTAATAAATTTGTGATTGGAGGGAAAGAATTTATAAAAAAAGTTAAAAAAAATACTATTTTAAATTCTCATATTCAATGCATTTATGAAATTGATGATTATGTATTAGGTAAAGAAAATAATTTACTAGGAAATGAAGATTTATTAAAAAATAATATTCAATTATATTTAGATTTTAATGAAGTAAATCAAATATATTTTTGGTTTACAAATAAAGGAAAACATAAATTAACAATAATTTTTAAAGAATTATTAATAGATACAAATAGAATGTTTTTTGACGCTGCATCTTTAAAAAAGATAAATTTAACAAATTTGAATACTAATTATATAGAAAATATGAATTCTATGTTTCAATCATGCTCAAATTTGGTTTCTTTAGATTTATCTAATTTTAATACTAGTAAAGTTACTGATATGAGTTGGATGTTTGCTCAATGTTATTCATTAAAATCTTTAGATTTATCTTCTTTTAATACTAGTAAAGTTACTAATATGAGTTGGATGTTTTTCTATTGTTATTCTTTACAATTTTTAGATTTATCTAATTTTAATACATATAATGTTATTAATATGATTGATATTTTCTATTGTATAAATGAAAAATGTGAAATTATAACTACTGACAAAAAATTATTAAATGAAATTTCAAAAATTAAACATTAAATTAATTTTTCAAAGATTTTCTCAAAAATGAATTTGAAATTTGATAAAACAGTTAAATCACAAAAGTGTTAAAAACAAGTAAAAAGAAGATTGAATTACTTAAATTCTTGAATTAAATGAAAAATATTTGAATTATATTGTAAATTCAATAAAAATGAATTAATAATTCAATAAAAACAAAGAAATAGGAAGATTATATAGAATCCAAAGAATTAGGAAAGTTAAAGTATTATATTTCCCAAAAAATGATTATCCTTTAATAATATTAGGAGCTAATTATAATATTTTATTTTTATATATAATTTATTTTAGATATAGATTAATTATGAAATATAAACTAAAAATTTAATATATAGAATAAAATTCAAAAATAATCATAATTTTTTTCTTTTTCATTTAAAGATATATATTTTCTTTTATCAACAGAAATTGGATTTTTTCTTTTTTCTTTAAATAATATTTTTTTTCATTATTTACATTCATAAATATTAATTCTTCTTCCTCTTATTATTCTAATAAAGTCAAATTTAATTATTTACAATAAATTATCTTCTGAAATTGATAATTATTTTGATTGCTACAATTTAAATATTCTCTCTCTTTAAAACATTTTCATAACAATAATTTTATTTGAGAATGTATATGATAATAAGCAGATAAAGTTTAAAAGGTAAATTAACATCTTCAATTTATTAAGATTCAAGTTTTGTGAAAAGATAAAATACTTTTTAATAGAGATTCAGGAGGATTTATATTATTAAATCAAATTTATATTAAATACAATATTAATACATTCTTTTCAAAGACTATAAAGGAAAACAGAGTTCATGAAGAAAGATACATTGATCTTAGTAAAAAGAGAGAATAATCAGAAATTACACAATCAATTATATCTCTCTTAAAATTAAACTTAGAATTTAAAAATTACGTTCAAAAAATGATTTATAAAAAATGTTTGGAAATAGTTTTTAAGGAAAGGAAGAATAACCAATAATTTGGTTTTTGCTTGTGTTTCTTTTATAATATTTAATTTGTGATTATTATATTAGGATATTTATTTATTTTAATTATTTTTTTATTCATTTTTTTTAGTTTATTCTTAAATAAATAAGAGTTTTTTAAAAAGAAATTTTTTTTATGATTAGATATTTTTATATATATTAGAAGAAGGAGGTGTTTCTTTTATTGATGATATTATATTTTCTTTTGTTATTATTATTTCTTTTTGTTTAATTAAAGGATTTTTATTATTTTGAATAAAAATTTTAAAAGCTTTTATAAATGATAAAGAACAAACTTTATATATATCAGCACCTGAATAATTAATAGGCATAATTTCACATAATTCTTTAATCAAATTATCATTATTATTTTCAATACTAAAATTTTTTGAATGTATTTTAAAAATATTCATTTTTTGTTCTAAACTTTTTGGTAAATCTACATAAAGTACTTTATCAAATCTTCCAGGTCTTAATAATGAACTTTCAATTAAATCAATTCTATTTGTTGTTCCAATAACAATTACTTCAATATCTTTATTAAAATTAATTTCATCAAATTCAACAATAAATTGAGAAACTATTCTATTCATTATATTATCTTGTTCTAAATTATTAGATTTTTTTTGAATTAAAGAATCAATTTCATCAAAAAATAAAACACAAGGAGAATTATTTTTTCCTTCTTCAAATATTTTTTTAATATTATTTTCACTTTCTCCAAAATACATATTTAAAAGTTCTGGTCCTTTAATATTTATAAAATTCATTGATGAAGTATTTGCAATTGCTTTTGCAATTAAAGTTTTTCCAGTTCCAGAAGGACCATATAATAAAATTCCATTTGGTTTTTTTATATTTTTAACCATTATTTTTGGATTTAAAATTTTATCAATTTCATTTTTTATTTCTGTTAATCCTCCAATTTCAGACCATGTAATTTTTGGAATTGATGATATTGATATTCTTTCATTTTTTGAATTGTTTATGAAATTATTATATATTCTTAATATTTCTTTTGTGAAAATGTTATTAAAATTCAATGATATGTTTTGGAAATATGCATAATATGAATTTAATAATGAAGATTTAAGGTCTTTTAAAGGTAAATTTATTATCATTTTTGTTATTTGTTCTTCTTTTAAATATTCTTTATTAATGTTTTTTATTTTTGAATTTTTAATATTTTCTGAAATTTTTTGTGCAAAAGATTTATTTAATATTATTTCATAATTTTCTTGAAATAAAGTAAAGGAGTTTAATATTAATTGATGTTTTTCTTCTAAGGTTATATTATGAAAATTGATAATTTGATATTTTTCTTTAATATAATTTGGAATTTCAAATGAATTTTCATAGTAGAAAACATAAATATTATTCTTGTTTGGTATTCTAGTCATATTAAAAATATTTTCATATTCTATTAAACAATATTCATCTAACAATTCAGTTTTTAGTTCTTTTAAATAAATCAAACAAGGAGACATAAATTCTCTTTTTTTTAAATAATTCAAAAAAGTATTTTTTGATTCAAAATTATTTGAAGCTTTTTTAAAAAAAGAATATCCATTTTCATCACAAAATTTTCTAAATAAATTTGTTATTCCATTTCTTTTTTTTCCATAAATAAAAAATATATTTTTACCTTTATTCACTTCATCAATAAATAATTTATATTCTTTTTCATAAATTAAACTGACTAAAGAATTTAAATTTGAGAAAATATATTTAAATAAATTTTCTGGAAGTTGAAAAAATAAATCATAGTCATAAGGAATAAATTCTATTTTTATATCATTATTATCTATTAATTTAAATGAATTAATATAAAAATCATCAATTTTATCATTAAATTTAATTTCTTTTTTTAAAAAATGAGAATGTGGATATAATTTTTTATCATAATCTTCATATTCAATACTATAAATAAAATAAATAGATATTGAATTATATATTTTATTACTATATATCCCATTAAATAAATCAAATTGAAATAAATTTTCATTTTGAAATACAAATATTTCTCCAACTGATAAAATATTATGATTTTTTATTTCTTGAATTACAATATTATCATCATATACTTCTTTAAACCAAGGAACTTTCATTATTTTTAAATTAACTATTCTTGGTAATAAATATATTTCACTGTCAATGTTCTCATAATCAAATTTTAATTTTTCTTTTGGACTATAAAAAAATTATATAATTTATTTACATTACATCTATTAAAGGTTTTACTATTACTTTTTTAGGATTTCCTATAATTGATAACATAAAAGGGTCAATTTCAATAATTTTATCATTTTTATTATTTATTTTTTTCGAAAATTTCACTATTCCAATGAAATTTAATGATTTATTTTCAAAATTTTGAATAATAATCAAATTATCAATTTGAATATAATTATTTATAAAATTATCAAAATTTGGCAAATAACAAAACCTTCTATTTTTAAAATTTGTCTTTTGAATACTTATATATTCATCCATGAAAATTATTAATAAATAAAATGAATCAAAAGCATTTAAACTATGAATTCAAGGAATATGATTTTTGTTCTGCCAAAATTTCACCAAAATTGAAATGGCCTTGTTTTATCAAAGAAAAGACAGATTCAAAATATGTGATTCAATTTTTAGGAAAACCAGAAGAAGATGTGGTTGTCAAATTAGAAGATCTTGCTCCATGGAATCAATTAAAACAATATAAAAAATATAAGGATATATTTTCAGGAGCAAATCATTTTAAAGAATTAGTAGAAAAAAGAATTTTACAAATTAGTGATTATTCTTTATTAATTCAGGAATGTTTAATTATGGGACAATTTAATGTAAGGAATATAAATCAATATTTACAAAGTATAAAATCTTTCAGCCCAAATAAAGTAAATGGGCATAATAACAATATTAATTTAAATGAAAATTCTGATAGAATTAATTATAATGATAATCAGGAAAAACAATCTATAGGAAATGACATCAATTCAAATCAACTAAATATTTTTTCAACTAATTATGATTCTCCTAATTCTGAAGATAATACTGAGAATTTAATTAAAAAAATTAAATTAGAAACATTTTTTATGGATAATCAAAGTGAGGATAATAATTCTATGATTGGAAATAAAAGAGAAAGATCAAATAGTGAAGAAATGAAAATATCAAGTATAGACATAAAAAAAATGGAAAATAAATTCATGGAAATGTGTGGAGAATTCTTTCAATTTCTCATAGCAAATTTCAAATTAAATTAAATGTTGGGTTGTGTTTTGTTATTTATGTTATTTTATAATTCTATATCTTTATAAAAATTATGTTATTAGTTATGTAAGGAAAATAAATAAATAAAATTTAAGAAAATAAAGAAGTAATAATAAAAAAAAATATAATTTTTTTTTTTTATAATTTTGACTTTAAATAAATGAATTATAATCTATCAATATTAATTATAAATATGAATTTTGAAAAATTAATTCATATATTACTTTTATAAATAATAGTATGATAGATTATTTTTAAAAAAATTTAATAAATTTTGTTTTAATTTATTAACGAATTTCTATT
>JAEEGI010028324.1_pt1 | contig 10664 bp, 6 predicted proteins | sample 8958751 | NCBI WGS metagenome assembly JAEEGI01 (sample SAMN16246545, study PRJNA631951) | gut metagenome | biome: gut microbiome; feature: rumen; material: KS-attached | host: Bos | place: Iran: Karaj | collected 2018-10 | reverse complement strand
GTTCTGTTATTTTGCCTTCGGCGATTTTTTTCATAGCAATAGCAAGGAATCCGAGCGTGAAAGTAAGCATTCCATCCGTGACAGAAAGCGTTTCTGCCTGGTTGAGCATGTCAGATTCTGGCAAGGTAAAGAAGTTGTTGAGCGTGTAATGGAATTCGTAGCTGCCAGTCTGCTCCCAAGTTCCTTCTTCTTCCTTGCCGGATGAGCTTTCTTTCATTATAAGCTTGTGGTCTTCAAAAAACTCGAATGTTATTGAACTGAAATCCCTTCCGTCATCCGATTTGAATTTCTTTGCCGGTATGTGCGCAAGATCGTTCGAGAAAAAATTAACCAGATAATCTATCTGCCAAGTTCCGACTATAAAATGCAGTCCCCAATCAAGGTCTTCGTCACTAATCGCCATATTAAAATCTCCCAATATTTTTTTTCTCTCCGATGTACGGCTTAAGAAAAATTTTAGCACGCTAATCCGTGTTTTCAAGGGAGAGTGGCAGATTTTTAGAGTGATTATGGAGAGATTATGCTTTTTCGGACAGATATTTTGCGAGGATGTCGGCGGCACATTTGCAAAGGTCTGGGCACGGACGCTTTTTGTAGTATTCGGCTGTTCTGGCTTCCGGCACGTGGGAACCGGGATTCGCGTCTTTTCCCGCGAGCAGCTCCCTGCACACAATGGAGCCGTTTTCTTCGCGGAAGAGCGCAGCGAGTTCCTGAATGCACTTGTAGTGCTCCGTTTTAGCGTCCTGTGTCTCCGGCGGCGCGGAAAAGCCGTGCGCAAGGCCGAACGCCATGAACATGCCGCTTACGGCTCCGCAAACTTCGCGGAGCCTTCCCATTCCGCCACCAAAAGAAGAGGCGAGCTTCATGGCTGTTTCGGGGGTAAGTCCGCTTTCTTTGAACCATTTTTCATCTTGAAACGCTGCAAGAACCGCCTGCGCGCACGTATATCCGTTAAGAAAATTGTCTTTCGCTTTTTCACCGTAAGTCATGCGCGTATTATAGCAGATTTCGCGCCATAGCGTCAGCCGGTCGTGGGAAAAGAAGTTCGCGCCGTCGGGTATATGCCCGCGCGGTACAGTTTCAATTGACAGTGGGAAAATGTCGCAGTATTATAAACTTAGTCAGGTTGGCTAATAGATATGTCGGGTGTTAAGGAGGCTTTTATGTGCCAGATGAACGTTCTTGAGGCAAAGACTAATTTCTCAAAGATTATAGCGATGTTGGAGCGGAAGGAAGAAAAAGAGGTGATTGTTGCCCGCGCGGGCAAGCCTGTGGTGAAGATTACTTATATTGAGCCGGTGGATGTTTCCAAGCGGATAGGAATTGCCAAAGGAAAGTTTGAGATGCCGGAAGATTTTGACGACTGCAACGAAGAAATTGCACGGATGTTCGGGATAATAGACTGAGGGAGTTTTTATGAGACGTAATGATTTTCTGCTTGATACACATATACTTTTATGGTCTTTGTTAGATGACAAACGTGTTAACGATAGAATAGAAGAGATAATGTTTAATGCTGAGAACACAATATATTATAGCATCGCCTCTATGTGGGAAGTTCAGATAAAATACGGTGTGAAAAAAATACCTATATCTGGGATAGAGTTCATGCATTTTTGCGAACAGGCGGGGTATAAAAAGCTCCCTGTAGATGATACTCATGTTGTGGAGCTTGCAGGGCTTCGGCGTGATGAGAATGCTCCGATACACAATGATCCTTTTGACCGCATATTGCTTTCACAGGCAAAAGCGGAAGGGTTCAGCTTTGTGACGCATGACCCGCTTTTCCGTGGCTACAACGAGCCTTGTGTAATCGAGGTGTAAGCCGAGGTGTTGCAGGGTGCGGTTGAAGCCCCGCAGGATGGGTAGCCGCAACCATGTGCGGGCGGCGGTCAGTGTAACCGACCTCATAGGGACGGCAGCTCACTAGGGGAAGGAGTGCGGCGAAAACCGCGAAGGTTGAGTTTACAAAATATTTGAAAAATGCCCCGAACCGCTGTATACTTTACACTACTATAGATGTTTTCATGGTAGGTGCATAAAAAATCGGCAAAACTGCGATTCCGTACATCCTGTACGGTCGCTGCCGCGAAGGTTTAATAGGAGGAGTTTATGAAAAAAGCGTTTTTAATTCTTACGGTCATTTTTATTACGGCGGGCGTTTTTGCCCAGAGCTCGGCATACACTAAGTACGTTAAGCAGGCTAAGGACTACGAGGCGAAAAAACAGTGGGCGTTCGCGCTCAACGCCTGGTATGATGCCCTGGGCTGTGACGATGCACCGGCTCTGAAAACAGAAGCCCTTAACGGTTACAAAAAACTTTCAGAGGCAATTTACGACGGAAACCCCGGATATGGAAACTACAAGGTTTCAGCCCTACATGACGAATGGATGAAACTTCTGATTGATGCAGAAAAACTCGGAAACACAATATTCACCTATGAGCTGACTTTAGGCAAGCTTGAAAAGCAGAGCGGCACTTCGAACTACACGGCGAAAATCGAGTTCAAAGAGTCCGACCGCTACCTCAAAACGATAGGTGTCATTGCAAAAGGCTGTGCGTTTGCCAGTGATTTAACTTTCTACGACAATTCTCGCTGGGGGGAAGCCTGGCCGGAGTGGCCTCTGTCTTCTGCAAGCTGGATTGACTCCGCAAAAGAAATTCCGAAAAATCTGGCGTACAATATAGACGGCGTAAAAATCTTTGAAGTTCCTGCGGAATATGCAGAAAAAGTTTCTTACCATGACTCTCGGAGTTCTAGTGAATTTTTTTACGGATACCATTTTAACTCGTTTGCCCCGTATTCATCAGGCTTAAGAGTCGGTCTTTACGACTATAAATTCAACATCGTAGACAATAAAGGCAAGGAACTTTTCAAGGGCAAACGCTGGCTTTTGGGCGACGGAGACGGAATCACGCTTACGGATATCCCTGCCGACGTTGCGAAACTGATTGACAGCGGCAAGGCGTTCCTGAACCCGGTCGCGGTATACCTTCAGTACGGAAAGTATAATCCCGCCGACGACAAGGGCGGACGCACTTTCATAAAGAATTTTCCGGAAGCACAGCTCGATATGTCTACGGCTGTAATTTACTGCTGGAACAAAACAGAAGACAAAATCAAAAAGAACTTTGATGAAGCTCTTTTTGAAAGCAAAAAAGGTGCACTAACATCGTATGATTTCATTCCCATTAAAGGTAAGAACTTTGAGATCGGAAAGACGGAAGTCACCCAGAAATTTTATGAAGCGGTGATGGGGTCAAATCCGAGCTACCACAAGGGAGAGAATCTTCCTGTAGAAGGAACAAGCTGGTACGATGCCATTTATTTCTGCAATGAATTGAGCAGGCTTTCAGGCTTCACGCCGGTGTATTCCGTGAACGGTGAAACCGACGTAAAAAAATGGGACTATGTTCCGCACAAAGGTAAATCCTTGAAAGGTGAGATTGATTATAATCCTTATGCGGACGGTTACAGGCTGCCTACTCTGGAAGAATGGATGTATGCCGCAAAGGGCGGAGAAAACTATGCATACGTCGGTAGTAGCAACATATTTGAAGTAAGCTGGAATCTGTACAATAGCGGCGGAGAAACCCACCCTGTCGCACAGAAAAAGCCCAACGGCTACGGACTATACGACATGAACGGAAACGTAAGCGAGTGGGTCTGGGATGAAAGTCCTGATGAATCTACTTTCATGGGTGTTCAGTGGAACTACACTGTTTCTGGAGCCTTTCACTCACGATGGGCTATTTATGATGTCTTGGCTGTCGAATCGTCGTCACACGGATTGTATGGAGAATCTGATGTAGGTTTGCGCCCTGTACGCTCAATTAACATAAAGGTTGAGCCGCTGGACGTAAAGAAAGCCTTGAAGTCGTATGAGTTCGCATTTCTTTCGGATGTCGGTTTTGAAATAGGAAAGACGGAAGTTACGCAGCAGCTTTACGAAGCGGTCATGGGAAAAAATCCGAGCTGGATAAAGGGCGCAAATCTTCCTGTGGAATACGTGAGCTGGTACGATGCAATTTACTTCTGCAATGAGTACAGCAGGCTTTCAGGATTCACACCTGTGTATTCCGTGAACGGTGAGACGGACGTAAAAAAATGGAATTACATACCGCACAGCGGAAACGCTATTGAAGGTGAGATAGTACAGATAAACAGTGCGGACGGCTACCGTCTGCCCACAAGTGAAGAATGGTTGTATGCCGCAAAGGGCGGACAAAACTATGATTACAGCGGCAGTTACAATCTGGATGAAGTCGGCTGGTACTTGTACAGTGAAAAACATCCCGTCGCGCAGAAAAAGCCCAACGGCTACGGGCTTTACGACATGAGCGGTAACGTCCAGGAATGGGTATGGACAACTTCGAAACAAAAAAATGTCTATGGCGGATACTGGGACAAGTCAGAACGGGAAGTTTCATACAACGAGAGTTATGACGGTGCCTCCAAAAATTCAGGTATCGGTTTCCGCGTAATCCGTCTGCCAGATGCCGGCCTCAAAAACACATCGGCTTCGGAAATAAAAAGAATCATAAACTCTTATGAACTTGCTGCAATTCCCGGCAAGAACTATGAAATCGGCAAGACGGAAGTTACGCAGGCTCTGTACAAAGCGGTGACCGGTGATAATCCTAGCTGGTGGGTTAAGGATGAACTTCCTGTAGAACGCGTGAGCTGGTACGATGCCATTTATTTCTGCAATGAATTAAGCCGTCTTACAGGAAAGACTCCCGTGTATTCCGTAAACGGAGAATCTGATGTCACCAAATGGAACTACATTCCGAACAGCGGTCAGAGCATCAACGCCACAATAAATCAGAATAAGGAAGCGGACGGCTACCGTCTTCCGACACTGGAAGAATGGGTTTTTGCCGCAAAGGGCGGAGAAAAATACACATACATCGGAAGTGACAGACTGGATGAAGTTGGCTGGTATAAGGACAACAGCGGAAACAAGGCGCATCCTGTCGCACAGAAAAAACCAAACGGCTACGGACTTTATGACATGAGCGGCAACGTATGGGAATGGATCTGGGATGCCACGAAAAATGGATTTCGTCATAGATGCGGCGGAGCATGGAATACTTCGGCCGAATACTCTCAGGTTTCCAAGCAGGACTCTTACTATGCTTCCAACTATTCGGACGGCTTTGGCTTCCGCGTAGCACGGGGAAAACAGAAACCGTATGAGCTTATTGGAATTCCGGGTAAGGACTATGAAATCGGAAAGACAGAAGTTACGCAGGCTGTATATGAATCTGTAATGGGTGAAAACCCAAGCCAGTCTAAGGGAGAAAATCTTCCTGTGGAAAACCTCAGCTTTTACGATATGCTTTATTTCTGCAACGAATACAGCAGACTTTCAGGACTTACTCCGGTATATGCCGTTGACGGTGAAACCAACGTAAAAAAATGGAACTATGTTCTGCACAAAGGTGTAAAACTGAAAGGTAAAATTACGATGGACGAAACGGCTAACGGCTACAGATTACCTACGCTTGAAGAATGGCAGTACGCGGCGAAGGGCGGACAGAATTATAAATACAGCGGAAGTGACAATATTGATGAAGTTGCATGGCATTCTGAAAACTGTAATGAAACGATACATCCTGTCGCACAGAAAAAGGCAAACGGATACGGACTTTACGACATGAGCGGCAATGTCATGGAATGTGTTTGGAATAAACTTGACCGCTGGGCAATCAGCTATGGTTTAGGCGGTAGCATAGATTCTAACACTAAGTACTCTAAGCGGCTTGAGGTGACAGATCAGTCCTACGTATATGATGTATCCAAATGTGAGTGGCTACTAGGCTTCCGCATAGCGCGCAACAAAGACGGTATCGAAACCGGAAAAACAACCGTAAAGACAACCGTAAAATCTGTTGAAGACGCAAAACCCGTTGAAGGCGTAAAAAACACCGTAAAACCCGTTGAAGACGCAAAACCCGTTGAAGAACTGATTCCTGCGCCGGACAGAGAAGCGAAACCAGATAGTCTTATTGCAATTCCAGGTAAGAACTATGAAATCGGAAATACAGAAGTCACGCAGGCTCTATATGAATCTGTAATGGGTGAAAACCCAAGCCAGTCTAAGGGAGAAAACCTTCCTGTGGAAAGCCTCAGCTATTACGATATGCTTTATTTCTGCAACGAATACAGCAGGCTTTCGGGACTTACTCCGGTATATGCCGTAGACTCTAAAAACGACGTGAAAAAATGGAACTATACACCACACAAAGGTGAATCGTTGAAAGGTACAATTACGATGGACGAAAAGGCAAACGGCTACAGATTGCCTACGTTTGAAGAATGGGAGTACGCGGCGAAGGGCGGACAGAATTTTACTTACAGCGGAAGTGACAATATTGATGAAGTTGCATGGCACTGGGAAAACTTTGGTGGGAAGATGCATCCTGTTGCACAGAAACTACCAAACCGCTACGGACTTTACGACATGAGCGGTAACGTCGAGGAATGGGTTTGGGGTGACCGATATGGTCGGGAATTAAGCTATGGTCATGCTTTAGGCGGTGCTGTAAATTTGAACACTACATTTTTTGAGGTTAAAGATTTATCCTCCCGCTTAATTGATAAATCCAAATGTGAGTGGAACCGAGGCTTCCGCTTAGCCCGCAACAAAGATGGCATCGAAATCGGAAAGATAACCTTAAAACCCGTTGAAGACGTAAAACCCGTCGAAGAACTGATTCCTGTGCCTGACAGAGAAGCGAAGCCAAGTGAGCTTATTGCAATTCCAGATAAGAACTTTGAAATCGGAAAGACAGAAGTTACGCAGGCTTTATATGAATCTGTAATGGGTGAAAATCCGAGTAACCGTAAGGGAGAAAACCTTCCTGTCGAACGCGTGAGCTGGTACGATGCCCTTTATTTCTGCAACGAATACAGCAGGCTTTCAGGGCTTACTCCGGTATATGCCGTGGACGATGAAACCGACGTAAGAAAATGGAACTATAATCCGCACAAAGGTGAATACCTGAAAGGGAAAATTACGATGGACGAAACGGCAAACGGCTACAGATTACCTACGCTTGATGAATGGCAGTACGCGGCGAAGGGCGGAGAAAGCTATAAATACAGCGGCAGTGACAATCTGAATGAAGTTGCATGGTATTTTGAAAACAGTGAATTGACGACACATCCCGTCGCACAGAAAAAAACAAACGGCTACGGACTTTACGACATGAGCGGCAATGTCATGGAATGTGTTTGGTATAGACAATACGGCCGGGAAACCGGCATTGGTATTGCTTTAGGCGGTACTGTTTATATGCAGATTAGATATTTTGAGGTAACAGGTGAGTCCGACGTATATAGTAAATTCGAACGTGTGTGGGGTCGTGGTTTCCGCTTAGCACGCAACAAAAACTGACATGCCGGGGTTTTAGGGGGCTGCGGTACACTACGAGCATAGCTCTCCGCGAGAATCCGTCACTACGCTCCGGTTGCTATAGGAATGTTATCTAAATGCTCGCTCACGCGAGCTGGCAATCGCTAACAACAGTCCACCGGACTGTTGTTACCCCGCGCATTGAAACGCTTCGCTGGCAACGCGCGGGGTCGCTCCCTACCTAGACGGGTGGGTAGCGCAAAAGACCGGAGCGAGCCGGGCGATTCGCGCGGCGAGTGAGGACTTTGGAGCGAAGGGCGGTGCTCCGCCCTTTCATAAAAAATTCTTTCCATAAAAAAGCTAAAAAGTGCACATAAAAAACTTGCCTTTTTTACGGCAATTCATAAAATGGATAGTATGAGAAAATTCACGTTCAAGGGCGGTATTCATCCGCCGGAAATGAAGGAACTCTCAAAAGACAAAAAAATTGAGTGTGCATTCCCTTCTACAAAGTCTGTGTGTATTCCTGTGACTCAGGGCGGTGCTCCGAACCAGAGCCTTGTTAATCCGGGAGATTATGTGCTTAGGGGACAGGTTATTGCCCGTTCTGACGCGTTTATGTCCGCGCCTGTTCATGCTTCTGTATCCGGAACGGTAAAGAAGATAGAGAACAGGCTTGTTACTGCCAACGTCGAGGCTCCGTGTATTGTGATAGAGTCTGACGGTTCCGACAAGACAGCGTATCTTCCGCCGCTTGATCCTTTTGCTTGTACGAAAGAAGAGGCTCTTGCCCGCGTTAGGGAAGCCGGTATTGTCGGTATGGGCGGTGCGGCTTTCCCGACTCACGTAAAGCTTAATCCTCCGGCTGGCAAAAAGATAGACTGTGTTCTTGCGAACGCGGCGGAATGCGAGCCGTATCTTACTGTAGACTATAGGACGATGCTTGAGTCCGCCGACAAAGTTGTGGACGGGCTTGCTATAACCGTAAAGATAACTGGTGCCGAATCCGGCATTATCGTTCTGGAAGACAACAAGCTTGATCTTGTTGAGGTTCTTTCGGGCGCGATAGACAAGCATGCCATGAAAGACAAACTTGGCGTGACTGTATGTAAGACAAAGTATCCGCAGGGCGGTGAGAAGAGCCTTATTCAGGCTGCCGTCGGTCGCGAGATTCCGGCTGGCGGGCTTCCTGCTGATGCCGGCTGCGTCGTTGACAACATCGGGACGCTTGTCGCTATTTCAGAGGCGTTCCGCGAGGGCAAGCCTTTGATTGATAGAAGCTTCACCGTTTCTGGTCTTAGCTGCGAGAATCCGTGCAACCTTAAGGTTCCTGTAGGAACGCTCGTCGGCGACCTTATTCCTGAAGTGATTCAGCTTAAGCCGGGTGTCGTTAAGATAATCTCCGGCGGCCCGATGATGGGTTTCGCCATGATAAACGCGAACTTCCCTGTTCAGAAAAACACTTCCGGCGTTCTTTTCCTGACGGCAAAGGAAGCTCCTGCTTACGAAGAGAATCCGTGTATCGGCTGCGGACGCTGCCTTAAGGCTTGTCCGTGCGGTCTTACGCCAGTTCTTATGAACAGGGCTTTGGCAGCCGGAAACATTGAGGAAGCAAAGAAGTTCGGGCTTATGGACTGCGTGGAGTGCGGCTCCTGCGCATGGGTTTGTCCGGCGCACGTAAAGCTTGTTCAGCGGTTCCGCGTCGGAAAGAACATCGTCCGCGCAGAGATGGCCAAAGCTAAGGCGGCGGCCGCACAAGCACAGGCTGCGGCCAGTAGTGCGGCGGCACCTGCGGCTGGCGCGAACCCGGCAAATGCGGCGTCCGCACAAACTGCAAAAGGAGATAAATAATGGCAGCTCCATCTGATGTGAATGAAATAAATATCTCGTCCAGCCCTCATTTTGCGGACAACTGGAGCACTGCAAAGATAATGCTCGCGGTGATTATTGCGCTCGTGCCTCTTTGCGTGTACGGTGTTATTCTGTATGGGCTTAGCGCGCTTATCACGATTCTCGTATCCATCGCGTCCTGCGTCGTGTTCGAGTTTCTTTTCCAAAAGCTTACAAAGCAGCCTGTCCGTGTAGGGGACCTTTCCTGCATCGTTACGGGGCTTCTTCTTGCGCTCGTTATGCCGCCGGCTGTTCCTTTCTGGATGGTCATTCTTGGCGCATTCTTCGCGATTGTCGTTGCGAAAGGATTTTTTGGCGGTATCGGCGCGAATGTGTTCAACCCGGCTCTTACAGGCCGTGCTTTTATGTTCGTCAGTTTCCCTATAGCAATGACAACTTGGTCAACCCCGTTTGCTGACGCTGTTTCGGGCGCGACCCCGCTCGTTGCAGGCGGTACGGACTACATGAGTCTTTTCCTGGGAAACAGAGCCGGCTGTATCGGCGAGTCTTCTGTGCTCCTTATATTGCTTGCGTGCTTGTTCCTTATTGCAATGCGCATAATTGACTGGCGGCTTCCGCTTTCAATGGTCGCGACCGTCGCGCTCTGCACTTTGATAGCCGGTGGCGACGTGCTTGCTGCTGTTATGACAGGCGGACTTTTGTTCGGTGCTGTCTTTATGATTACCGACTATGCCACAAGCCCTGTCACTCCTTGGGGACGCGTTCTTTTCGGATGCGGATGCGGTTTGATAACATTCCTTATCCGTAACTTCGGCGGCTTCCCGGAAGGCGTTATGTTCAGTATCCTCATAATGAACGTGCTTGTTCCTTTCCTTAACCGCATAGTTCCGCGCAAATACGGATACGGCAAGAAAAAGGCCGCAAAGGGGGGCAAATAATGAAAGAGATGCTCAAACTTGGTTTTGTTCTTGCAATTTTTGCCGCCGTGGCTTGTGTAGCCCTTGCGCTCGTGAATAACGTAACGGCTCCTGTTATTGCGGCTGTAAAAGAAGAAAAACTCTACGGCGGTTTCAGGGATGTTTTCAGTGATGCTGATTCTTTTAAGCCTGTCACCGATTTTGAATATGCTTCATCTTCTGCCGTCACTGTTGACGGAATTTTCTCTGTTGTAAAAGGAGATAAAGTTGCCGGCGTAGTTGTTCAGGTGACTGGTCCTACTTACGACAAGGCAACTGTCATTGTCGGTATAGACGGCAAAAAAGTGATTTCAGGTGTCAAAATTCTTGAGATAAGCGACACCCCAGGCTTCGGCCAGAGAGCTACCGAGCCGCAGTTTTATACGCAGTTCGCCGGAAAATCGGCTGTGAGCGACTTCGTTCCCAAAGTTGATTTTGACGCTATATCCGGTGCATCAATCACGACAAACGGTTTTGCCGCGATAATGAAAGAAG
>JAEEGI010028323.1_pt1 | contig 10665 bp, 10 predicted proteins | sample 8958751 | NCBI WGS metagenome assembly JAEEGI01 (sample SAMN16246545, study PRJNA631951) | gut metagenome | biome: gut microbiome; feature: rumen; material: KS-attached | host: Bos | place: Iran: Karaj | collected 2018-10 | reverse complement strand
ATATATTTTTTTTAAGTTCATCACTATCTTCTTTAGGAACTGGTTCATTGTCCAATTTTTTTAGATTTATTTTGGCTATAGTTCTAGTTAGTTTAATTATATCATGAGATATAACCGCTACAAAAAATATTACAGATAAAAGAAAAAGTAACCCCAGTCATGTTGCAGTATAAAATATTACCATAACATCACTCCAAATAATTAACCTAATACAAAATACTTAATTGGTAAAGAAATTGCAAATATTGCCATTGCAGCATAAATAATATATAGGATAATTAGTAATGCTCCAATTTTTTTACCGCTTTTCTTTCTTTTAATTAAAAAAATTGTAAAAGTAATTAAACCAATAAAATACGCTACTGCTGCAGCAATAATTAGTACAAACCATACTATAGCTATTATTGCTAATACAATAAGTCCAATATATTCCATATTAACATCACCTCAATTATATATTAATTATATAAACCATTGTAACCAATATTATGATTTATAATTGCAGCATCTATAAATATAAACTTAGACCAAAATCCTAATAGTATTAATGCATAAATAATCAATAGTATTGTTCCAAATAATTTTAATATATCGCTAGCAAGAATCTTTTCATTATTATCTTTTTTATTAGATATTTTCTTTGCCATCTTGATATTAAACATAATTGCTGCACCAGGTAACCCTAAATAAAAAATAACAGAGAGTGCAATAAATATTAAAATATAAAACATAATATCACCCCAAAGTTATTTTAATTGTATCAACAAATAATAAAAATATCAATAAAAAAGTAGTATAGAAAACTATACTACTTTAAGTCTCTAAGTTATACGTTATAATGCATTGGCTCAGGGAATTTAACTCCATGAGTGTCAACTGTAACAGATTTCATTACTTGGTCATCTATTGGTCTATCCATTGGTCCAGTTGGAGTGTTTGCAATTCTATCTACAACATCCATTCCTTCAATTACTCTACCAAATGCAGCATAATCTCCATCTAGATGAGGAGAGTCTTGATGCATAATGAAAAATTGAGAACCAGCAGTGTTTGGCATCATAGTTCTTGCCATTGAAAGAACTCCTCTTTCATGTTTTAAATCGTTTGTTTTAAAACCATTTCTTGCAAATTCACCTTTAATTTTGTATCCAGGACCACCCATACCAGTTCCGTCTGGGCATCCACCTTGAATCATAAATCCAGGTATTACTCTGTGGAAAATAAGGTCATCATAGAATCCTCTGTTAATTAAAGATATAAAGTTATTTACTGTGTTTGGCGCTTTTGCAGGATATAGTTCTGCACGGATAATACCTCCATCTGCCATTTCAATAGTTACTATTGGATTTGCCATAATATATTTCTCCTTTCAAATTAATCTAAATTGTATTTTACTATTTGTGTGCATCCAGGTTTTTCTACACCAGTAAGTGCAGTTATATTCATTCCATGGTTTACAACAATAATTTTATCATATTTACCATCGTACTTTTTAAGAACAGCTTTAACACGTTCTCTAAGTTCATTTTTGGTTTCAAAGTTATCTCCTGGATACATATTTTCTCCATTATTTTCTTCGTAATGCTCTCTCCATTTAACAACTTGGTTATAGTCATCATACATAAATGTTTTATCTGCAATCCACTCCATTAAATCCACTTCAACAATAAGTCTAATATCTAGCTCTTTAGCAATAATTGCAGCAGTTTGAAGTGTTCTTGTGTGAGGAGAAGAAAGTATTAAATCTGCATCTTGAAGCTCTGGCGCCATAGAAATTGCTATAGCTTCTTTTTCACCATCTTCAGTAAGAGGTGCAAGATCATTTCCAAATCCTCTGAATTTCTTTCCGTTTATATATGAGTAATCTGGTGTTCCATGTCTAACCAACATAAAGTCTGTCATATATTATACCTCCAGTTAAACTAAAATAATTATACCATAAATATATGAAAAATAAAGAGAAAATAACATATTGTATAATGTTTTCTTTTCATATATAATTTATATGTGAGGTTAATATGATTAGATTTGATTCAGATTATTTAGAAGGAGCACATCCAAAGGTGCTTAAGAAAATAGTTGATAGTAATTATGAACAAACTATGGGTTATGGCAAAGATAAATATTGTGATTCAGCTAAAGAAAAAATAAAAAAAGCTTTAAAAAGAGATGATGTAGATATACATTTTATGGTTGGTGGTACACAAACTAATATGACTGTAATATCTAGCGCACTAAAGTCTCACGAAGCAGTTATATGTGCAAATACAGCACATATTTTTGTAAATGAAACTGGTGCTATTGAGTCATATGGAAATAGGATAATTACCATACCAAATGAGGAAGGAAAGATCAGCAGCAAAAGTATTGAATACTTGGTTTTATCTCATGAAAATTCGTTCCTTCCAGAGTTTAGTCCAAAGCCTAAATTGGTATATATAACTATACCTACAGAATGCGGTACATCATATACAAAAGGCGAGATAGAAGATATATATAACGTATGTAAAAAGTACAATATGTATCTATATATAGATGGTGCAAGAATGGCTTATGGGGTAGATGTAAAAGATAGTGATATATCTTTTTGTGATATACCAAATATGTGTGATGCTTTCTATATTGGTGGAACAAAATGTGGAGCATTATTTGGAGAAGCAGTAGTTCTAGTAAACGAAGAACTAAAGAAAGATTTTAGATACCACATTAAGCAACATGGAGCACTCCTTGCAAAAGGAAGACTACTAGGTATGCAGTTTGATACTCTATTTACTAAAGACTTGTATTTTAGACTTGGAAAGCAAGCAAATGAATTTGCTCTAAAGATAAAGAATGCAGCGGTAGAAAAAGGATATCCATTGCTATATAATTCATTTACTAACCAACAATTTATCATTTTTCCAAATGATAAACTAGAAGAATTAGAGAAAAAATTCACATTTTGGCACTGGGAAAAACTATCTAAAGATCACACAGCAGTAAGAATATGTACTTCATGGGCAACAACAGAAGAAAATGTAGAAAAATTAATAATAAGTTTATAATGTTAACAAATTATGTAATAAACGCAAACGGTTTGTATTTAAATATGCAAATTGTTTGCGATTTTTTATGCCTACTATAATCTGACGATAAATTACACTAATTATTATTATATTAATAATAAAATATATAAAAATTAACATAAAAACACCATATTTTATTGACATCCAAGCCGCAAAATTATATAATATGGGCGATTGCTAAAAATGTATCTATTTTTTAATAAAAATAAGAAGATAAGCGTTAGTAATAATTTACAACAGATACTGGTAGTCAAAAATAATTTTGAAGGAGGAATTGAGAATTATGAGCGAGATTTCAAGAGCGGATTATATACGCTTAAGAAAAAAAGGGCAAGAGTATATTGAAGACCCAAAACACGACCAGACTATGAAGAAAATGCTAGATGAAGGTTGGGATAATCTTCGTGAGTTCTTATATCAACCATATGAAGATATAAGAAAATGGCAGCTTAAAAGAGTAAGCTATCTTGTGGACTATGCCTATGAAAATATTCCACTATATCGTAAAAAATACGATGAAGTTTCCTTCAAGAAAGGAAGCATTAAGACATGGGATGACTTTTACCGTCTTCCATATCTAACCAAAGAAGAGCTAATTGAGGGATTTCCAGACATGATAGTCAAAGACACAAATGACTTTATGCTATCTACTAGAAGTTCAGGCTCAAGTGGTAAGTTCGTAACTATTGCTGTAAGTGAAGAAGCAATATATAAAGATACACTTCAAACAATAAGGCAATTCTATATGCAATCAGGCAGAACATACACAAAAGATGATACCATTCTATTTATCTATACTTGCCCATGGTGGGTAGACAATGTAGGAGGTGAATACAAACAAGACTTTTTACCAACTACAACTAAAGTTGAACAAGCTTTAAAGCGTATTCAAGATACTCACCCTAGATTCATTTCTACGTATCCAACTTATCTTGAAAAAATAGCATCAACAGGTACAAAATTATCAGACTACGGTGTTGAACTTGTTATTGTTCACTCTGAACAATCAAATGCAAAACAAAGAGAAATGCTAGCTGAAGCTTTAGATGTAAAAGTCTTAGATGAGTATTCAAGCGAAGAGCTTACACGTATTGCACTTGAGTGTCCTAATCATAAATATCATCTAGAAGAGGATGCTTGTCTAATAGAGATAATAGATAAAGATGGTAATAAGCTTCCAGATGGTGAAACTGGAATAGTGTGTGGAACAAATCTTTTAAATATATCTACACCAATTATTAGATATATCCAAGGAGATTTAGCAAAAATAACTCACGAAAAAGATTGCCCATGTGGCTCTCATGCACGAATACTTGAAGGTGTTCAAGGAAGAGTTATGGACTGCATTGAAACTCCAGATGGAGATAGAATACCTGCATCATGCTTTATGGATATAGCATATAACTGGTTCTTAGTATATGAGATTCCAGTACACGGACTAAAATACCAATTTGTTCAAAGGGAAAAGAATACACTAGAGTTATATTTGATCAAAGGAATGTACACATTAGACTATAATGTAATCAAAGAGTCATTATATACTTTAATTCCAAGAACTATGGATATTCAAATATATACAGTGAAAAACTTACCTTTTGAAAAAACAACAAAGTATCGCCCAGTTATTAGTTGTTTAGGAGGGAGATAATATGAACGATAATAACAAAGATTGGCCAGAATTAGTATCGGGCCGTGGTTCACACCTAGCTGAAGTTAAAGCATACTATGGCAAATATCAAGATAATAAAAGAAAAGAAGAATTTGCACATGCTTTACAACTTGTTGAAGAAAAGATTAAAGCTTTAAGAAATAAAACTCCAAATTTACCATATTCCAAAACAAAACTTGCAGAAGTTGAGATTAATAAATTTTTCTATGAAGGAGAGACAGTAGATAGAGTAATGATAGTACTTCGTTCTAACGGATGTCAGCATTACAAGAAAAATGGTGGATGCTCAATGTGTGCACACCTAAATGGTTCTCCACTAATGGATAAAATTACTCATGCAAACTATGTTGAGCAATGGAATAGTGTATTAGATGGAAGTTTTATTGAAAAGGAAGGAAGCTTCAACTTAAATGATTACCCAGTTGTTTGTGTATATAACCTTGGTAGTTTATTAAACGAAGAGGAAATATCTAAAGAAACAATTAAATATATCTTTAGTACTCTAAACGAGTATAAAGGTGTTAAGAAGGTAATCATTGAATCTCGTGCAGAATATGTTAAAGAAGATATGTTAAAAGTTATTCGTGATGTCTACGATGGAGTAGTCGAGGTAGGAATTGGAGTTGAATCAACAAACAAAACTATTAGACAATTATGCCATCATAAAGACATAGATGACGACAGCATATTTAAAGACGCATGTGATGCACTACACAAATTTAACATGAAGGCACTAGCCTATGTTAATTTCAAACCTATCTTTTTAACAGAGCAAGAAGCAATAAGTGACGCCATTTCTACTAGTGTAGATTGCTTTAAAAAGTATGGCTTTGATGCTGTTTCAATTGAACCAACTTCACTTCAAGAAAATTCACTAGCAAATCACATGTATATTTTAGGACAATATCGTGTACCATGGTTATGGTCACTAAGAGATATTATTCATGGAATATATGATAGACTAGAAAAACAAGACTTAGATATACGTCTTGGTGGATATTTCGATGAAGAAGTATTAAGTGGTTCACAAGGTACAGGATTTGGAGATAGGAATGAAATCTTTCCTCATATGACTTCAAGTAATTGTAGTCATTGTACTCAAAACTTCGTTGAACACATTAAAAAATTCAATATGACTTACGACGTTAAAGATTTAGATGAAGTAGAACCTTGTAAATATTGTTATAGCATTTGGCAAGACACAAAAAATATTCGTGATTCAAGAGACATTATACAAAGAATAGATGATTTATTTGGAAGGAAGTGATACTCTTGAAACTTAGATGTAGAGTTTGTAACAAAGAATTCAAGTATCCATTCGAACAAATTAGGCATCGACATGAAGATTTAGAACTAGATTTAGTACCACCAAATTTTTGGGATATTATAGAGGAAGATACAGATGAGAAAAATCCAAGGTCTTCCTTGTTACAATATCCTTTTGCAAAAGAAAGCTACAACATTTCCCTAAAAGTAGGCAATACGAGGTTATTTAGATATTTATCTAACAAAGATAACATCAATAATAATCTGGTATATCTAAAAGATGAGTCTACTAATCCTACTGGAAGTTTTAAAGACAGAGGTATGGATAACTTAATGAATGATGTACGTCATTCAGGGAAAAAAGAAATTGCTGTAGTTTCTTGTGGAAGTGGCGCGATTGCAGTTGTAAATTTTGCCAAAGAATATGGTATTAAATCTCATGTTTTTATTCATAAAAACGTAGAGAAGTCTAGCCTTAAAGCAATAGAAAAAGCAGATAAGATTCACTTTAGTGAAACATTTATATCTAGCTATGAGGACTATTTAAAATACTCATTAAAGCACATAGATGATTGTTACTTTGGGTTTGTAAACACAAATGTAGCATATATGTTAGGTCTTGGTTCAATGTCTTACGAAATAATTCGAGATTTAAGACAAGTTCCAGACGTAATACTTATTCCATGTGGTAGTGGTATGGATATAGTTGCTCAAAACTTTGCTCTAAGACAGATGTATAAAAATGGGATTATAGATAAAATACCAAAAATTGGCATAGTCGAGCTTAAGGGTGGAAACCCAATCGAGACAGGATACCAAAAAGGAGAAAAGGGTTGGCTGTTTATTATAGACAGTCCTGTAGATTCTAAAACAATATTGTCTAACGACACTTGTTTTAACTACAAAAAAATTGTGGATATGGTGGATAGAGACGAGGCATTTTTCTTATCTGTAAGTGATGAAGAAATAGATAAATTCATAGAACAAGACAAAGATGACTTTGTTAATCGTTATGATTATACTTCACTTTCAGTTATGGCAGCCTTAAATAAATATCTACCAAGCCAAAAAAATAAAACTATTGTTGCAGTATTAACTTGCAAAAATAGATTGGAGGTTAAAAATTATTATGAAGGAAAAGAAGAATAAACGAACTATGTCTGAGTATTTCGATATAGGACTTGCAAATGGTGCGCTTTTAATGGATGCTTCAAATTTAGACTGGTTTACCTTCCCACTATTTACATGTATTCGTGATGAGATTTATAGGACACTAGAAGACCCATCTGAAGATATGGACTGGGGATATTCTTATCCTGGTGGAAAGTCTAGACTAAGAGAATTGATATCATCTCATGAAAGCTTTCTAGAAAATAGCAAAATAACCTATGATGATGTTATTATTGGAGGAAGTGGAACAACAGGATCACTAAACTTTGTTGTACAAGTAATTGCAAAAGAACACAACTTCAAGCAAGGCCTAGAAATAATTTATCCAATTCCAGCATATGCAGGACTAAAAAAATCATTAGACTATTATGGATTTAAATCTAATATGATAATGATGGACAAAGATAAAGACTATAAAATGACTTTAGAGGATGTCAAAAAAGGTTATACAGATAAAACTGTTGCCTTGCTAATAACTAATCCTGCAAATCCAGCTTGTCTATTTATTGAACCAGAAGAGGTTCAAAAGATAGTAGATTTTTGTATAGAAAAAAATATCTACATTATATATGATGCTATCTTTGAAGAAGCACCAATGTATAACAATAAGCGTGTAGAAATTTTTAATATGGCAAAAGACTATGAAAAGCTTGTTAAGATTAAAGGATTTAGTAAAGATATTCCACAACTTAGTGATCTTAGATGTGGATGGGTAGTATGTAAGAATAAGAAGTTTATGGAATCACTAATTGCTTTAGAAGAAGCTGTAAACTATTCTAATTCTACTTTCCTTGAAGCATTAGCAATAGTTGAGATGACACAACGTGTAAATATAGATAATAATAATTTAACCGAAACTACAAAAAAATATATTGAAGAAAAGAATGTTTACCATTCAATGATTAAAGATATATTTAATACGGCATATAATTATCTAATTGCACAAGAAGATGTTATAGAAAGTGTTGTTGTACCTGATGCTGGAAACATTATGCATATCACTATAAAAAGTGATGTGGCCAAAAAATTTGGTGTTGAAACTTCAGATGACTTATTCGTATACATCATGGAAAAGGAGAATATCCTAATCACACCAGCCAATGTATTTGGTTTACCTCTAGAAGATATTAGCTTTAGAGTAACAATTTCTAGAAATAAAAACCAATTCATGGATGGATTAAAAAGAATAGTTAATCTTTTTAGGGAGGAATGTGTATGAGAGGTACTTTTTTAGAAGTGGAAAGTGTGGATAACACACACAAAGTAGATTATTCAATAGTTGGAATAAACTATTGTAGTGCTGAGTATTTAAAAGGAGTAGAGCAAGCTGCAGATAGCTTAAGAAAAGCATCTTTCAGATATGGAAATGCAGACGGCTCTTCTCTACCTATCAAGGTGTTTTCACCAGAACGTGGATATATACTTCAAAACACAAATTTGGCAGACTATGGAAATATAGAAGTTAGTAGTGAGTCAGACTTAATACTAAAATTAAAGAATTTGGATTTATCTCAACTTGGTACACCAATATTTATTGGAGGAGACCATGCTATAACATACTATACAGTAGATAGAATACAAAAAGAGAGAAATTCAAAACCAATTATAGTTTTTCAGTTTGATGCACATTCAGACTATATAGATGAGTTTGCAGATTATCCACACGGAAGTGTTATGTGTGAAACATCTAGAATTGACGGCGTAGAAAAAATAATTCATTTTGGACTTAGAGGAAATTTAAACTGTGGACCTGCACTACTTGAGTCAAAAAGACGTGGAAACATTATTATTCCATATAAGGATATTAAAATGATGTTTCAAAAAGTGCTTGGAGAGCTAAAAGATAAAGATATTTATATCACTTTTGACACAGATTTTCTAAATCCAATGGTTGCTCCTGCTACAGATAATCCTGAACCTGGCGGACCTACATATGAAGACACAATATATTACCTTCAAGGAATAATTGAGTCATGTAATAATGTAGTTGGAATGGATGTTGTAGAGTACAACCCAACACAAGAAGGAAGTAGTGTTACTGCTTCAACACTTGTAAACATTATAATGGAATCTTTGGGATTCCTAACAACTAAGAATTTAAACAAAAAGAATTAAATTAAATAAAAATAAAAATTATTAAGAAGGAGGAATGCATTTATGCAAGATATTGAATTAAGCAATGTTTCGCTCAACTATGGTTTTTCAAAATCGGTATTAGCCGGTGCTTCAATGACTGTAAATTCTGGAGAAAAAATTGCTATTGTGGGGGACAATGGAACTGGTAAAACTAGCATATTAAGATTAATAGCTGGTGAAGAGACTCCTACACTTGGAACTATAAGTAAAAGAAGAGATGCAACTATAGGTTATTTAAAACAAACACCTATGAGTGTTAATGGGGATTTAACTGTTAGACAATTTATTGAGTATCAAAATGGTGAACTTGGTAAATTAGCATTTAAGCTTCATGAATTAGAGGCTAAACTTGCTGACTCATCTTTTAGTCCAAAACAAATGGAACTAATAATGCAAGAGTATGGTAATGTTCAAGCAAAATTTATGGATTTAGATGGATATAGCATATCTTCTAAAATAGATAAAGTTGCTGCAGACATGGGCATAACTGAACTTCTAGATCAAAACTTTAATGATTTGTCTGGAGGACAAAAAACTATAGTTTCTCTTGCTACAACTCTACTTTCTCATCCGGATGTATTACTTTTGGATGAGCCTACTAACCATTTGGATATTCAAATGCTTGAAGGTCTTCAAAGACTAGTTAAAAATTACCCTGGATCTGTAATACTTATCTCACATGATAGATATTTCCTAGATCAAACTGTAGATAGAGTTGTATCTATACAAGATGGAAAGCTTAAATCATATCCTGGTAATTATACAGATTTTGTTGAAGCGTATGAAGCAGAGCGTGAGCTTCAAGCTCAAGCATATGTTACTCAACAAAAGCAAATTGAAGGTATGAAAGATACTATTCGTAAAAATAGAGCTTGGGGTGCAGCTTCTAGTGAGAAAGCATATAGAGTTGCAAAACAACTTGAAAGAAGAATAGAAGAAATGGATAAGGTTGAAAGGCCAAAAACTCAACGAGATATACCATTAAGTTTTACTCAAGAGTCTCGTTCTGGAAATGACGTTTTAAAACTTGAAGACGTATTCTTCTCATACGGAGAAGGAGCAGAAGAGCAACCAATTCTTATGGGAGCAAATCTTGATGTTCAATACGGAGATAGAGTTTGTTTAGTAGGAAAAAATGGTAGCGGTAAATCTACTATCTTAAAATTAATACTAGGTGAACTTGAAGCTCAAGAAGGAAAAGTTGAAATCGGTAGCAATGTTAAAATGGGATATCTTCCACAACAAGTAACTTTTGAAAGTGAAGACGTAACTCTACTAGAGGAATTTTCTAAGCACTGTACAGGAGGACAGACACAAGTTCGTTCTACCTTAGCTGCTTATGGCTTTAAATCAGATGAT
>JAEEGI010028316.1_pt1 | contig 10666 bp, 10 predicted proteins | sample 8958751 | NCBI WGS metagenome assembly JAEEGI01 (sample SAMN16246545, study PRJNA631951) | gut metagenome | biome: gut microbiome; feature: rumen; material: KS-attached | host: Bos | place: Iran: Karaj | collected 2018-10 | reverse complement strand
GCTGGCGAGGACTTCATGGCCGCTCAGGCCAAGCTGGCAAAGAAAAAGAAGTCGGGCATCACCGTACTGCCCAGCGGTCTGATGTACAAAGTGCTGGTGAAGGGTGACGGTCCTGTGGCTAAGGCGGACGATAAGGTGAAGGTGAAGTACGAGGGTCGCCTTATTGACGGCACCGTGTTCGACTCCACTGAGAAGCATGGCGGCGAGCCTGCTACCTTCGCTCCCAATGAGGTCATCAAAGGTTGGACTGAGGCTCTCACGCTGATGCCCGTCGGTTCTAAGTGGCAGCTCTACATTCCGCAGGAGCTGGCTTACGGCAGTCGCGACGCTGGTCAGATCAAGCCGTTCAGTGCCCTTATCTTCGACGTAGAGGTCATCGGCATTGAAGAGCCTAAGAAGGAAGAGAAAAAAGACAAGAAATAATGCAAGAAACAAGACAAAACAAGATAGCCCGTCTGCTCCAGAAAGAACTCTCACTGATCTTTCAGGAGCAGACCCGCTCTATGCATGGTGTCATGGTCAGCGTGACGCGTACGAAGATTTCGCCTGACCTCAGCATCTGCACCGCCTACCTCAGCATCTTCCCGTCTGAGCGTGGCGAGGAGCTGATACAAAACATTACTCGCAACGAGAAACAGATACGCTACGAGCTGGGTACCCGCATCCGTCATCAGATGCGCATCGTCCCTGAGCTCCGCTTCTTTATCGACGACAGCCTCGACTACATCGAGCGTATTGACGAACTACTGAAGAAGTGAACTTTTGGAACAGCGAGCACAAAGCCATGCTTGCATGAGCTTTGTCGAGTCGTGACAAAAGTCATATTGAACGAAGTGAAATATGAACTTCCCGTTTTACATAGCACGGCGTTACCTCTTCTCCAAGAAGTCTACTCACGCTATCAACGTGATTAGCGCCATCTCTGTGGTAGGCGTTGCAGTTGCAACGCTCGCTCTGGTGGTTACACTGTCTGTGTTCAACGGCTTTCACGACCTTGTGGCGTCCTTCTTTACCCAAATGGATCCGCAGCTGAAGGTCGTCCCTGTGAAAGGCAAGAGTGCGCCTGCCGACGACCCCATCCTGACGAAGATTCGCCAGTTGCCTGAGGTCGAGGTGGCTACCGAGTGTCTGGAAGACCAGGCGCTGGCCGTCTATGACGACCGTCAGACGATGGTCAAGATAAAAGGTGTGGAGGATAACTTCGATAAGTTGACGCATATCCGCGAAATTCTGGAGGGTGACGGCACCTTCGAGTTGCATGCTGCCGACATCAATTACGGCATTCCTGGCCTCGGCATTGCTTATCAGCTGGGCTTGGGCTACACCTATCCTGACCCCTTGAAAATTTATGCGCCGCGTCGCGAAGGGCAGCTGAATATGGCTGACCCTACCGATGGTTTCGTCGAGGACGAACTGTATTCGCCTGGTGTCGTGTTCTGTATCAAGCAGGGCAAGTACGACAAAACCTACATCCTCACGTCGCTCAGCTTTGCGCGTAACCTGTTCCAGCAGGACGGCATGCTCTCGTCTCTTGAGTTGCGCCTGAAGCCAGGCAGCAATTTCGACCGCGTGAAGGACGAGATGAAGACCATTGCCGGCACGAAGTATCAGGTGCTGGACCGCTACGAACAGCAGGACGACACCTTCCGCATCATGAAAGTCGAGAAGCTCATTGCCTACATCTTCCTGACGTTCATCCTCATGATAGCCTGCTTTAACATCATCGGCTCGCTATCTATGCTTATTATCGACAAACGCAACGACGTCCAGACGTTGCGCAACCTTGGTGCCTCTGACAGTCAGATCACCCGCATCTTCCTTTTCGAAGGTCGTATGATTAGCGTCATTGGTGCCGTCTTTGGCATCCTGCTGGGCCTGTTGCTCTGTTGGCTGCAACAGCAGTTCGGCTTCGTCCGCCTAGGCTCCAGCGAGGGCAGCTTCATTGTCGATGCCTATCCCGTCAGTGTCCATCCCTGGGACATTGTCATCATCTTCTTCACCGTTATCACCGTCGGCTTCCTCAGCGTCTGGTATCCCGTCCGCTACTTTGCCCGTCGCCTGTTATCCTAACGTGACCTTATCTACTTCTATGGGACTGTTCAGGAACACCTGAGCCTGTTCTTTGAATTTATCAGGGTTTTCAGTTGTCAGGTAGTGTGTAGAGCCGCCTTTCGTGCAGCGCTGTTCCATTTCCGGATGGCGCTCCAGATAGTTGGCCAGTGCCTTAGCTACGTATTCGCCTTGCGAGATGATGCGAATACCTGCAGGCATGTATTTCTGAATCTTTGGCAACAGCAGAGGATAGTGCGTACAGCCTAAGATGATGGTATCGATAGCGGGGTCTTGACCTAACAATTGGTCGATGCGTTTCTTGACGAAGTAGTCGGCACCAGGCGAGTTAGCCTCGTTATACTCCACCAACGGCACCCAGAAGGGACACGCCACACCCGTCACCTGAATGTCAGGGAAGAGCTTTTGGATTTCCAGGTTGTACGACTCACTCTTGATGGTGCCCTCAGTGGCAAAGATGCCCACGTGGCGCGATTGCGTCAGTTGTCCGATGACCTCTGCCGTAGGACGAATAACGCCCAAGACTCGACGCTGAGGGTCGAGCTTGGGCAAATCGTTTTGCTGTATGCTGCGCAGGGCCTTGGCCGATGCCGTGTTACACCCTAAGATGACGAGGTGGCAACCCATCTCGAACATTCGGACGACGGCCTGACGCGTAAACTCATAGACGACGTCGAACGAACGCGTGCCGTATGGCGTACGGGCATTATCGCCCAGATAGAGGTAGTCGTACTGGGGTAACAGCTGGCGGATGCCGTTCAGAATGGTCAGTCCACCGTATCCGCTGTCGAAAACACCGATAGCGCCCGGCTCATTTGTCATTTATTATTTATTATTTAGAAGTTGTTTTACAACTTCGCTGATATCCTCGCCCATGGCGCCGTTGAGCCAAGGGACCACATTGCCGTCGGTGTTCAGGATGAAGGCATAACCGCGCTCCTCGCCAACCTTAGCCAGCACGGCAGCCAGACGCTCCTTCAGCGGTGCCTTGGCTTCGCACTCAGCCTTGCAGAGCAGACGCTGGCTCTCCTTCTTGAAGGCGATGTTCTTGTCCAGCATCTCCTGCAGCTCGCTTTGGCGCTTCTGCAGAATGGTCTGTGGGAAGCTGGCCTGTCCGTCGAGGAACTCTTCGTACTTCTTGTTGAAGTCGTCCTCCACGCGCTTCTGCTCAGCCTCGTATTTGTCGCGCAGCGTCTGCATCGACGCCTGCATCGTGGCATACTCCGGCATGGCCTTGAACACTGAGTCGTAACTCAGATAGCCATACTTCAGAGCCTGAGCGTCCTGTGCATATCCAACCAAGCCCATCAAGGCCATCACTAATATCAACGTTACTTTCTTCATAATTCTATTGTTTTTTGACTATTTGGTGGCAAAGGTACAAAAAAAAAGAGCGAATTGCAAAAGTTTCGCTCTTTTTTTCATCATTATAAAGATTTATTTCAGTCCAAGTTTTGCCTTTACCTGTGCGGTAACGTCGGTTGAGAGCGTCGTGCTGATGTAGGGGATGCCACTGGCCATATCCATGATATAGACGTAGCCGCCAGCCTGACCTACAGCCTTGATTGCGTCGACAACCTTCGTGGTGATGGCCTGCATCTTCTCGTTCTGCTCCTTGGCCAGAGCCTGCTGGTTGTCCTGATAGCTCTGCTGGATCTTCTGATACATCTCCTGCAGTTCAGTCTCACGGCGCTGCTTGATGTTAGCGGGCAGGGTAGCCTGCTCCTTCTCGTAAGCCTCGCTCTTCTTCTGCAACTCTTCCTGCATAGACTTCAAATCGGCCTCATACTGCTTGGTGAGGGCTTCGATGTCGGTGCGGGCCTTGGCGAACTCAGGCATAGCCTGGATTACCTCCTGAGAGTTGACGTGTCCGAACTTCTGGGCATTGGCGGTAGTGAAACCGCAGATAGCGCAAATAGCGCAAAGAATGATCTTTTTCATTGTTAGTTGTTTTTTTATTATAATTTCTTATTGTCTCAATTTCTCATTATCTCAATTTCTCATTATCTCAATTCCTCAATTGCTATATCCGAGCTTGGAGAGCACCTCGTTAGAGATGTCGACCTTGGGTGAGCCGAAGATGATGCCGGCATCGGAGGCGCGGTCTAGTACGAGCTGGTAGCCACGAAGGTCGGCAATGTCCTTGACGGCGGTGTAGACCTCCTCCTGAATGGGCGACATGAGGGCTGTGCGCTTCTTGAAGAGCTCGCCCTGGGGGCCGAAGTACTTCTTCTTCAGGTCGGCAGCCTCCTTCTCTTTCTCCATGATGGCATCCTGACGGGTTTTCTTCTGCTCCTGCGAGAGGAAGACGACCTCGTTCTGGTAGTTCTTGTAGAGCGTCTGTGCCTCTATCTGAAGGGCGTCGACCTCAGCCTGCCACTTCTTGGATACCTGGTTGAGCTGTTCGTTGGCACGCTCGTAGGCAGGAATGTTCTTAAAGATATAGTCCATATCTACGAGGGCGAACTTCTGCGCATGCATCGATAATGTCGCTGCACACATAACCATCATCAATATTACTTTCTTCATATTCATTTCTTTTTTTAATGTTAATACGTCTATTTGACGTGAAAACTCTCCGTCGGTTTAAAAGTTTCCTTAGAATTCTTGTCCGAGGATGAAGTGGAACTGGCTGCCACCCTTTGAAGAACCGGCGTAGGCCTTGTCGAAACCGTAAGCCCAGTCGATACCCATCAGACCCACCATCGGGAGGAAGATGCGGACACCCAGACCTGCCGAACGTTTGAGGTCGAAGGGATTGAAGTTCTTGGCCTCGTGCCATGCATTACCACCTTCGAGGAATCCGAGTCCGTAGATGGTGGTGTTGCCCAGCATGAAGGGATAGCGCAACTCGAGCGTGAAGCGGTCGTAAGCATAACCCTCAGCACGGTAAGGCGTGAGTGAACCGTTCTCGTAACCACGCAGACCGATGGTCTCTTCAGCGTAGCCAGACGAGTAGCCGCTCATACCGTCACCACCGACATAGAAGGTTTCGAAGGGCGACTTCTTGTCCTTATTATATGAACCCAGCAGACCCAACTCGACACGGGTCATCAGCACGAAGCACTTCTGACCATTGGTGAGCGCTGTATAGGAACGCGTCTTAAGCTTCCACTTGTGATACTCAATCCAGCGATACTTGTCCTGCAATTCTGCATTGTAGCGGTCGATATCGCTATTGTAGGTCTCTGCGGTGGCCATAGCACCATAGTTCTTATTGTCGAATACCGACCAGGGTGGGGTAAGGGTGACACTGGCCAGGAACTCTGAACCACGACGTGGGAAGAGCTGGTTGTCGGTAGAGGTACGCGACAGGGTGACACCGAGGTTGATGTTGTTACAGTTACCGTTGGAGATGATGAAGTAGCTCCAGTCACGCAGCATGTAGCGAGTGTACGAGAGCTGCAAGCCCAGCTGGAAGTAGTCGTCGGGCCAGCGCAGACACTTACCCCAACCTACTGATGCACCGAACAGCTTGATGTACTTGTCGGCATCCATCATTGAGGTATAGTCGTAGTAGCCGCTGTTGTACGAACCGTAACCACCATAATAGTTATAGTAGTTGTTCATCCAGGCAGAGTTGCGATAGGTGCTCGAGATGTCGCTCTGCTTAGAGTAGAAAGCGTTCAGGCTGAACGAGTTAGGACGCTTGCCGCCAAACCAGCCTGTAGAGTAGCCTCCAGAGATGGAGCTGTAGTAGCTACCGTTAGACTGTACGGAGAGCGACAGCTGTTCACCGTCACCAATCGGCATGATGCCACGGTGCATCTTGTTCTTGCCAAACAAGTTGCGCATCGAGAAGTTGTTGAGCTTGATACCCACACGGCCGATGACACCCGTCTGACCCCAACCGAGCGAGAACTCCAGCTGGTCGTTAGACTTCTGTTCGAGCATCCAGTTGATATCAACGGTTCCATCCTCATAGTTAGGCTTGATGTCGGGGTTCACCTTCTCAGGATCGAAGAAACCCATAGAGGCGATGTCGCGTGCTGAACGCTGCAAGGCATCCTTCGAGAACAGGTCGCCAGGCTTGGTGCGCAACTCACGACGTACAACCTCTTCGTACAGGCGGTCGTTACCATAGATGCGCACATGGCTGATATGTGCCTGTGTGCCTTCCTGGATACGCATCTCGAGGTCGATGGAGTCACCAACGATGTTCACCTCGACGGGATCGAGGTTATAGAACAGGTAACCGTTGTTCCAATAGTAGTTGCCCACAGCATCTTCGTCCTCAGAGAGGCGCTTCTTCATGTGCTTCTGATTATAGATGTCGCCCTTCTTCATGCCAAGGACGGCAGAGAGGTAGTCGCTGGTGACAACGGTGTTACCCACCCAGGTGATGTTGCGGATATAGTATTTCTGTCCCTCGTCCAGCTTGACATAGACGTTGACATGCTTCTCGTCAACCGTCCAGACGGAGTCTTCCAGAATGGCAGCATCACGATAGCCCAGCTCGTTATACTTGTCAATCAGCGCTTTCTTGGCCTCGTCGTAACGTTCGGGGGTGAACTTTTTAGCTTTGAAGAAGCTATATGCCTTGCCAGCTTCGTTAATCTTACCAAAGGCACCCTTTGTAAACATCGAACCTTTGATCTTCTTGTCTTTCAACTGTTCGTTGCCGTCGAAGATAATCTGGCGAACTTTCATCTTGGCCTTCTTGTCGATGTTGACATCGAGAATCACCTGATTCTTGCCCGTCACGTCGTCACGCTGCAGGATCTCTATTTCTGCATTATTGTAACCCTTGTCGTCGAAGTATTTCTTGGCCAGAATCTTGGCACGGTCAATCATGTTCGGCGTAATCTGTGCACCACGCATGATGCCCAGCTTTGATTCCATATCCTCACGTTCCGACTTCTTCAGACCGTTATAGTTGATGGTGCTCACACGTGGACGGGTAGCCAGATGGATGCAGAGGTAGACCTTCTGGCCGACGATAGAGTCGGCAGTGATGGTAACCTTCGAGAACAAGCCATGCTTCCAATAGCGCTTGACAGCCTCAGTAATCTCTGTGCCAGGTAGGCTGATTGTCTGACCAACAGACAATCCTGACAGGCCTGTGAGTACATAGTCTTCATAGCCTTCAACACCCTTCACGGCCAGTCCGCCAATCTCCAGCTGGCGTGGTGTACCGGCATACGATATGTCGGGGTTGACGATAACGTCCTGAGCATTCATGCATAAAGGTAAAAAGGTAAAAAGGTAAAAAGGTAAAATACCCTTTACCATTACCTTCAACCATTTTGTAATTGCTTCTATCTTCACTTTTGCTTTTACTTTTTTACCTTTTTACTTTTTTACTTTCCTTCGCTCTCCACTTGTGCTTCTGTCTTGCCAAAGCGGCGCTGGCGACCTTGATAGTCGGCAATGGCCTTGTATAGGGCCTCCTTGCCGAAATCGGGCCAGTAGGTGTCGCAGAAATAGAATTCAGAATAAGCACACTGCCACAACAGGTAGTTCGAGATGCGTAACTCACCGCCTGTACGAATCAGCAGATCGGGGTCGGGCATATTGGCTGTCCACAAGTGGTCGTTGATGGTTTGCTCGGTGATGTCGGCAGCATCCATCTCTCCACGCTTTACCTTGTCGGCAATCAATTTGGTAGCGTGTACCAATTCCTGCTTCGACGAGTAGCTCATAGCTACCACCATCGTCATACCATCATTCTTGGCGGTGACGTTCTCCATATAAGCAATCTTGTCTCGTACGCTCTGTGGCAGTCGCTCACGATCGCCAATCAGCGTAAACCTCACGTTGTTGTCGAAGAACAGCTCCATCTCGATGAAGCTGAGCACCAAGCCCATCAGTGCCTCTACCTCGTAGGCGGGACGGTTCCAGTTCTCGGTAGAGAACGTGTAGAGTGTCAGGTATTTCACCCCCAGATGTGCACATTCTGCCGTGATTTTCTTGACTGTGTCCATACCTTCCTTATGACCGAAGGTACGATCCAGACCACGGTCTGTTGCCCAGCGTCCGTTGCCGTCCATGATGATGGCAATATGCTGCGGTATGCGGTTCTTATCCAGTTCTGCTGTCATATATTTAATATCTTTCAATTTCTCATTATCTCATTATCTCAATGTCTCAATCCTCATCATTCTCTGTCGTTATGACAAGTGCGGCACTTGGCCCACAAGTCGTAGCTCAGCGACAGGCGGAGGTGGCTGTAACAGTCGGTGTTCTTGAACAGACCGCTGCTCTTGATGCCATACGGATCGGCAATGCCGTCCAGTTTGTCGTTAGTGGTGATGTGCATAGCCCACTCCACAGCCAGATTCAGACGGTCAGCCATCTTGTATTTAGCACCGACACCGATGGGCAGGTTTGCACCAAACACGGTTTTGTCGGCTTTGCCAATCGTCATACCCAGACCAATGGCGACATAGGGTGTCAGTCGCTTGGCTCCGCGATATTCAAATCCTGTGCCATAAGGCCAGAAATTGTATTCAAATCGCAATCCCGCATCAACCACTGGGTTCTTGAAGTCGTAGTTCAGTGGCATGGTAGTGCTGGTAGGTGCACTGGCATCAGCAGGATAATATGTCTTGGCATTCTTCGACGAACCTTTCAGTTGTCCGTAGCTCACATTCAGAGCCAGTGCCCTGCGTGGGTCGAACTTGTATTTTGCCAATATTGTCACCATGGGCTGAGGCTCCTTGAAGATATTGCCATTGAAGTCGCCTTGATAGCAAACCATTCCAATGCCACCGCCTATCTCCAGCCTGTATTCAGGCTCTGTCTGGGCGTGCGTTCCTATCGTCATGGTCAGCATGATGAGGACAATCAGAATCTTACTTCTTACTTCTTCCATCAGACTTCAGCCATCAGACTTTTTACTTCTTTTTCCAGCCCAACTTATTCAATCGGCCTCGCCACACCTGACCACTGCCTTCACAGTGCATCCAGATGAAGTTGTCGTCATCAACACTGAGAGTGACTTTCTTAGCTCCATAGTCAAAATCGTCGGGCAGGAGGTAGCGTGAATTCCATTTCCAAGTAATACCGTTGTCGCGACTCTGATAGAACATCATATAGGGACTGTATTCGTTTCCGCCAAGGTCCTCGCCACCTAATGCCAAGATGCCATCATCGTATTTCACGATGGTCAGGTCCTTTAGGCGTGGCAATGCCAGCGAATCGCCGCTGGTGGAATTGCGCTCTATATAGGTCCATGTGGTATAGGGGGCGTTCTTGCTATAGTCTACCACCTTACGCCAAACCATTGCAATAGATTCCTTGTTCTGCTCGTTCACCTCGCGGTTGCCGACCAGCAGCACATAGTCGATGCTGTCCACATTGTTCATAGGGTAGCTGATGAGTGCCAGGTCGCGGGTGGGCATCATGTCGGCATCGTCAGTGATGACCTCTTCCATCCAATTGACACCCTTGTCGTATGACACCATCAGTTTGTTGTCTGTCGACCAGGCATACTGCTCTGTGGTACAACCACCTAACAGCTGCTTAATACCTTCGGGCAGCTTAGTCTCCTCAGCAGGCTTTGGCTGCCAACCCTCCTCCATCAGATGCCATACAAACTCGTCGCCGTCTTCCTGATGGGCATCGACACTGATGTAATAGTCGTTGAAGACCTCACCATCGCTGGAGAAGACACGAACCTTGCGAGGTTTCGTAAAGTCGATACTATCCGAGGAGGTATAATAATCATAGACGTTCGGCTGGTCCAAGCGTTCTATGACGGCTAAACCGTTGTGAAAGGTAGTAAAAGTAGCCACCACATGTTTGAGATCTGTTCCTACGGGCAGTGAGTCGTTATTATAGACACAGCGGGCAATGATTGTCGTGTCCTTGAAGACATGTTTGCTGACAGTCTGGTCAATATTGAAACTGTAGCCGCTACCGGAATACGTAGTCTTAGAACCGTCAATGTATTTGTTCATCGTACCCAGCGTAAAAGCGGTAATGGCAGCATCATCATAGAGTGTCGTATAGCTGTCGTCTCCCTTCAGGCACGATGACATCAACACCATGGTTATTGCCAGTAAAAATGATATCTTAAAATACTTCATTTTCGTACTTTTTTCCAATTTGGGTGCAAATTTACGCACAAATCTTCAATTTTGAGCATTTTTCTACCTTTTATTAAGTAAAATATATGATAAAAGACGATATTTTAGGTTTATTTATAAAAAGAGCGCGGTATGAATCACTCACTCCGCGCTATTTTTCAACGAATATTGGTATTAACCAGCGTGATAACACTTAGTGCTGTCACTACAACTGTGCATGCCAATATCACCGTTGTTTGAAAATCTAATAACATAATCTTACCTTAAAAATCTAATAACTACTAACCTAATGAATAACTATGAATGAAAATGTAATCATCACGACTACGGGTGCAAAGGTAAGGAGTTCCGGTGACGTAGGCAACAAATAAGGGCGATTCCCGAAGAAATCGCCCTTTATTTTGATGTAAGTCAAAAAACTTGTTTAGAGCTTTGGACCTGCAGCGACCAGAGCCTTACCGGCCTCGTTGCCCTCGTACTTCTTGAAATTCTTGATGAAGCGGGCTGCCAGATCCTCAGCCTTCTTGTTCCACTCTGCTGCATCAGCGTAAGTGTCGCGAGGATCG
>JAEEGI010028309.1_pt1 | contig 10668 bp, 9 predicted proteins | sample 8958751 | NCBI WGS metagenome assembly JAEEGI01 (sample SAMN16246545, study PRJNA631951) | gut metagenome | biome: gut microbiome; feature: rumen; material: KS-attached | host: Bos | place: Iran: Karaj | collected 2018-10 | reverse complement strand
AAAGAGATCAAGGATGTTGATGAATTAAACGACGAGATCGACAAACCGTACAAGTATGTCGTTCTGGATTACAACTTAAACAACAAATGGGATTTTCTTTCCAAAGTAAACCATCCCGAGAAGCTTGAAGTGCTGGTAAATACACTTTGTGAGCCGGGATGTAAGAGAAGAGGCGAACATTACAGACAGATCGCCAAAGATCAGAAGACTATCCTTTTAAACCGTACGCTTCCGGCCGATAAGCAGATACCTATCAAACATTGGCACTGCGATTACGGCGAGCACAACTGTGTTCATACGATACAGCATTATCCTACGTTTATCTCACCCGAAGACATTTGGGAGAAATATGTTCCCGCCGGGATAAACAACTTTAAGATCGAAGGCCGTACGGCCAGCATTTTCTCGCTTGTTGAGACGTATGCTTTCTTTATGCTGAAACCCGAGAAAGCAGGTGAAGCGAGGATAAAGATACTTCGTGCGCTTGAAGATCACAGAGATATAATCGTAGGAAGACCAAGACCCGCAAAGTGGCCTTGATGACAGGAGACAGTAATTATGGCAAAAGAAATATACTGGCATTTACCGGGGGTAACGGTAAACTTTTATCTGAATCAGGTTATCATGAAAATGATGCAGGATTATCCCGACAAATTCAGAGAAGGTTATAAGATAGGCAGCGTTTACGGAACTTTTCCCGGAGCGATATGGAACGGGGGACGTGCTGTATTCGGCCTCACTGCCAAGGGCGATATCGAGAAAATATTGGAGACATACAGCAATTTTAATGTTCCGGTTCGTTTTACATGGACCAATTCTCTTATTGAGGAAAAGCATTTAAACGATACTTATTGCAATCTTATAATGGAAGCGGCAAACAACGGAAAGAATCAGGTTCTTTGCAATTCAAAGCTGCTTGAAGATTATCTGAGAGAAAAATATCCCGATTTTAAATATTTGTCATCTACGACAAAGAGGATCGTGGATATTAAGGCTTTGAAGAAGGAACTCGAAAAGGACTATTTCCTTGTGGTGCTCGATTACGATCTCAATCACGACGAGGAAGCGCTTAAAGCCGTTAAACCGTATGCTGACAAGATTGAGCTTCTGGTGGATGAAGTGTGCTTCCCGCACTGTCCCAAGAGAGTAGATCATTATAAGGACGAATCGCGTCTGCAGATCAATTTTGAGCGTGCCGACACACCGTATGATTGCCCCAATTTCCGCAGCAAACCTACTTTTGCGGATTGCAAGAGCCGTCCTCACTTTATCGATTGCGATGAGATTGAAAAATATGCCGAAGACGGATTCGTTAATTTCAAACTTGTCGGAAGAGGTTTGCCTACGGATATGGTAATCGATTCTTACGTTTATTATCTTGCCAAGAGAGAAGAACGTGATTTTGTAAAGAAAAAGCTCATGTCTGTTTTGGGAACGCTCTTTGGTGGCAAATAATTCTTCGGACAGAAAAAATACAATACAGATACTTAAACTCCTTTCCGCTTTGGGAAGGAGTTTTTTTGCGAAAAAAAATTTTTTTACAAAACGCGCACATTTTGTATACTTAAATCGTCTAACATTATGAACGAGGAAATCCATGGATATAGAAGTTTATTACGATAAGATTTATCGTTATATTTTTTTCAAAGTAAATAACAAAGCCCTCGCCGAAGATCTTACACAGGAGACGTTTTTAAGGTATCTGAAAGCAAAGTGCGAAGAGCCGGAACGGTTTCTTTATACCATAGCAAGGAATCTGTGTATAGATGAGTACAGGCGCATTAAGCCGATTTCGACCGACGATGAGGAAGCACTTACGCAAACGTGCGAGTTTGAAGATGAAGCGATTGAGAGAACGACAATCAGGGATGCTCTTTCACATCTTGACGATGACGATCGGGAAATGGTGATATTAAGATTTGTTAACGAGGAACCGATCGGTGAGATAGCAAAAATGTTTAATATGTCGCGATTTTCGGTAAACAGAAGACTTGGTAAAGCAAAGAGTATGTTAAAGGAGCTCTTGGAAAGGGGGAGCGATGAAAGATAAGGATATCAGGAACGTTTTAAGTGAATATGCAGGAAGTCCCGATTATCTTAAAAAGGACGCGTTTATCAGAAAGATGCAAAAAGAAAGCAGAAACGCCGATGTAAGTGTTTTTAGGATGATAGCGGTGCAGGCCGGGCATATAAGAGCCTATATCTGGTTCATTTTTGCGTTTATTATGATAAGACCGATGTTCAGTTCTGTGAGCGCACTCCCGATTACTTTGGAAGTGTTTACGCTCATTATGCCGTTCTTTTCAAGTATCGGGATATTCGAGGCTATGAGATCGAGAATGCACAATATGAGCGAGCTTGAGATGACGACGCTTCTTTCCAAACAGGGTACGTTCTTTGCAAGAATGATCATAATCGGCAGCGTTCAGTTTGCGGTGATCGCGGTACTATCGGTCGTTTTTTCGATGGGTATCGGAATCGACGCGATCTCTGTCGGAACCGGACTTTTACTTCCTTTTACGCTCACTAACATTTTGTGTTTTATGATCGCAAGAACGCAGTTCGGAAGAGAGAACGCCTGGTTTTGCCTTCCTGTTTCGGTATTAGTTGCAGCGATCGGAAGATATGCGGTCGTAAACATGTCTTTTGCGACACGGGTCGACAAACGGGTATGGACATTATTGACTTTGGTATTGATAGTATGGCAGATATCGGAATTTTATAAAACAGTTAAAACGGAGAGATTTTCATGGAATTAAAAGTTGACAGGATCACAAAACAATACGGCAGCAAGATTGCCGTTGACAGAATGAATCTTACGCTTAATAAAGGTGTAACGGGGCTTCTCGGTGCAAACGGAGCGGGAAAGACAACACTCATGCGAATGATGTGCGGCATCCTTACTCCCACAAGCGGTGAGATCACTTACGACGGCAATTCGGTCACAAGCGAAGAATACAGGAATGTGCTTGGATATCTTCCGCAGGATTTCGGATACTATCCGGAATTTACCGGCAAAGATTTTCTTATGTATTTCAGCGCCCTTAAAGGACTCGATAAAAAGGCAGCCAAAGAAAGAACAGATGAAATACTGGAACTGGTCGGCCTTAAAGATGTTGCCAAAGAAAAGATAAAGAAATATTCAGGCGGTATGAAGCAGCGACTGGGAATAGGACAGGCATTGATCAATCGTCCCGAGATACTCATACTCGATGAGCCCACAGCGGGTCTCGATCCCAAAGAAAGAGTACGCTTCAGAAATCTTATCGAAGAGCTCGGAAAAGAGTCTATAGTTCTTCTTTCCACGCATATAGTGTCTGATATAGAGCATATTGCCGAAAATATCGTTATGATGCGAAAAGGTCAGATCATCTGGCAGGGAACTTGGAGTGAAAAAGACGGAAGTCTTGAAGATTTCTATCTTAAGGAGTTTGCACAGGAGGATTAAAAGATGTCTAAAAAAGGACGTTTCTTTTCTTTATACAAATTTGAATTATTAAAGATTCTTAAAAACAAAGTGGCGATGGTCACATTTATAATTTTCTTTGCGCTGGCATTTATCCAGGGCGAAGGTGAGATAACGGGAAATATTGCGCCGGATGAATTGCAATATTACGGAGCATTAAACGGAAGCATACTTGATGAAGAACTGCTGGCGGAAACCATGTCCTATACCGATGAACTGGGCGAGTTCACGCTCGAAGACCACCGCGCATATCTTGATATCAGGAACTGGATACGCGATATCGTCGGTTATCGAACAAGATTCACGGAATTTACGGCAGCAGATATTTATGATCTCAGACTGTCGGCAATTAACGAAGGAATCCAAGAAGAAAAGCTTACGGACGGCGAAAAACAGTTCTGGAGCAAAAAAGCTTCCGCCGTTTCCGAACCCTTTACTTTTTACTCCAACTGGATAACTTCCGGAGTTTTGGAAGGTACCACCAATTTTTCAATCTATCTGATAATACTGATATCGACAAGCCTGGCAATGATCTTCTCCTCGGAGACCCAAAGAAAAACAGACCCTATGATACGTGCTACCATCAACGGCACAAAGCAACTGTATTTTGCCAAAGTACTTGCGGGCGTCAGCTATATCCTCGCATGCCTCATCATAATAGTGACCGGCTTCCTTAGCTATGTAGGACTCAGATGGGGATTTATCGGAATGCAGGGTGTCGTCCAGTTATACTGGCCTTTGGCGATCGAAAACATGACCCTTTGGAAGCTTGAGGGCATCATCCTTATTATGCTGATCGCCTTTGCACTTCTTCTGGCAGCTTTTTCACTTTTAATGTCAAACATTACAAGAAACGGCGTAGCAACCATGGCCATAGTGATCGGTGCCTGCTTCGGCATATTCGCCCTTTCCACCATGGTCCCCGTTGAGAAGCGCATCCTCAACCAGGCGATCCAATGGATATCACCCTCGGTCATTTCCTCACGCCTCGTATACGAGTATCGTCTTGTCCACCTTGGCCGATACTTTACCGTTTACGAATTCGTGCCGATCTTATACGTGCTCTTAAGCATCGTAATGATACTCGCAGGCTACGTGATATACAAAAAGCACGAGATCAAAAATAATTGATCACATTGCCTGGCATTATTGCCGCAGCGCATATGATTATTCCGCTGCTTTTTGAAATAACCACGCCGCAGATCATATGATAATTCCGCTCCGGGTCGCTCTCGCTTAAATTTTTGCGTTGCGTTACTAAGCTCGAAAAACCATCTCGCTAAGTAACGACGCAAAAAAAATCCCGGAGTCGAAACAATCATATGCTCTGCGGCTGTTTTTCGCTCGATAAAATGAGTGAGCAAAAGAAAAATAAAGAACTCTTCGTTTTAGCGAACGGCACTTAATGAATCCGAGTCCGAACAGGTGATTTCGAGGACTGTTTGAGGAGCGTAGCTCCGAGTCGCCGCAGAAATCACCAAGATAGTGAGGACGATGGATGAATTTAGTGCAACGTCGCGTTTCGAAGAGTCTTTGTTTTTTTTTGCTCACGGATCAACGGGGATGCAAAAAATCGACCCGGAGCGGAATGATCATATGCGCTGCGGCTAATATTGTAACAGATATGGACATGTAGTTTTCAGCAATTTTTGAGTTGATTATTACATGCGGGTGTGTCATGATAGCGTTACTATAGTTTCAGAGGTAATAAAAATGAAAAGAAAAATGGTAATAAGAATAATGGCACTTGTGCTGGCGGGTGTGTTGGCTTTCGGAAGTAATGTTATGGAAGTGAGAGCTGATGATTCGCCGCAGATAGAAAAGGATTTAAGGCCCATTAAGGATGCGGTCTGCGAGAAGATGGGCGAAGATACGATAGTGGGTGCGGCTTGTACGAAGGATGAGCTTAGCAGAAATGCGATACAGGAGCTTATAGAGCATCATTTCAATGCGGTTACGTTCGGAAATGAGTTAAAGCCGGATGCGCTTTTTGGTTACAGTAACGGGAAAGTTCCGGGCACTCATGAGGATGAGCTTAACGGGAAGACGATAGTTGTTCCGAATATGGATTTTTCGCGCGCAGAGTATATGTGCGACATCATTAAGAAATGGAACGATGAAAATCCGGACAATATCATTAAGATAAGAGGTCATGTGCTTGTATGGCATTCGCAGACTCCGGAGTGGTTTTTCCATGTTGACTATGATAAGTCGAAAGATTATGTTTCGCCCGAAGAGATGAATGTTCGTCTTGAGTGGTATATTAGAGAAGTTCTTACTCATTTTACGGGTGAGGACAGCAAATATAAGGGTATGTTCTATGGCTGGGATGTTGTGAACGAGGCTATTTCCGACGGCTCGCACAGCTACAGGAGCGACAGTGAAAATCCGAGTGAATCGCTGCTTAAAGATACGCATGGTTCCAATTCAAGCTGGTGGCATGTGTATGAAAGTAATGAGTTCATAATAAATGCTTTCAGATTTGCAAATAAATACGCGCCCAAAGATCTGGATCTTTATTACAATGATTATAATGATGACAGCATTCCCAAACAGATAGGCATTGTGAATCTTATCAATGCCGTTAAAGAAGCCGACGGTACCAGGATCGACGGTATGGGTATGCAGGGCCATTACAATTCCACCAAGATGAACGAAGGCGATTTTGAGATATGTGCCAAGAAGTATCTTGAGACGGGTGTAAAGGTGATGATCACCGAGTGGGATATGAAAGCTTCCGACAGTTACGATGCCGACGATGAGAAGTCTGTCGTAACCGAGTATACAAGAGAGGCAAACAGATATAAAACGCTCTATAATAAGATGCTCGATCTTAAAGCCGAGGGCTACGATATAGCAGGATTTACTTTCTGGGGAACGATAGATAAGTTTTCGTGGCTGCAGACCACATCGGGCATGGGTGGCGGATCGACATCCGGAAAGCCGCATTGTCCGCTTCTTTTTGACGATGATTATAAAGCTAAACCCGCTTATTGGGCTTTTGTGGACGATTCTCATATTCTTGATATGATGAACGAGTACAAGGCAAAAGCTAAGGCAGAAGAGGAAAAAGAAACCGAAGCTTCGGTGGAAGAAGTTAACGATACGAGTGTAGAAGCTGTTTCGTCCGAAGAGGCTGACGAAGCAGTCTCTGAAGAAGCAATATTGCTAGAGGACGATCTTAAAGCAGGCGAAGAGAAGCCTCACAGACGTTCGACACCTATGATAATCGCTACCTGTGCGGTATTGGCGGCTATCGTTTTGGCGGCAAGTATCTTTGCTCAGAAAAGAGCCGAGAAGAGAGGCCCAAAAAAGAAAAAAGATTAGTTTTGAAACCTCCTGTTAAACGCGGGAGGTTTCTTTGTTACTATTCACAGTTGATTTGAAATAAAAAGGTAAGTAGATGCAATACGGAGCCGGAAAAATATCATCAATTGACAGGAGTCTGATATGAAAGAAGCAAATGATTTTGCATACGAAATTGAACATTTTACTGAGAAACAGCTTATTGTGGATCCGGAGGATTCTTCTGCCGGATTTGAAGACTATATGCGAAGGCTGCAGGTCGTATTGGCGCAAAGAGAGGAGGTCCTGCAAAAAGCAGAGGCAGAGCTCAAAGAGGAGAAAGAGGCAAGGGAAAAGCGCGTTGATAAGATCAAGGTGTCGACTAAGAAGAAAGCGGCCAGGGTTTCTTCGTGAGAAGGACATGGCGGCAATCTATCCGAAAAAAAGAATAAGCGACAGATCCCGCTATCTGTGGTATGATATGGGCAGCAGGAAAAATATCTCCAAAGGGGGAGTTTACGATGGATAAAATATTTCAGATTGGTGTCCTGATCGGAAATGTGCATACACAGCACCCGATGGAGCTGATCCGGGGAATCTGTGAGGCCGCAAAGGGAGAAGACGTGGATATCACGTTTTTTATCGGCGCACAGGGTAATGCGCTTGACTTCTGGAGCAGGAGTGTCGACGAGAACGATCTGTCTTCATACAGTTATCAGTACAATTCTCTATATGATTATTCGCTGATCGCCGGTCTCGATGCGATCATTATTTCCTATGGAACTTTATGCATCTATCTCGACAGGGACGACAGGGAGGCCTTTGCTTCCAAATTCCGCAGCGTGCCCCTGGTGATCCTGGAAGAGTACGACGAAGAAGCGCCGGACAGCTTCCTGATCAGTGACAACTACGGCAGTATGTACACGATCGTGGAGCATCTGGTCTTTGTGCATGGATATAAAAAGATCCTATATTTGAGCGGCCCGAAGAACAATACGGATTCCAACGAAAGAGAGCGCGCCTACAGGGAGGTCATGAAAGCCAACGGCCTTTCGGTAGATGAGGCCATGGTGGAATACGGTGATTATTCTGCTGAGGTGGATGAGCTGGTGGAAAGGCTTTTGGATCATAATCCGGATGCCGAGGCGATCGTATGTGCCAATGATGAGATGGCCTCGAGCGTTTACAGAGTCTGCCGCAAAAGAGGGATACGGCCCGGCAGGGATCTGGCTGTGACGGGATATGATGACGTGGTCTTTGCGCAGCGGATGGATCCGCCGCTGACTACGGCCAACCAGGACGGTCTGGATATGGGGTACCGTGCATTGAAATGTGCAGTCTCACTTTGCAGGGATCCGAAACCGGTGAAGATAAAACTGCCGGCCAGGTTTTTGCAGCGGCAGTCCTGCGGCTGCAGGGAGCAGCATTCGGATGCGGCCGGAAGCCTGGAAGTGGTATTAAACCGGATCGAGGATGCAGAGGATGCGGATGATATCCGTGCAGCCGTTTTCACGGCGGCCAAGAATTCTTTCCAGAGTATCGCGGCCGAGCAGGCACTTGAACACGGAAGAGAGTATTTCAGTGTCCTGATCGAAATGCTGGTAAGGCAGATCACGACAGGGTATCTGACGGAAAAGGAAATAGAAGAACGGGCCCTTTTGCAGGTGCAGACCCTTTGTGAGAAAGAGGGAAACGGCGCACTGGATTTCACCGGCTTTACGGGGTGTTTTCATGAGATCATTCTGTTCTTTATGCAAAAAACCGATGATCATGCGAAGATCCTCTGCCTCCAAAAGCTTTTTCAGGTAACGGATACCTATGTCACGGCTTACCTGATGCGCACCTCCGAAGAGAGGATCACGATGCTGCTGAACAAAAGCTGGACGGCACCCGCAACGATCCAGTATATGATCGAAAAAGTGGATGATGAAAATGCTTTTCATCGTCTGGCTTTGGAAAATACGATCTCCCAGGGGGCCAAGAGTGCCTATCTGTATCTGGCACCGAAACCGGTCCGCTATGACAGAAACAAGAAGTTCACCTGCCCGAAGAAGCTGGAACTGGCGGCTGAATACAGCGACGGGACCATGAAGCTCTATGAGCATGGCAAGCGTCCCATCGTCACGCAAAAGGAAGGTTTTTCGTCCCATTATCCGCAAACGCCGGGGCATACCTATGTGGCCTTTATGCTGTTTGCCAAGGCTTACCAGTATGGGATCATGCTCTGCGAGATCGAAGCATCTTCCATCGGCCTTTTATACGGTGTAGCGTTGCAGATCAGTACGGCCAAGGCCTATATGCAGGTCAGCAAACAGGAAAATGAAGCGAAACAGCAGCTTTTTGCCACACTGAAGGAACTGAATGAAAAGAACAAGGTCCTTGGGTTTATATCGGAAACCGATGCTTTGACGGGGCTGTATAACCGCCGCGGCTTTATGGAAAGGGCCATGAAAGAGGTGGTTGCCCATGCAGGAATGAGAGCAGTCCTCTTTTTCTCCGATCTGGATCACTTAAAACAGATCAATGATGATTTCGGGCATCAGGACGGGGATTTCGCCCTGGAACATGCATCTGCGATCCTGAAAGAGACGGTTTACGGTTTCAGACGTGAGGGGACGGTCTGCGGCAGGATCGGCGGAGATGAGTTTATTTCCCTGATGATCTGCGAATCGGATCAGGATGCCGAAGCGGTCATGCTGCGCCTGAAGGATAAGATACGGGAGTTTAACGAAACCTGTGACAAGCCCTATTATGTGGAGTTTTCCACCGGTTTTTATCTGTTTACCTGTTCGGAAGATTATTCCGTTGCGGAACTGGCGGGCGAGGCTGACGCAGCGCTTTATGAGGCAAAAAAGAGCAGGCGCAAAAACGTGCTCAAAACGGACGAACAGGTATAGAGAATTTGATGTTGCTAACTATTTTTTGGTTACTATTCACAGCTGATTTGAAATAAAAAGGTAAAGCCACGGCGGATGCCGTGGCTTTTGCATTCGAATTAGACGAAGTCAAGCTTCGCCTAATAGTTCGGCTAAAGTATAGGGATTTCCTGCGGTCAATCGGCTGAGTGCCCGGAAACTGTTCACATTGTTACGATAGCATGTTTCGAGGTACGTTCGGATATCTGCGAAGTATTCCGCATATTTCAGTTGAGTGAACTGCCCGGATACTTTTTGTTTGGTTTTGGTAAAGCGGAGGGACCGTTCACTAAGATTGTTCGTTGTTGGCAGTGAGAAATCCGAGTCTCTTAACCCTGGCGTATCAAATAGATTTCATTGTATACGTCAAGAATAGCGTCTTTACTTACATTAACACCGATCTGCGATGTATCAAAAGGCAAGACTCTCAATGCCTCGATAAATCTGTGAACATCTTCATACACTTCCGGAGGAGTGTAAACGATTTCATCATCACTGATCAACGGGAATAATCGGAATACATCCTGACGGTGTTTTCGCAGATCCCGGTCGTTTACATGCTCTCCCTTTTCTTTCTTTTCGGTAAGATCCAGCCATGCCTTCATCTTCATCGGTACAAGGTGGGGACCGTCAAGTACAGATATACCCCCCGACATGGTACGCCCGTCGAGAAGGAAAGAATAATACGATTCGTTCAAAAGGATGGCTGACAGGCTTGATAACTCATCGTCGATATGCAGTGGTATAAGATGGCCGGGATAAGAGAGATCCACGTTGTTGCCGGGCCTCGCAAACAGTTCTATCATCGATGGATACCCTTCTGATTTAGGGTCGACGAATCATTGATCGCTGTAATTGCGAAAATGCTCTCTGAAAACGTCTATTCCGATAGCCATCAGTCGATTACCTCCAGATGATACTTTTCACGGATCTGATCAAGCTCTTTCTGAACACGCTCATCATTCTCGTCATTCAATTCCAAGAGCAGAGATAAATCGTCTA
>JAEEGI010028306.1_pt1 | contig 10669 bp, 8 predicted proteins | sample 8958751 | NCBI WGS metagenome assembly JAEEGI01 (sample SAMN16246545, study PRJNA631951) | gut metagenome | biome: gut microbiome; feature: rumen; material: KS-attached | host: Bos | place: Iran: Karaj | collected 2018-10 | reverse complement strand
ATAATAATATTTTATATCTCCATCCTTATTTTCTTCTTTATATTTTATTATTATTGAATTATTACTATTAGACATTTTTTATTTAAAAGGGATTTTTTTTGCAAAAAATTATTGCAAATTAATAAATAATTTTACAAAAAAAGAGAGTCTTTATTCAATTTTCGGTGAAATCAAATAAAAAAACTACTTCAATCACTCATAATCAAATCATTTAAGATAAATGGCTTTTTCCAGATGAATTTTTATTTAAAAAAGATACTAAAAGATTACCTCTTAAAATGCCATTTCTAATATAAAATATTTTAATTAATAAACCTGTGAGTTAAATACAAATAAATATTTTATGAAAATTGTTTGTTTAAAGTGCAAGTTAAATTCAAAAAATATTAATGTAAATCAATAAAAATTAGAGATTGAGATAATAAAAATATAGATAATTTATAATATTATATCCAAATTATGATATATTATATATTAATATTATCAATAAGTAAGTTACTTTTAATTTATCACAATAATAAATATATGTTATTTGGTTTCATTTTCTATTTGTATTTTTATTGAAAAAAAAAATAATTTGAAAAACCAAAAATAAACTCAAAATGTTAAATGCAAAAAAATATGGAGATTATAAATTAATAAAAAAATTAGGAGGAGGAGGTTTTGGAGAGTAAAATAAAATAAAATAATTATATAATAATATAATATAATAGTGTATGGTTAGCTGAAAAAGAAAACAAAAAATTTGCTTTAAAATTCATAGACAAAGATATGGTAATAGAAAATGATTTAGAAGAAAATATAAAAACAGAATTAAATTTAATGAAAACAATTGAGCATAAATATATAGTAAAAGTATATGAAATATTATCAAGTGCTCAAAAAATAATTTTTGCAATGGAATATATTGAAGGAGGAGAATTATTTGAAGAAATCAAAGCTGGAGAAGATGAAAAATTAACAGAAGAAAAATCTCGATATTACTTCCAACAAATAATAACAGCTTTAGAATATTGTCATAATAAAAATATAATTCATAGAGATTTAAAGCCAGAAAATATATTAATAGATAAGAAAGAAAATTGTATAAAAATATCAGATTTTGGTTTAGCAACAATATTAAAAGAAAAACATGAAAAATTATCTGATTTTTGTGGAACAACAAATTATATTGCTCCTGAAATAATAAAAGAAACAGGAGGAATATTTTCAAGTGGAGGTTATGAAGGTCAACCTGCTGATATATGGAGTTCTGGTGTTATATTATATAATATGGCTTCTGGAGAAAATCCTTTTTATCATAGAAATAAAACTGTCAGAATTAATAATATATTAAATGCTAATGTCACTTATCCTAAATATTTTAGTTCTGAATTAATTGATTTACTTAAAAAAATATTTGTTACTCAACCTCAAAATAGATATACTATTAAAGAGATTAAGAAACATTCTTGGTTTGTTAAAAATTTTGTTGATATTAATCAAATTAAAGATAATGATATTAATAATAGTATTATTAGTGTTAATTTAGTTGGGATGAAAAATTTTAAAATTAATGAAAATGATATTAGGAAATTAAATTCTTTTGAATTAATTTCTATGATTGCTGGGAAATGGTTAAATAATATGTTTTTTGATGATAAAGGAGAAAAAAAAATTAATTTTGATTCTAAAGAAAGATATAAATTTTATATAAAACAAAACTTTGATGACTTTAATCGATTTCTTTATGAATTTTTTCATAATTATGGAGATGAAATTAATTTTTATTATATTGATAAAGGAAAATGGAAATTAAAAATTAAATTAAATACCCAAATTAATTCAGCCGTTGCTGAAATGATAATTTATATGTTAGGGAAAAATAATAAATTTTTAATTTGTTTTAATTTTTTAGAAGGAAATAAATCTTCTTTTTTAAGAATGGTTAAATGTTTTTATGATAAAAAAAGGGATAATTTATTATATTTGTGAAATATATTTTAAAAATTTTATTATAAGTTAATAAATACATAAGTAATTTTTTAAATGTATAAAATAATAAATTTTAATAATAAGAATATATTGAATATATTTTTTAAATTTATTTAAATATCTTATTTAATGTTCTTTGATTATTAATTTATATATATTTATATTATTTATAAATCTTTTTATTATTAGTTTGTTTTTATTTGATTTTTTTTAAATTAATTTGAGTTATTACCTAATAAAAAATTTATCCAATTTAATTCATTTTGATTTTTATTATTCATATTTAATTCTTCAGTGTATAATGATATTTCATTGAATTTATTATATTTTTTTTGAGATATTGTCATTAAATAATCTAATTTAAAAGATAGTTCATTAATTCTAGAAATGAATTCGGGAATTTCAATTTCTTTATTATTATTATTATTTACAAAATCAAATCTTGATTTTTCTCTGGAAATAAATAATTTGTTATTTATATTATTATTATATGAATTATTTGGAGCTTCTATTGATCCACTACTTAAACTAGAAGTTAAACCATTACTTGTTGAAAATGATGTATCTAATTCATTTATATTCATAATATTAATTGAGTCATTTTTAGTATTCATTAAAGTTTCATTTTCATTTTTTTTCTCTTCTTTTGGAATAGAAAATTTATTAATTTTTGTATTTTTTGGTGTATTTTCAATAACAATTTCATTTTCATATATTAAATAAGGAGAAGGAAAAACGGTTTTAATATCATTGTTTTTAGTTGATAATAATTTTTGTTTAACTTTAGAATTATAAATATCAGCTAATTTAATAGCATATATTTGTTGATTGAAAAAATAATTAGAATTAGAATTTAAATCATCTCTATTAATAATATCTTCAGGATTAGCTTTCTTATGTAAAAAAACGCAATTTTTTTTAGTGCATTTATTTTTACTTAAATAATATTGACAATATTTTGTAGTTCCAAAGTTAGCTCTAATAGTATGATTATTAATTATAATTTTATCAATTGAAAGAATTGCAATTGAAGCTTCACTTGGATCACTAAATGTAATATAAGCTCCGAAAGAAGGACCATATTTATTTCCTTGATTATAAGCATTTTTTTTATTTATTATTATTTTTAATATTTTACCATATTGACCAAGATATTCATATTTCATTAAAATATCTTTATCTGCTATTGATTCACTTAATCCTATTATATATACTAAATTTTTTGTAATTATTCGGTATTTTGATTTGTCTTTTGATGGAGATAATTCAGGTGTTTCTATTATTTTTTGTTTAAATTCTTTTGAATATTGAATTATTTTCGACATATTAAATTAATATTTTATGTTTATTATATTTATATTAAATTAAGTATATCATTTTTAAAATAATTATAAGAATGAATAAAATTTATTGAATATAAAACAAAATAAATAAAATTTTAAAATTTAAAACAAATTTTGTCGAATAAAAATTTTACATTAAAATAAAATAAAAAACATGATTGAAAACTTAAAAAAACCCAGAAAAGAAACATTTTTAACCAAAAGCAAAAAACTATTATCAAAAAAAACAAAAAAAAAAAATGAAAAACAAAATAAACTTTTCAAAGTAAAGTTAAAAATATTATTGATTTTCACATCTAACTTGTTGAGTTCCTCCACTTTCTTCATTATCTTCTCTTTCATCTTCTTTTCCAGTAGCAAATTGATTAGCTTCACTTTCCTTATAATCAGTCATAGGATATTTTTCATTAATTTCATTTTCTCCTTTAATACTTGTATCACCCATAGGAAAAAGATTTTTTAATTCTATTCTTTGTTCTTCACTTAAATTTTTAGGGAACACAATATTAAAATCTAAATATAAATTACCAAATCTAACAGGACTTTCATAGAAAGGCATTCCACAATCAGAAACAGTTTTTAAAATTCCAGGTCTAATAATTTCACCAGGTTTTGTTTTAATAAGAATTTTTCTTCCATCTAAATGAGTAATAACAATATTAAATCCAGTAAGAGCTTCTAATAAAGTAATATCACATTTATAAATTAAATCAGCACCTTTTCTAATAAATTTCTTATGATTTTCAATTTCTATTTCAATAACTACATCACCAGGTTCACAACCAGGAACTTCATCACTTTCACCAGAAAGAACATATCTCTTTCCATCAGGAGCACCTTTATCAAGCATAATTTTCACTAATTTACTTTCTTTAATAACTTTCCTTCCTTTACAATGACTACATTTTTCTTTTATAATTTCACCCTCTCCTCTACAATCAGGACATGTTTGTTGTGTTTGTATCATTCCCATTGAAATTCTTTGAACAACCATTCGATAACCTCTCCCATCACATGTACTACATTTACATTGTGCATTTGGATCCTTTGATCCAGTACCATTACATTTTTTACATATTCTATCACGTTTAATTTCTAAATATTTTTCTTTACCAAGATATATATCTTCCAATGAAACTTTCATTTGTTGTAATATACTCCTTGTTTTCCTTTTACCTTTACGACGAGCTCCTCCACTTAAAATATCAAATATATCTACTCCTTCTGGTTGATTGTCCATTCCTTCTTTTATTCCTTCTTCTCCATATTCATCGTATACTTTCCTCTTATTCTCATCACTTAATACATCATATGCTGTTTGCAAATCTTGAAATTCTTTCTCATTTCCTCCTTTATCTGGATGCTTTATTTTCACTAACTTACGATATGCTTTACGAATGTCTGATTGAGATGCTTTTTTATCTACTCCTAATATTTCATAGTAACGAGTAGTGTTCACGTTTTTTTTTGGTTGAGGCTTAGTAAATTCCTCGAAACCTGAACCGAAGGGAAAGCCATCAAAGAACATTCTATTTAAAATAAATAATAAAATTATTTAATGTTTATTTTATTTTTATTTTTTCTTTTTTGTGGTTTTTATTTTATTTTATTTTGTTTGATATTTTTTTCTAAAATAATTAAATAACTATGGAATTATTTTCTTGTTTATTTGCCGGTTTTTCTCCTTAAATCCTTAATTTTTATAGTATAATTATCATATATATTTATGTATTTAAAATTGTTATTTAGAACAAAAGAAAATGGAAATTTAAAAATATATTATCAATGTTGTTTAGCAAAATTTTTTGGATATAATAATTTAAAATTATTTTTGGGAAAGATTGTTAATTATAATTTTGATTGTAATAGTAATATTTATTGAATTATTATTGTTATTTCAATTTATTTAGGAATATTAGGTTTATATTATATTTACTTGTGTTATGTTATATAAATTGCACTAATATATTTAGTGGAACTATTCTCCTTTAACATTCTTAAAGAAAAAGTTTCCTTCACTAAAACCAAAAATATTTATAATATAGGAATTATAGAAATTATATTAATTTTTTTGGGAGATATTTTTGAACCAATAATTTTTATCTTCAACTCTAATTTTTTTATATTTTTTTTTTTTTTTGGTAAAAAAAATTTTGAGAAATTATTGTTTTATTATTGAATAAATATCATATTGTTTATTTAGGTATTTTAATTTTAATAATTAAAGGAATCTTATTATAAATTTTTTATATTTTAATTTTAAATTTAAATTAGCCTCCTAATTTTTCATTAATAAAACTTAATAATGTTAACAAATATTATATAATTATAAAATAAATAAATTAATTATTATTCAAGTATTCTTCAATAGAATCAATAATATCATTTTTTTTTCTTCCTTTAGTTACAATATTCCTTCCATTACAAATTTGTTTCAATTCATTAACTTTTAATTTACTTAACTTTCCATCAGAAAATAATTTTCTTAATTTTTGATCATTAATACTTGCATAATCTTCTTCTTCATTTTCAATTTCCATATCATTACTTTCATCCATAATATTTTTTTTCTTTTTTGACCCTTTACTTTTATTATTTTTAACATCTTTACTTTGACTTCTGCTTTTACTATTACTTCTTTTTTCTCCTTTAACTTTTTTTTTTCCTTTATAATATTTTTCATTTAAATCACTTTCATAATTATCTCCATAAAAAATTTTTCGAAAATTTTCATCACATCCTTGTAAAACTTTTTCCAAAGCATCATTATCAGGTTGAATTAAATCATCAATATTCTCAGTTTCTTTTTCTTCAAGTGCTAAAGCTTGTAAAGTAGCATAAAATTTTTGTAAAGAGACATTTTCAAAATTTCTACAATCAAAACTAATATTCATTTTCTTAATTAATTTTTTAGCAATTTCACTTTCTTCATTATTACTTTCATCAACTTTAATCATTTTATTCATTATATCTGAATTAGATCTTATATCATCTGCATAAGGTAATATAATCATATTAAAGCCTGGAGGAGTTTGAAAATAATCTTCATCAAAAGATTCTTTTTGAGGAATTAAAGCACATATTTTTATATTTGAACCTTCTCTTCCTATAAATTTAACTATTGCACATTTATTTTTATTTGACATTTGTTTTATTAAAGCATCACATAATTGACCTGAACCATTTGATATATTTTCATTTGGATATATAAAGTAACTTTCTCTTATATTATAATATGGTTTAATTGAATTTATTGATTTAAATCCTAATAATTTTATTCCTGGTGAATCTAATGTTTTTATTTTTGACATTTCTTCTTTTGAAAATTTTATTTTTTTATTTCCATATAATTCATATGTTCCTATTTGATTTGGATATAAATTTGTTCCAGTATCTTTGCAAGTTATTATATTTTTAGAATTTAATAATTTATTACTTTTTGCATCTATATTAAATGCTCTTCCTTTATTTGCTCTTTTTATTGTTGAATATATATTCATATATATTTTTGTATTGTTTGTTAAATAAAAAGGACATTTTCCTAAAGTTCTTTTCTTAATTTCCTTTTGTCTTATTCTTCTTGTTAATTCTCTTAAACGATCTGCACATTGTTCTATATTTAATATATTATCATTATTATTTTCTTCATCATCAATATTTGCTGGAATAATATTTTTATAAAATTTTTGTAAGTTAAATCTATCTGAGAAATTCATTGGAAATAATTCTATTATTATATCACTATCTAACATATCTTTTGCTCTTTGAAATATTAAATTTTTTTCATTTAAATCAAAAAATTCAGGATTATCATTATCAGTAAATAAAAATATTCTTCTATTAAAATTTTTCTTATCATAACTTTTAAGCATTGAATGACAAATCCAAAGTGCATTTGATAAAAAAGATTTAGTATTTTTTTCAAAATAAGGGAAATTTTCTTTTAAATTATTTTCATAATCATCAGGAATTAAAATAGGATTAGTCATTTGTTCATAATTTTGTATTTTTTTAATTAAATTTGCATCTGGCGGGGTAATATCTATTAATTGATTAACTCCTTCAAAATTCATTTCATTTTTTGTTAATAAAGTATTAAATAAAACTAAACCAAATAAATCTTTTTCATTTGTTATTATTTTTGTTTTTAAAAAGTCTTCGGCTACAGTTAAAACTGAGGTTATTCCTGTTGTTTTTAAATTATTTTGAATTTTATGCATTGATTTTGAACAATCTAATAAAAATATAACACAATCTTTTAATGATACATATTGTGATGATATTTGGTCTTGGTCAAGAAATAATATTTCATCTAATTGATTTTGATCTTCGTTATTTTCATTTTGAGAAACTTCATCAAAATCCATTTTTTTTTTAAATTAATTATTTAATTTTTAGGGTTAAATATTGAAAATTTATTATTATTTTATTTGAATTTTTTGAATTTTTATGTTTTAAAATTAATTTTATTTATTATTCATTTTTCCTAAATTTTATCTTTCTAAATTTGATATGGAGAATAATTTAGAAAAAGCTATAAAATTTATTGATAAAATAAAAGAAAATGATACAGTTGAAAAATATAATAAAAATAAAAAACAAATGAAAAATCTTTTAAGTACAATTATATGTGAATTAAATCCTAATATTGAAAAAGAAAATATTGGAAAATTAGATTCTTCTCAATTATGGTCTTTAATATCAACAATTACTACAAAAAATATCAATAATTTTAAAGCACAAATAAAATGTATAGAAGATATAAAAGATGAATTACAAGATTATAATAATTCCAATTATTTAGAAAAAAAAAGAAAAAGAAATAAAGAAGAAAAAAATAAAAAATTAAAAGAAGAAGAAGAAGAAAATGAAGAAGAAGAGAATATAGAAGAAGAAGAAAATGTTGAAGAAGAAGAAAATGTTGAAGAAGAAGAAAATGTTGAAGAAGAAGAGTTTATAAATAATGAAGAAGAAGAATTAAAAAAAGAAAAAAAAAATATAAAAAAAGAAGAAGAAGAAGAAGAAGAATCTTCTGAAAATTTTAATAAAAAGTTAGAAAAAAATGAAGAAAAAAATATAAAAAAAAGTAATTTAAAAAATAAATTAGAAGACCAGTTTTTTTCATTAGATAAAATGAATGAATTTGCAGATATGTTAGATGAACAAGATTTAAAAACAGCTCCAAAACTTCAAATAGCATCTCGTCGCAAAAATACATTATCTTCAAATTCATTATCATCAGAAGAAGCAGAAGCAGAAGCTGAAGAAAATTCAAAAGAAGAAATAAAATTTAATCAATTTTTTGATAATCCAGAAAAAGAAAAAAAAAAGAATATATTAGAATCTGATTCTGAAGAAGGTGAAAATGGTCTTTTTAAACAAATTAAAGAAATAGAAAAACAAATGTTAAGCAAAAAAAAATGGAATATGAAAGGAGAAATTTCTTCTAAAGAAAGACCTATTGATTCTCTTCTTTCTAATCCAATGGATTTTGAAGTTGCTTTAAAAAATCCTCCTATTCCTAATCAAGAATATACTAATTTTTTAGAAAATATGATTAAAAATAGAATTAAAGATAATTTATTTGATGATCCTAATTTTAAAGAATTAATACATTTAAATAAAAAAAATACAGGAAATGATTTTGAAATTAATTTTAATAAAAGTAATAAAGGATTAGGAGAAATTTATGAAGATGAATATACTGGGAATAAAGATACTGAAGGAAAAAAAGAAGAAATTAAAAAAGAATGTGATGAAATGTGTGATGAATTATATAATATTTTAGATAGGTTAAGTAATTCTTATTTTATGTCTTATAATAATGTTTCAGTATAAAAATTATTTTTTTTATTTTATTAAATTTTTTTCAATTATTATTATAATTTTCAGATTATCATTAGTGAAAATGAAAGATATTTTTCAATTATTATTATTTATGTTTTAAATTTAAATTAATGTTATAATTAAACAAAAATGAATAATCTTTTATTAAAATTCGATTCAATAAAACCGGATATAGTTTCTGTTAATAATAATCATAATAGTAAAATCTTAATTTAATTTTAAGCAAATACTCAAACAGATGAATGTCATATTGATACAATGAATGAGATTTTATTAATCTCAAATAATCATAATACTAGTAGTTTTTGTAAATTAATGGAAAACAACAATAATTCATTCGAAAGAAATTTAAATAAAAATAATCCAAGAAAATCAATAAATATAAAAGAAATAAATTTTTTAAATTTCTTTGATTTAAAATCAAAAATGAATCTTTACACCAATAACAAATATTTATTTAATAACTTAGGTACTAAAAATATAAAAGAAAAAACATTAGATGTTAAAAATAATGAAATAAAAAGATTATTAAATAATAATATTCAAATTAAAGATAATGAAATAAAACCAAATAATTTTAGTGATATTAATTTTAATCAATATTATACAAAATTAAATTCAGAAAATAAAATTATATTATTATCATATCCCATAAATCAGAATATATGGTTAAGAGGAAGAATTAAAAAAATAAAATTAAAAAACAAGGAAATTTATGAATATTATATTGATTCCTTTAACACTAGTATAATGTCAGCAATAAAAATTAGTAGGAAACAATTTAATATTTTTATTGATAATCATTTTTTAATTAAAATTGGGAAAATCTCAATAAATATTTTAGGAAATGTATTTAAAGTAAAAATGAATAATAATTTAGAAAATAAATGTAATATTAAATATGTAAGTAAAATTTTTTATTATTTAAGAACATTAATTTATTTGGACTTAATGGTCCTATGAAATTAAATGTTCAAATAGGAAAAAAAGAGAATAAATTAGTTTTTTTTAACAAAGAACCAGAATTTTCAGAAAGTAAACTTTTATTTTAATAATTTTAGTATTTAATTGTTATATTCTTAATTTTATAAATAGAAGTGTTAAAAGTTCTGTAAAAAATTTTCAATTAATTAATTTCTTAAATAATATTATCTTCCAATTTGCAGAGTCAAAAAATGAAAATGAATATATTTTAGATTTTATGTATCCATTTACTCCCATTCAAGCTTTTGGAATTGGAATTTCTTGTATTATAAATAAACTATTTTGTTAATTGATACTTTGTGTATGAAATTTTAAATTTAATTTAAGTTATTTAATCAATTTGAGACAATTTTCTTTAATATTCAAATAATTTTCTGTTTATATATATAATTTCTAAGGATTTATTATTTATAATAATTATTATAACATAAATAAAATTCTAATTAATAATTTGAAATAATTTTCATTATATTTTTTAAATATTAAATTCTAATTAATTAATCTAGACAATTAAATTCAAC
>JAEEGI010028302.1_pt1 | contig 10672 bp, 8 predicted proteins | sample 8958751 | NCBI WGS metagenome assembly JAEEGI01 (sample SAMN16246545, study PRJNA631951) | gut metagenome | biome: gut microbiome; feature: rumen; material: KS-attached | host: Bos | place: Iran: Karaj | collected 2018-10 | reverse complement strand
GACTTTGCCAAACTACACTCCATAGCGGAAACTGCCATGAAGAATGGAAACTCCAAATTCAATGCGATTCTTGCTGTCGTACAACAGTAAGACAAGTACTCATGCCATGGGGGTGCTGAGTAGTTACTACTTCCGAAACTTGAGTTATATTATTCTAAAAGAATATTTGTGCTGCATTACCAATCTTGCGAAGGCTTTAGATGATTTCATAAATAATCATCAACAGTATCCATACGTCTTTGTTGACAGACCGAACAAAAAGAAAAGAACTGGCAATTATATTGCAGACAACGGCCTTGAAACAATCTTTCAAAAATGCTTCCTTACACATATCAAGAACCAAACTGAGAATTATAAGGTTTTTGATATATCAGAGACTCATGGCGTTGCGTTGGCAGAGAAAAAGGACGTACGTTCAGTTAAAGGAAATAAATTGGGAATACAATTCCAAAACGGATCATTCAAGGCTCAGATACTTAATGAGAATTCAAAGGCGGATGCTTTTTGGAATGTATGGGGTGAGAAAATAAAGAAAACAGAGAATGGAGTTGAGATTAATAAAAAGCTGTTCTCTGATTGGAATATAAATCTATCCAAGCAGCAGAAAGGCTCATATTTTTCGATTTCAAAAAGAATTCCTGAATGGCATTCTAAATCTGTAAATGAGATTGTTTCTGATTGGGATGCTATGTACAACGAATGTATAAAAGTATTGAGTGAATTAGAAAAGGTGATATAACAAATATGAACAAAAAGACTATTAGCAAATATGCCCAGTATTGAGCAATGAAGACAATGAATGAATTAAAGGAATCGCCGATGCTATATCTTTCTGGCGGTTCGAAGGAGTTGTTTCATAGCAATTTCCTTTATTGGTTGGGCATGAACTATCGAGACTCATTCCAACAGTTAATGACCAAAATGTACTGTATCAATGCTCCGTGGCCAGAGGGTTGGACGATTAGGCGGGAATATCGGCATATGGATCTTTGTATCACATACAAGAAAGAAACAGGAATAACACGCAAAAAGAAAACCGTTAGTGAGGAATGTGCTTTCATCATTGTAGAGAACAAAGTAAAGAGCTTGCCAGACCTGATACAGCTGCGTAGATACGAGAAGGTGTATGAAGGTCACGACGATGGCTGTACATACGCTGTACTGTCACTGATAAAAGATTTCCCTGGTCAGAAGTTTATGAATGAAGACACGCGTTGGCAGCTTCATCACTATGATGAATTGGCAAAGTTTATAAGAGAATGTTGCCCTGATGATGTTATTCTCACAGAGCACCGTCTTTATATCCACGACTATTGCCAGTTCGTTGAAAACCTAAGTAAATTGGCCGAAGGATGGATTATTGAAGAACAATTGTCATTTCTATCCCCATGCGAGAACCTGCATGAATTGAGGCTAAATGATATCTATGAAAAAGTACGCTATGCACAGACTGCAGCCTTGCTTGCTGAGCGGTTAAAGCCCATATTGGATAATATGGACTCTGAAGAGGAAAAGGTTGTGCTTGGCATGAGCAATACGGATGTCATTCTGAGACGTGGACGTGAAGATGCTGATGAAATTCTTGCTTTCTATAGCTGTCCTCAGGCAAAGCCTTTCGGACAGGTTTTTATCAGTAACGGAATGAGTCATGGTGTCGGGCTGGTAGAGGCTAAGATAAAAATTACAGAGGATTGTTGTCTTGTCATTCAGGTTCAAGGTAATCACTACTGTCATGCTATAGAACGTGAAAACATTTTTGAAAAAACGGGGAAACTCTCTATGCTACAGCTAATGTTCATGAACTTTGGATTTGGCGGATTGAAAGAAAGGTTAGCGGAAGCTGATTCGGAAATATGTCACTATAAGACAGGTTTTGTTTACAGGTGGCAAAAGGTTCTGCCTTCACATACCGTAGCTGACATCATAGATGCTATGAGTACTGACATTATTGAAATAATGTACCAGAGAGGAAGTGCGTAATACTATTCAACTTGGCCTCTGCTAGTTATACCTTGTCTTTCTATTTGATGGGAATCTTGTCCTATTCTGCAATCAGGTCCCTTAGAAGGGTGTAGCCTAATCCACTTTTCTGTGGAGTGCCACACAAAGATGCTTGTCTGCTATCTGATGAGCAAGCACGGCAGACATTCAAAAGCGTTATCACAAAGATGAAGGAGATGGCTAAATGAGGTTACGATTTGGCAACCTAACTCTTTCACCAATCCTCCCCAACTTGCTTTCAGCCCCAATTTGAACTTCCTCATTCTGCCCCGTCTTGCCTTTATTTTAGGCCGAACTTCGTTAATCTTCCAAAATCCGTTGTTCTTTACAACCTTTTTTCGTATCTTTGCCGACGCTTATGTCACAACCGTTAGCTGAGAGAATGAGGCCCCGAACGCTCGACGACTACATCGGGCAGCGCCATCTGGTGGGCGAGGGGGCCGTACTGCGCCGGATGATTGACTCCGGACGCATATCGTCGTTTATACTCTGGGGTCCTCCGGGAGTGGGCAAGACGACGCTGGCACAGATTATTGCCAACCGGCTGGAGACGCCGTTCTACACGCTGTCGGCCGTCACCAGCGGCGTGAAGGACGTTCGCGACGTGATTGAGAAGGCACAGAAAGGCCGCTTCTTCAACGAGGCATCACCTATTTTATTTATTGACGAGATTCACCGCTTCTCGAAGTCGCAGCAGGACTCGCTGCTGGGCGCCGTAGAGCGAGGTGTCGTCACGCTGATAGGTGCGACGACTGAGAACCCGTCGTTCGAGGTTATACGTCCGCTGCTGTCGCGCTGTCAGCTCTATGTGCTGAAGTCACTCGAGAAGGCCGACCTGCTGCAGTTGCTCGAGAGAGCAGTCACGACTGACATCATTCTGAAAGAGCGCCACATTGACGTAAAGGAGACAGGCGCCCTGCTGCGGTTCAGCGGAGGCGACGCCCGCAAGTTGCTGAACATCCTCGAACTGGTCATTGAGGCCGAGTCGGGCGACGTGACGATAACCGACGAACTGGTGCTTGCCCGCCTGCAGCAGAACCCGCTGGCCTATGACAAGGACGGCGAGATGCACTACGACATCATCTCGGCCTTCATCAAGTCGATACGTGGCAGCGACCCAGACGCAGCGCTCTACTGGCTGGCCCGGATGATTGAGGGCGGCGAAGATCCGAAGTTTATTGCCAGGCGGTTGGTCATCTCGGCGGCTGAGGACATTGGGCTGGCCAATCCTAACGCGCTGCTGCTGGCCAACACGGCCTTCGACGTCATCCAGAAGATTGGGTGGCCTGAGGGGCGTATCCCGTTGGCTGAGGCAACCGTCTATCTGGCTACGTCGCCCAAGAGCAACTCGGCCTATCTGGGCATTGATGCAGCCCTCGACCTGGTGCGCCGTACAGGCAACCAGCCTGTCCCGCTGCCCATCCGCAACGCGCCGACGCAGTTGATGAAGGACCTGGGCTATCACGACGGCTATAAATACCCGCACGACTTTCCCGGGCACTTCACCCCGCAGCAGTACATGCCCGACGCACTTGTCGGCGAGCGGCTCTGGCACGGACAGCACTCGCCCTCTGAGCAGAAACTCTATGAGCGCATGGTGGCGTACTGGGGCGACCGTTTTAAGGAGTAAGCGTCTGCGGCATGGTCGTGGCCATAGGCGGCTGCTCTCTTTACCAACTGCCTCATCCCCCTTCACAACCCTTCACTATTCAGTAAGTCACTCATTGCCAGCTTATTACGGTGAATAGTTCTTTGCACGCGTCAGCATCCCGTCTGCGTCCACTTCGTTTGGAGCCTCCATCCGCCCAGTTTGGAGCCGCCATTCAGCTCGTTTGGGGCCGCCAAACGTCTTGCTTGGAGCCGCCATTTGCTTTGCTGACCAAGGTCAGCAAAGCAAAACCCACTGCCTTTGTGTGTATAACCAGCCGCTTTATACTGACAAGCCACCATCTTTCTGACCCCAGAAATAGGCACAAACAGACCATTCACCATATATCACAAACTATCAACACGTTACGGCCTTGGTGAAGGGTCACATTAGCCAGATAGTTGATGGACTATTGCTGCCGTAATACCTCTAAGCGTTAAAACTCAGAGTTCAGCGGTCGCTCGCAAATATAAGTCCGTCCGCTCACAGATATAAGGCCGCTCGCCCCAATTGATAAGGGCGGGCGGTCGAATCTCGTTACATGGCACCTCTCTCCCTGTTTACCAGTACCTTTTCCCCTGTTTCCCAGTATTTATTTCCATGTCAACTATGCTGTTAGATTGTGTATGTCTTTCATTTCTATGGGGTTCCTTATATTAAAATATGTGTAAAAATACTGGCAATAACGCTTCTTTGCTCTTTTTTTCTTAAATTTGTAGCCAAATTGGTAATGAAGATGTTGAAAATGAAATAGACTCTATCGTGAATACAGAGAAAATTAGGCATTTATTAAAAACTTATTACGGCTATGATGAGTTTCGTCCTTTGCAGGAGGAAATCATCACCTATACCATCAGCGGAGGTGATTCATTAGTGCTTATGCCAACGGGAGGTGGGAAATCGCTTTGCTTTCAGATGGCAGCGTTGCTGATGGAAGGAATTGCGGTCATCGTGTCACCACTTATATCGTTGATGAAAGACCAAGTTGAGGGTTTGCGGATGAATGGTATTGCTGCGGAGGCATTGAACAGCAGCAACGATGAAGGGTATAACCGCGACATTATCAATCGCTGCATTGACGGAAAGGTGAAGTTGCTATATATATCTCCTGAACGGCTTGTAGGCGGCGTGCTAACGATTCTGCAGAAAGCGCATGTGTCGCTGTTTGCCATTGACGAGGCTCACTGTATATCAGGCTGGGGACATGATTTCAGACCAGAATACACGCAGTTGAGAAAATTGAAGGAACTATTTCCTCTTGTACCTATCATGGCCCTGACGGCTACGGCAGACAAGATTACCAAGGAGGATATTCTAGTACAGTTGAACATCAAGGATGCAAAGACATATATCAGCAGCTTTGACCGTCCGAATCTGAGTCTTGACGTAAAACGCGGTTATTCTGCAAAGGATAAGTTGCGCTCCATTGAGGAACTGATACACCGTCATCCGCAGGAGAGCGGCATCATATATTGTCTGGCCCGTAAGACAACAGAGACACTGGCTGCAAAGTTAAAGCAAGACGGGTTCTCTGCTGGTGTGTATCATGCCGGACTGCCTAATTCGGAACGAAACCAAGTGCAGGATGATTTCCAGAACGACAGGGTTCAGGTAATTTGTGCTACGATTGCCTTCGGAATGGGCATTGATAAGAGCAACGTGCGGTTTGTTGTACACTACAACTTGCCTAAGAGCATTGAAAGTTTCTATCAGGAGATTGGGCGTGGAGGGCGTGATGGCCTGCCTTGTGAGACGGTGTTGTTCTATAACCTGCAGGACATCATTACGCTACGTAAATTTGCCGACGAAAGCGGGCTGCAAGAAATCAACCTTGACAAACTACAACGTATGCAGGAATATGCCGAGGCACAGGTTTGCCGTCGTCGCATATTGCTGAACTACTTTGGAGAAATCAGCGAGAAAAGTTGTGGCAACTGTGACGCATGCCATACACCGCCACAGATGTTCGATGGTACGACAATCGTACAGAAAGCTCTCTCTGCTATTGTCCGCACTAAGGAGAAGATAGGTTTTACGCTGATGGTTGACATCTTGCGCGGGACGTTGTCACCCGATGTTGTTAGCAATAAGTATAATGAGATAAAAACCTTCGGTGCAGGGCGCGACATCTCAGCCCGCGACTGGCACGATTATCTGTTGCAGATGCTACAGATGGGATTCTTTGAGATAGCCTATAACGAAGACCGTCATCTGCATATCACTCCGTTAGGACAAGAGGTGCTTTACGGAAAGCAGGATGTGCAACTTGCAGTCATCAGTCGTGAAGAGTTTACTGTTAAGTCTCGTAGAAAGAAACAAAGAGAGGAGCGTGAGGCAGAATGGGCTACTATCGGCCAAGGACTATCGAATGACCTATTTAGTCGTCTGCGAGAAGTGCGCAGACAAGTGGCTGCAGAAATTGGCAAGCCTGCCTTCATCGTAATGTCTGATAAGTCACTGCAAGACTTGGTATTAAAGCGTCCCACTACATTAGAAGCTATGGCCGATGTATATGGCTTTGGCGAATACAAGGCAAAGGCATACGGCAAACCATTCATTGAGGCTATCAAACAGTATGCTGGTGAGAATGCCGATTTGCCTTTCGTAGAAGTCACACCATTCTCTGAGCCTTTGCCGTTCCACGATGCAACGCCATCTGTGATATCTTCGGAGCTATCTTCCTATATGGAAAGGCAGAAACGACTCCATGCTAATGCGTATGCCAAGTGGGATGACGAGGAAGATAAGAAACTGACAGAGTATTACAGACAGGGACTGAGTACTTCGGAGATTGCATCGCTGATGAACAGGAATACTGGTGGAATTTCATCGCGTATCAAGAAACTTGGTCTTAGGGACGACTCAGATTCCACTATAAACATCAGTTCTCCTTCTTCGGAAAATGAAAAGCATAGAGAGTATCATCAGGAATTGGAAAAACTCGCAGAGATGAAGGCTGAGATAGACAGGAAGATAGAGGAACTGCGCAAGAAATTGGAGGAAGAATAAGTGAAAGCGACGATTCCATATATAGAACAGAAGTTTGAAGAGTTTAACTGCCAGATGTTTGGTGGTAAACTCCCTAAGATTCCTGTGGAGTTGAGCGATGCCAAACTGGAAGATACCTCGGCTCATGGGCCGTTGTTTCTTGGAGTTATGAATGAGATAAAACGCACGTTTGGCAGGAAATGGTGGAATATGTAACGCCCAACATGGATCCAAATCTTTTCGTGGCACAGTTGATGGGCAAGCAGTAAGAAAAGGAAAAACGGGTGCGTCAAGATATGCGCACCCGTTTTTCACTTATCATTCTTCACCTTTTTCTTCTTCTGATTCCGCTGGCCGTTACCCTTGCTGTGCCAACGGCCGTGACGCCGGGTGTTGGAGTGCTTCTTCTCGCGCTTGGTGTATTCAGGTCCCTCGCCAAGACCTTCGGGCAGCGGGCGTTTCTCAACCTCCTTGCCCAAGAAGTGCTCTATTCCCTGAAACTTGTAGATTTCAGTATCGTTGACGAAGGTGATGGCTACACCGTCGCGGTCGGCACGTGCAGTTCGGCCTATGCGGTGGACGTAGTCCTCTGCGTCGTGGGGCACGTCGTAGTTCAGCACGATACGGATGTCATCGATGTCGATGCCTCGACTGACAATATCTGTGGCAACGAGCACGTCAACCTGTCCGGCCTTGAAGCGGTACATCACGTCGTCGCGCTCGGCCTGCGAAAGGTCGCTGTGCATCTCGGCGCAGTTGATTTTCATGCGCTTCAGTCGGCGGGTGATGTCTTTTACGCGTTCTTTCTTGCCTGAGAAGATGATGACGCGCTGCAGGTCGCCGTTCTTGAACAAGTGCTCGATGATGCCCAGCTTCTGCGGATCGTAGCAGACATAGGCCGACTGCTGGATCTTCTCGGCAGGCTTCGAGACGGCGAGCTTTATCTCAACAGGGTCGTGGAGCAACGAGACGGCCAGCTCGCGGATCTTCGATGGCATCGTTGCCGAGAACATCACGCGCTGACACGACTTAGGCAACTGAGCGACAATCTTCATGATGTCTTCAGAAAAACCCATGTCGAGCATGCGGTCGGCCTCGTCGAGCACAAAGAATGAACAGCGCGAGAGGTCGAGGTTGCCTACCTTCAAGTGGCTGAGCAGGCGGCCTGGCGTAGCAATGAGCACATCGGCGCCCAAGCGCATGCCTCGCAGTTCCTGGTCGTAGCGGTTGCCGTCGTTGCCACCGTAGACGGCCACACTCGACACACCGTCGAGATAGTAGCCGAAGCCCTGCATAGCCTGGTCAATCTGCTGTGCCAGCTCGCGCGTGGGCGACATGACGACACAGTTGATGGCGTCCTTGGGGTAGTCGCCGTCGTCGAGCATCGATAGGATAGGCAGCAGGTAGGCTGCTGTCTTTCCCGTACCGGTTTGGGCCACACCAAGCACGTCGTAGCCGTCAAGTATTTCGGGAATGCATTTTTCCTGTATGGGAGTCATCTCGTCGAAGTGCATATCATAAAGCGCATCGAGGATGTTGTCGTTCAAGTATGTCTCTTCAAATTTCATCTTAGTTTGGTGCTTGTCGCCAACAGAAGTAGGCGATGAAAATATATAAAATGTTAGGAATCCACTCGGCCAGCATGGCCGGTGTGCCCGCATTGATGGCAAAAGTTGCCGAGATGGTTTGCAGCAGGATGTAGGCAAACGACAGGGCGAGACCAATACCAAGATAAAGGCCCATACCACCCTTACGCTTGCGTGACGAGAGCGAGGCGCCGATGACAGTCAGGATGAACGAGGCAAACGACATCGCTATGCGCTTGTGGTACTCCACCTCGTACTGCACGACGTTCTGCGAACCGCGCTCCTGCTGCTTTGAAATGTACTCGCGCAGCTCGGGGCTGGTAAACGTCTCCTGCTGGCCTTTGAAGAAAACCAGGTCCATCGGCTCCATCATAATGGTCGTATCGATTTCGGCGCCAGAGGTTATCTGCTCGCGCAGTCCTTTCAGCGTCCTGATTTTATAGTTGCGGGCGCGCCAGTGGAATCGCGAGTCGCTGATGGTGTCGTAGTTGATGACGCTGGCCGTCATGTGGCTCACGAGTTTCTTCTTCTCGAACTTATCGAGCGAGAATCCGTAGCCCGTCTTTGTCTTGTCGTCGTACTGCTGGATATAGGCAATAGTGCCTTTTCCCACCTGCAGCTGTACGTTCTGTGCCGAAGTTATCTTCTTGTTGTTCTTGTATTTCTCCTCAAAGTTCTGGCGGACGACCGTTCCCTCAGGAATGACGTATGCGCCGAGATAGTAGTTCAGCGCAGCAATGAGCGCCGCTGATATGAAGTAGGGACGCATCAGCCGGCGGAAGCTGAGCCCAGAGGCCAGCATCGCAATAATCTCGCTGTTACCCGCCAGCTTCGAGGTGAAGAAGATGACGGCGATGAAGACAAACAGCGGCGAGAAGAGGTTGGCGAAGTAGGGCACGAAGTTAGCGTAGTAGTCAAGTACGATTGCCTTCAGCGGCGCGTGGTTCGTGGTGAACTTGGCCAGATTCTCGTTGACGTCGAAGACGATAGAGATGGAGATAATGAGCAGAATGGAGTAGATGTACGTTCCAATGAACTTCTTGATGATATAGCGGTCGATGCGCTTCAAGTAGTGGAAGGGGTTGAGGTATTTCAGATACCTCAGCCAGCGGAACCAGTGGCCGATGCGGTGCATAGCCCGGCTGAAGGCACGACGGCGGCGGTAGCGCTTCACGTGACTTCTGATCTGTGCAAAGCTCTTCTGCTTCTTCTTTTTCCTTATTTTCAGTTTCTTCATCTTCTTCTTCCAAGTTGTTCAATGACAGAGCGCTTCCACGGTGTGAAGTCGCCCTCGACGATGTGCTGTCGGGCATCGGTGACCAGTTGCAGATAGAAGGCCAGGTTGTGGATTGAAGCTATCTGTAGCGCAAGCAGTTCCTGAGCCTTGAACAGGTGGTGCAGGTAGGCCTTTGTGTGGAGACGGTCGATGTCGCAGCCGTCGGGGTCGATGGGCGTGAAGTCCTGCTCCCATTTCTTGTTGCGCATGTTCATCGTGCCCTCGTAGGTAAAGAGCATCGCATTACGGCCGTTGCGGGTAGGCATCACGCAGTCGAACATGTCAACGCCACGCTCAATGGCCTCAAGTATGTTCTGGGGCGTGCCGACACCCATCAGGTAACGGGGCTTGTCCTTGGGCAGAATCTCGTTCACCACCTCAATCATTTCGTACATCACCTCAGTAGGCTCGCCAACGGCCAGTCCGCCTATGGCGTTGCCGTCGGCTCCCTTGTCGGCTACGTGCTTGGCAGCCTCCTGGCGCAGGTCTTTGTAGGTACAGCCCTGAACGATGGGGAATAGCGACTGTTGGTAGCCGTACAGCGGTTCGGTCTCGTTGAATCGCTTGATGCAGCGGTCGAGCCAGCGCTGGGTCAGTCCTAATGACTTTTTGGCATACTGATAGTCGCTCTGTCCGGGGGGGCACTCATCGAGAGCCATCATGATGTCGGCTCCGATGATGCGCTGCGTGTCCATCACGTTCTCAGGCGTAAAGACGTGCTTCGAACCGTCGATGTGTGAGCGGAACTCACAGCCCTCTTCGCGCAGCTTGCGAATGCTGGTCAGCGAGAATACCTGAAAGCCACCCGAGTCAGTCAGGATGGGACGGTCCCACGTATTGAACTTATGCAGTCCGCCTGCCTTTCTGAGCGTGTCGAGACCAGGGCGCAGGTAGAGGTGATAAGTGTTGCCCAGAATAATCTGCGCCTTCACCTGCTCACGCAGCTCGGCGAAGTGTACACCCTTAACGCTGCCCACCGTACCTACCGGCATGAAGATGGGCGTCTTAATCTGACCATGATCGGTTGTTATCAGTCCTGCGCGGGCGTCGCTGGCTGTATCAGTATGTTGCAGTTCAAACGTCATTTCTTCTCTTCTTCCTCAGGAATCTCAAATGGCATGGGGTTTTTCACGATTTCCTTCGTCAGGGCGAAGTCCCATACGTCCTGAACGT
>JAEEGI010028301.1_pt1 | contig 10673 bp, 9 predicted proteins | sample 8958751 | NCBI WGS metagenome assembly JAEEGI01 (sample SAMN16246545, study PRJNA631951) | gut metagenome | biome: gut microbiome; feature: rumen; material: KS-attached | host: Bos | place: Iran: Karaj | collected 2018-10 | reverse complement strand
TCTCGTTCTATCCGGGCGACCGCCCCGTGAAGGTCTACGTCGAGGAGACGAAGGAAGGCAAGAAGCTCGGCCGCACCGTCTCGTACGAACACGGCTTCATCCTCGAAGCCGAGGCGCTTCTCGGCCCCGGGACCGTCAAGGAAGGCAAATAACGTTATCAACCTGACATACAGGAGGAAATACACATGAGAACAATCGGCGTACTCACATCCGGCGGCGATGCCCCCGGCATGAACGCGGCCATCCGCGCCGTCGTGCGCGGCGCGATCTCCAACGACATGCGCGTCTACGGCGTGTATGACGGCTACTACGGGCTTCTCCGCGGCGATCTCCACGAGATGGACGTCAAATCCGTCTCGGACGTCCTTCAGCGCGGCGGAACGTTCCTCCGGACGGCCCGCTGCATGGAAATGCTGACCGAGGAGGGCGTGAAGCAGGCGATCGACAAGGCGTCGCTCTTCGACCTCGACGGGCTCGTCGTCATCGGCGGCGACGGCAGCTTCCGCGGCGCCCTCGCGCTGTCGAAGCAGGGCCTCCGGACGGCCTGCGTCCCCGCGACGATCGACAACGACCTCGCCTACACGGACTGGACGATCGGCTACGATACGGCCGTCAACACGTGCGTCAACGCGATCAACCTCATCCGCGACACCTCCGCCTCCCACGGCCGGATCACGGTCATCGAGGTCATGGGCCGCGCCTGCGGCGACATCGCGCTCGCGGCGGGCGTCGCGGGCGGCGCGGCGTACGTCTTCATCCCGGAGGTCGAGCCGAACCTCGACGTTCTGATGAAGCGCCTCGACAAGGGACGCGCGCGCGGCAAGAAGCACAACATCATCATCCGCGCGGAGGGCGCGAACATCGGCACGGACGAGCTCGTCAACATGATCGCGAACCACACCCAGGGCGAGGTCCGCAAGGTCGTCCTCGGCTACCTCCAGCGCGGCGGAACGCCGACGGCGAGCGACCGCATCATCGCGTCGAAGATGGGCTTCCGCGCCGTCGAGGTCCTCAAGGGCGAAGGCAACGCGCGCGCGATCGGCATGCACGGCGTCGAGGTGTTCGACATGGACCTCCAGGAAGCGATGAATATGACGCGGATCGTCGACACCGAGGAGATCCGCCTGATGGAAACGCTCGCGATCTAAGGGCTTTTCGCCATGGCGGACCGGACGATCCTGCATTGCGATATGAACAATTTCTTCGCGTCGGTGGAGCTTCTGTCGCTCCCCGAGCTCGCGGGGAAGCCGGTGGCGGTCTCGGGCGATCCCGAGCACCGTCACGGCATTATTTTAGCCAAAAACTACGAAGCGAAAGCGTACGGCGTCGTCACGGCGGAGACGATCTGGCAGGCGAAGCAGAAATGCCCCGGCCTGATCCTGATCCCGCCCCACTACGACCGCTATTCCGCTTACTATAAAAAGATCAACGCGATCTACGCGCGGTATACCGACCTCGTCGAGCCGTTCTCGATCGACGAATCGTGGCTCGACGTGACGGCGAGCCGGCGCCTCTTCGGCGACGGGAAGACGATCGCCGACGAGATCCGGAAGACGGTGAAGAGCGAACTCGGCCTGACGTGCTCGGTCGGCGTCTCGTTCAACAAGATCTTCGCGAAGATGGGCTCGGACTACAAAAAGCCCGACGCGACGACGGTCATCACGCGCGACAACTACAGGGAGCTGCTCTGGGTCCTGCCCGCGCGCGAACTCTTCGGCGCGGGGAGGAAGACGGCCGCGAAGCTGGAAACGATGGGCATCCGGACGATCGGAGACCTCGCCGCCGCGGACCGGAGCGTTCTGGAAAAGCAGCTTGGCAAGGGCGGAACGATGCTCTGGGAATACGCGAACGGCCTCGAAAACAGCCCCGTCGCCCACATCGACGACAGGGTGAAGGCCAAGTCGATCGGCAATTCGACGACGTACCGCCGCGACCTCGTCTCGGAGACGGACATCCGGACGGCGCTGCGCGCTCTGTCCGACCAGGTCGCGACGCGGCTCCGGAAGGAGAACGTCAGGGCCGGCGGCCTCAAACTCGACATCCGCGACCCGTACTTCCGGACGATCTCCCGCCAGATCCGCCTCGAGCGGCCGACGAACCTCGCGAACGAGATCGACGAGGCGGCGCTCGCCATCCTCCGCGGCAACTGGCCCGAGAACGCGCCGATCCGCCTTCTCGCCGTGACGGGGATCTACCTCACGGACGGGGAGGAGGACGTGCAGCTGTCGATGTTCGGAAAGGCGGAGGAGGACCGCGGGCGCGACGAGCAGGCTGAACGCGTCGTCGACGAGATCCGCGGACGGTTCGGAAAGGGCGCGATCGGGTACGGTCGCCTCGTCAAAAACGACCTCGGTCTGACGGGCGGCCGCCGGGACCGCGGCCCGAGCTTCAACATCCCCGAAGAAACGGACACATGAATCAGAAAACGTATGACATCGCGATCGTCGGGGCCGGCGCGGCCGGCCTGATGGCGGCGCTCCCTCTCGCGGCCTACAGCCGCGAGCACTTCGAGGAGCAGCCGCCCGTTTCGGTCGCGTTGATCGACCGGAACAAAGAAGCCGGCCGGAAGCTCGCGAAGACGGGCAACGGCCGCTGCAATTTCACGAATACGTCCGCTCCCTCCGCGCCGTACGATACGGCCGACGAGGAGACGCTCCGCGCCGTGCTCGCGCGCGTGTCCCCCGGCGAGGTCCGCGAGATCTTCGCCCAGTACGGCATCGAATCGGCCGAGGAATCGGCCGGCCGCGTCTATCCGACGAATACGGACGCGAAGGGCGTGCGCGATCTGCTCGAGGACGGCGTCGGATCCGAGGACGTCGAGCGCGTCTACGGCTTCGCGGTGAAGTCGATCGGCCTCGCGGACGGCGGGATCTTCCGCCTGACCGCGGAGAACGGCGATGAGATCCTCGCGCGGAACGTGATCCTCGCGACCGGCGGAAAGGCCGATCCGGGATCGGGTTCGCAGGGCGACGGATACGCGTTCGCGCGCTCTCTCGGTCATACCGTGCGGCCGATCCATCCGGCGCTCGTCCGCCTCCGCCACGACGACCCGGTCCTCGGGCCCGTGAAGGGCGTGCGCGTGAAGGGGACCGTCGAGCTGTACCGCGACGGCGAACGCGTCGATGCGTCGTACGGCGAGATCCAGCTCAATCCCGGCCTGCTCTCCGGCATCTGCGTGATGGACGTCTCCCACGGCGTCTACCGGACGAACGAACACGCCTTCGACTGCGTTCTGACGTTCGACGGGAACGGTCCGGACGGGGTCCCGAAACAGGAGATCCCCGCGCGCCTTTTGAAGGCGTTCACCGACGCGCTCGGCGAGGAAGCGGCGGACGAATATCTCAGACAGGAAAAACCGTACACCGTCGCCGTTTCGGGGACGCAGGGCTGGAAGGAGGCCCAGGTCACGGCCGGCGGCGTCACGCTCTCCGAGATCGACGCGCTGACGCTCGAATCGCTCCGCGTGCCGGGGCTCTTCTTCGCGGGAGAGATCCTCGACGCGACCGGCCCGTGCGGCGGCTACAACCTCCACTGGGCGTGGGCGAGCGGTTTTCTGGCCGGCATGTCCGCGATGAAGCGGGTGATCGGCGACCGGAACGTGCTCGAGCTGCAGCTCCGGGAAGAAGAAGAACTGGCGGAGGAAGTCGTTTTTTAGATGATACGCGTACACGACGTAAAACTGTATCCGGGCCAGGGGATCAAAACGCTGAAGCGCCTCGTCCTCGGCCGGCTCGCGGTCGATGAGGAGGACGTAAGAAACTTCCGCATCGTCCGCCAGTCCGTCGACGCGCGCGACAAGGACGACATCCGCCTCGTCACGACGGCTGAATTCGAGACGGACGCGGCGCTCGAACGCGAGCTGCTCGCGCTCGGGCGGAGGAAGGACGGCGCGGCGTATTACCGCGGGCTCCGTCTTTCGCGCGTCGAAAAGGAGGCGGCAGTCTATGCGCCTCCGGAGGCGGGAGCGGAACGCCTGAAGGGAAGGCCCGTCGTCGTCGGCTTCGGCCCGGCCGGGATGTTCGCGGCGCTCGTTCTCGCGGAGGCGGGCTACCGGCCCCTCGTGCTCGAACGCGGAAAAAAGATCGACGAACGCGTCCGCGACGTCGAAGCGTTCTGGGCGGGAGGACCGCTCGATCCCGAGAGCAACGTCCAGTTCGGCGAAGGCGGCGCGGGAACGTTCTCCGACGGAAAACTCACGACCGGGACGCACGATCCGCGCATCGCGAAGGTGCTCGACGAATTCGCGTCGGCAAGCGGCCTGGACGAGCTCCGTTATAAAAGCAAGCCCCACATCGGCACGGACAAGCTCCGCGTCGTCGTCACCGAGATCCGGCGGAAGATCGAGTCTCTGGGCGGCGAGATCCGCTTCGGGTGGAAAGTGACCGGCTGGCAGGAAAAAAACGCGGGAAACAGGCGGATAGAGGCCTTGTACGCGACGGAAACGTCGACCGGCCGGACGGCGGCGGTCGAGACGTCGGCCGCGGTCTTCGCCCTCGGCCACAGCGCGCGCGACACGATCCGCGCGTTCCGCGCGGCGGGACTCGCGATGGAGCCGAAGCCGTTCTCGATGGGCGTCCGCGCGGAGCATCTCCAGTCGACGGTCGACCTCGCCCAGTACGGCCGCCCCGCGAAGGAACTGAACCTTGAGCCCGCCGATTACAAGCTCGCCGTGAAGGTGAACGGGCGCGGCGTCTATACGTTCTGCATGTGCCCCGGCGGCACGGTCGTCGCGGCGTCCTCGTCCGAGGGCACGGTCGTGACGAACGGCATGTCAGACCACGACCGCGGCGGGACGAACGCGAACAGCGCCGTCCTCGTCGACGTCCGTCCGTCGGATTATCTGCCGAAGGACGCGAACGGCGAATCCGTTCCGGCAGATTCGCCGCTCTTCGACCCGCTCGCGGGCGTCGCGTTCCAGGAGAAATACGAACGCCTCGCGTTCGAAAAAGGCGGCCGCGGCTACGCCGCGCCCGCCGAGCGCCTCGCGGACTTCCTCGCGGGGAAGTCCGCCGAAGCCGTCGCGCGGGAGTCCGCATCCCCCTCCGGGACCGCGCCCTCTCCCGCGCCGACGTACGCGCGCGGCACCGTCTGGACCGACGTCTCGGAATGCCTGCCCGGCTTCGTCGCGGACGCGCTCCGGGAGGCCTTTCCGCTGTTCGGCCGCCGCGTCCGCGGCTTCGACCGCCCCGATACGGTCCTGACGGCCGTCGAGAGCCGCAGCTCCTCCCCCGTGCGCATCCCGCGCGGCGAGGACGGCCTCGCGCGCGCCGCTTCCGTAAACACCCCTGATCCCCATCCCGAGACCCCCTTACCCGGACCCGCACCGCTGGCTCCGCTGGACGGATTCTATCCGGCCGGCGAGGGCGCCGGCTACGCGGGCGGCATCGTCTCCGCGGCCGTCGACGGCATCCGCCAGGCCGAGGCGATCATCCGCCGCTTTGCCCGGCCGTAACAGGAAAAGAGGTAAAACACCATGATCGAAACCGGATGGATCTCGATCCTACCGCCCCTCGTCGCGATCGCGCTCGCGCTGATCACGAAAGAGGTCTACTCGTCGCTCTTCATCGGCGTTTTGACGGGCATGACGATCTACGTCGCCGCCGCCCGCGAACCGTTCGTCGCGATCTTCGCGCATCTCTTCGACATGATGGCGGGAAAGATCGCCGACAACTCCTATATGATCATCTTCCTCGCGCTTCTGTGGGCGGTCATCACGCTCGTCGGCCGTTCCGGCGGCATGAACGCGTACGGGCGCTGGGCCGGCGCGAAGCTGAAGACGCAGCGCGCCACGCGGCTCGCCACCGCGCTCCTCGGCGTCCTGATCTTCATCGACGACGGCTTCAACTGCCTCACGATCGGAACGGTCATGCGGCCCATCTACGACCGCCAGCGGATCTCCCGCGAAAAGCTCGCCTACATCATCGACGCGACCGCGGCGCCCGTCTGCATCATCGCGCCCGTCTCGTCGTGGGCGGTGGCGGTCGCCTCCGAGGTCAGCGAGACGGACGGCTTCCACGTCTTCCTCTCCACGATCCCCTACAACCTCTACGCGCTCCTCACGATCCTGATGGTCGCGTACGTCTGCGTATCGGGGCGCGATTTCGGCAAGATGCGGCTGGCGGAGGAGCGGGCCCGGAAGGGCGAAACGCCGGAGACCGCCTCCGCGAAGGAGGAGCCCGGCCAGGCGGCGAAGGGCCACGTCATCGACCTCGTGCTGCCGATCGTCGTCCTGATCGTCTGCGCGATCCTCGGCATGGCGTACGTCGGCGGCTTCTTCCGCGGCGTGCCGTTCTCCGAGGCCATCGGCGAGAACCCGGCGGCCGGCCTCTCCCTCGGCGCGTTCGCGGGGCTCGTGACCGCGTTCGTCCTCTACGTTCCGCGCAGGATCATCGGCGCGAAGGAATTCGTCGGATCGATCGTGAGCGGCATCGGCAGCATCATTCCCCCGATGCTGATCCTCATCCTTTCGTGGAGCCTCGGCGGCGTCTGCCGCGAGATGATCGGAACGGGCGAATTCATCTCCGGATTCGTCGCGTCCGCCGACATCTCCCTGCGCCTGCTCCCGTTCCTCGTGTTCGTCATCGCCGCGCTGATGTCCTTCTCGATGGGAACGTCGTGGGGCACGTTCGGCATGCTGATCCCGATCGTCACGATGATCTGCGCCGCGACCGGCGGCGATCTCCTGATCCCGTCGCTCGGCGCCACGCTCGCGGGCGCGGTCTACGGCGACCACTGCTCGCCGATCTCGGACACGACGATCCTCGCGTCCACCGGCGCCCAGTGCGAGCACATCCGCCACGTGGAGACCCAGATCCCCTACGCGACGCTCGTCGCGATCGTCTGCGCGGTCGGCTATCTCATCGTCGGCTTCACCGGCGTCCCCTGGATCGGGCTCGCGGCGGGCGCCGTGCTCCTCCTCGGCGCGGCGGCCTTCCTCGGAAGGAAAACCGCCGAAAAGGCGTGACGTCCCCCGAAATACAAAAAAACAGCGCGTCCGGAACGTTCTTCCGGACGCGCTTTCGCTTTTGAGGCGTCAGTTCTCGATCGTGATGTAGTTGTCCATCAGGTCGATCTTTGTGATGCGGCCCTTGAGCTCCGTCCGGACGCCCATCAGGTCGATCAGGATGATCGTATCGCCCTCGGTCTTCACGGAGGCGATGTTCTTTCCGCAGACGATCTTCTCATTTCCGCGGATCTCATAGACGGTCGACAGGCACATGGTCACGCCTCCTCCTTCGGTTCGCCCTGGAGGGCGTAGAACGCCTTGACGAGCCGCACGTTCGACAGGGCGAGCATCTCGACCGCCTCGTCCAGATACTTCCGTGGTTCGCCGGAGAGCTGGAGGGCGAGGGAGTGGAGCTCGTCGAGGTGGTGGCCGTTGTGGCGGATCATATAGCCCAGGAGCGCGACGCGCTCGTCGGCCGACAGACCGGCCTGTTCGTGCTCATGGCAGTGGCCGCGGCCGTGTTCATGGCCCTCGCCGTGGCAGCATTCGCCGTGTTCATGGCCCTCGCCGTGGCGGCCGTGGCAGCATTCGCCGTGTTCGTGGCCCTCGCCGTGATGGTGGCCGTGGCAGCATTCGCCGTCTTCGTGGTACGCGTATTTCGGATTGAGCATCGTGTTCGGACCTCCGTTCCTTTATCTTGTCCACAGTATACCATACCCGCGTTTTTTTGCAAAGAAACACCGCGCCCGCGGTTGCTTTTTTTGCCGGAATCGTATACACTTTCTGTGTATGATTGTTCTAATCCGTTGAAGGAATCGATGTACCGAACAACAGGAGGTATCAGATGAAAGATCTGAAACATCTGATCTACTTTGAGAACCTGCTTCAGGAAGCCAACAACGACCTCGTGAAACAGGCGAAGAACGAGGGCAAGCTCGCTTTGGGCTACACCTGCTACTTCATGCCGGAGGTCCTGCTCGACCTTCCCGGCTGCTTCAGCGTACGCCTCCGCGCGCCGCGCTGCACCTCCCCCGATATGGCGACATACTACATGTCCGGCCGTACATGCCACTACGGCCGTTCGCTTCTGGAACGCGCGCTCGAGGGCGGCTTCAACTTCCTCGACGCCCAGCTCGGCACCGAAACGTGCACCGTGACCTGCCGCTTCCAGGAACACCTCGGCTATATGGACGGCCTGATCAACAACGCGACGTTCAAGGTCTCGTTCACCGACGTCCCGTTCAAGAAGACCGAGAACTCGATCGACCACTTCCAGAAAGGCCTCCAGATCCACGTCCTCGACTTCCTGAAGGAGAACTACGGCGTCGATACGTCGGATGAAGCGCTCCGGAAGGCGATCGAAGAACACAACGAAGTCTGCCGCCTGATCCGGGAGATCGGCGAATACCGCAAACTCGACAACCCGACGATCACCGGCTACGAATTCCAGGTCTTCGTCCTTGCGTCGATGGCCTGCCCGAAGTATCTGATCCTCGACAAGCTCCGCGAGACGGCGGAGGAGATGAAGACGCGGAAACCGGACAAGAAGCCGAACTTCCGCTGCAAGGTCGTCCTCGCCGGCTCCGAGAACGACGACCCCGACTTCACAAAGCTGATCGAAAGCTGCGGCGCGCTCGTCGTCTGCGACCGCCACTGCTACGGCGCCGAGGAATCCCGCCAGCCGATCGAGATCCGCGAAGGCGAGACGCCGCTCCGCGCGATCGCCCGCCACTACCTCTACACGAGCCAGTGCGCGCGCTTCATGGAACAGCAGGAGATGCGCAACCGCAAGAAACACATCGCCGAGCTCGCGAAGGAATACAAGGCCGACGGCATCATCGTCACCTCGAACAAGTTCTGCGAATACTGGTCGTTCGAGCGCACGGTCGACACGATCATCCTCCAGCGCGACTTCGGCTATCCGGTCTGCTCGATCGAGAAGGAATACATCAACTCCGCGAGCGGCCAGCTCCGCACCCGCTTCCAGGCCTTCGTCGAAAGCGTCGAGATCAAAAAGATCCAGGAGGTGAAATAAGATGAAAAAACCGGATTTCTCGAAACTGAAGAATCTTGACCTCCGGACGCTGAAGAGGGACTTCCTGTACGGAAAGCCCCACGGCGAGCGCCGCCTCGGCGACCTCTACGAGGACAAGACCGGCCTCTACAAACACAGAGAATGGCGCGGCTTCAAGGACACGATGTACGCCTTCAACATGATCTGGCTGTACAACTACGGCTCGATGGTCTCGACGATCCTGAAATGCGGCGGACCGAAGGCCGTCATCCAGTTCCTGAAGGGCACGATGCGCTACCGCTGGATGGGCGAATGCTATCTGACCGTCATGCACTGGGTCGACCGCGGCATGGAAGGCATGCGCGGCCAGACCCTGCGCGCCTCCGCGTGGCACTACAACGCGATGATCCGCCAGTCCGTCATCCAGATCGCGTCGATGTACAACGCGGACCTCAACATCGGCGGAGACCCGAAGAAGCACGACCGGACGTTCGGCCACGACGAGACCGTCTGGGGCGGCATCTTCTACCCGTACCGCAAACAGCTCGACAACATCCCCCTCCAGATGATCCCCTACTTCGTCACCTGCCACGTCAACTCCCACGTCGTTCTGAACTACATCGACGCGACCCAGTCCCTCGGCCTGCCGGGCGACCCCTGCCCGATGTGCCAGGCCGAAGCCGGCCTCTTCGTCATGGACGACGTTCCCGATTACTACATCGGCGACATCACGACGAACGAAGCGTGCGACAGCTCCGTCGGCACGAAGGTCATCCAGGACTGGATGATGGACAAGCCGCTCTTCGCGATGCCCCAGCCGATGCAGTTCGACAACCCCGAGGTCCTCGAGAACTGCGCGAAGGAGATCGAGAACGCGTGGCGCTTCATCGAAGACCTCTCCGGCGCGAAGTTCGACTGGGACGAGCTCGTGAAGAACATCGAAAGCCAGAACGAGCTCCAGCGCTTCGAATGGGAGAAATGGGACGTCGCGGCGAACACGTCGTACTACCCGATCAACGGCGTCGCCCAGGCCCTCTACCGGATCTACCAGTCCCAGTACGGCGACTCCCACGTCTGGCATGAGACGGACGCCCACGTCCGCAAGATCCTCCGCAAGTGCGTCGACGAGAAGATCAACACCTTCCCGATGACGCGCCACCGCGTGATCGCGTGGTCCTGCGCGCCGCTCTACTACTCCCACTGGTGCACCTGGGCGTACAACTGCTGGGGCCTGAACACGATCATCAACATGGACTCCCTGATGTTCGACATGACGATCCGGACCGACACGTACGACAACTGCCTGCTCGACATGGCGAAGTACCACGAATGGGCCCCGATGCGCCGCATGGCCGTCGGCGGACTCCACCACATCTTCGAACTCTGGGAGAACATGGAGAAATTCCACTGCGACATGGTCATGATGTACGACCAGCTCCAGTGCAAGGGCATGCAGGGCGTCCACGGCCTGTTCGAGGACGAGTTCCGCGCCCGCAACATCCACGCGATCTGGATGCCCCACGCTCTGCCGGACAAGCGGACCGTCTCCCGTGCGGAGATGCGCGGCATCATCAACGACTACATGACGACCGTTATGCAGGAAGAGCCGCTCGACCCGTCGCTGCTCGAATTCGACGACGGCCTCGGCTGGTAAAGGAGGAACGAAGAAATGCGTAAGAAAACGAAAAAGAAAAGCGTTCTCAGAACGATCCT
>JAEEGI010028298.1_pt1 | contig 10674 bp, 5 predicted proteins | sample 8958751 | NCBI WGS metagenome assembly JAEEGI01 (sample SAMN16246545, study PRJNA631951) | gut metagenome | biome: gut microbiome; feature: rumen; material: KS-attached | host: Bos | place: Iran: Karaj | collected 2018-10 | reverse complement strand
CAGTATTCTCATTGATCCAGCGGGTCATTCCGACCTCCATGGCAAGATAGGGACTCCAGTTCCTGAAATATCCGTAAAAAACCTCATCGCTTGACCAGGTCAAGAGTGCGCCGGTATCCCAGATCGTCTTGCAGCGGAACATGGAATGGGCACGATCCTCTCCGATACACGTGGGCCAGTACGCGATAGGATTGCCACCCACGTTGCCGCTGTGCCACCACGGCGTAAAATTGGCCGTCACGCCCAATTGGGCAAAACGGTCCAGATCGGCGTCGTCCTGCACCCACAGGTGAGCGCAGGTAACCTTCACGCGGAAACGGTCTCCCAGCTCCTTCCGGGCCATCTCTACGCCGTCCAGCACCACGCGGGAAGCAGCCTCGCCCACCGTGTGGACATGCAGGTCCAGTCCGGCCTCATTGAGTTCTTTCAAAATTTCCGACACTTGCTCTGCGTCAAAAGCCGTAGCACCCGTCAGGCCGGTATCCACGTAAGGCGTTACCATGGCCGCCGTTTCAATCTTCAAGGTGCCGTCCATGAAGATTTTCAGCGTATGTACCTTCATGTGCTCCGTATTGAACTTCTCCCGGAAACGCTTCACGCCCTCCAGGGCTTCTTTCATTTTTCGAGGCTGGGTAAGCACATAGCATCCGTCCACATAAACCGGAAGCTTCCCCTGCCTGTCCAGCTCTTGAAGACACGCGTAAATCCGCTCATTGACTCCATTATGCTCCGGGAACCCGGCATCAAATACAGCGCTTACGCCATACGCGATGGAACTGTCTAACCAGCGCAGGACGGCCGTTTTAATCTGTTCGTCCGTCAGTTGGCTTATTCCGTCAAAGAGCATGGGCCAGCTGGCGGTCTCGAACGAGTTCCCCGTCAGGTGGCCGTCCTTGCGCACGAAGTAGGCCAGCCCCGGCACGGGATCCGGCGTTTCGTCCGTCAATCCGTGCGCCGCCAAAATCTTGGAGTTCACCCAGTTGCTGTGCACTTCGCCCTCCAGGACCAGCATCTCCGCATCCGGGCATATCGCGTCCAGGTCTTCCTTTGTTAGTTCCTCTCCACCCAGGCAGGTCCGTTCCATCATGAAGCGGTAACGCTCCAGTCCGGGATTTTTGGCGATATAATCGGCCATGAAGTCCAGGCAGTCTTTTTTGGTGTCGCACATGACGGGAACTCCCAAATCCGTGTATTCAAACCCTACGCCCGTGGTCACATGGACATGGCTGTCAATGATGCCGGGCATGATGAACTTTCCGCCCAGGTCCGTGACTTCTCCCTCATAGGCCGAAAGGCCGGCCTCGTCTCCCACATAGACGAATTTGCCGTCTTTTACCGCCAGTGCAGTCGCCTGCGGCCGGTTTTTGTCCGCCGTAAAGATTTTGGCGTTTTTTATGATTTTGTCTGCTTTCATGGCTTATTCGTTTATCGTGTTACTTGTATTTTAACATTAGCACTGCCGGTCACAGCAGTTTCAAAACGTCGTCCGGAAGGAGGGAATTACCTTGATCTTCTCCCGGAAGCATCTTTCCAATTCATTGGAAAGATGCTCGGGATGTAATCACGTCTCAGTTCACCTTCTTTCCTTCAAAATAAACCTCTGCCGGAAGATTGTGGCTGAAGCCCTCGTGCGGTTCCGCAAGGAGGTCCTTCTCAAACACCAGGAAGTCTGCGTCCTTGCCGGCGGTGATGGAGCCCTTGGCGGCCTCCACACCCAGTTGCTTGGCTCCATTGACGGTATAGCCCAACAGCATTTGCTCAACGGTCATTTTCTGGTCCTCAGGAGGAAGCACTTCCCCTCTGGTAAAGGCGGGGGCATTGGTCTTTTCCGTGATATGGCGCGTCATGCCCACTTCCATGCCCAGATAGGGATTCCAGACTTCGAAACTGAATACCACGTTGTCGCTGGACCAGGTTACCAGGGCGCCGCTGTCCCATAGCGTCTTGCAGCGGAACATTTTGCGGGCCCGCTCCTCACCCAGCCAGGTGCCCCATACCTTGTAGTCGCCGGCATGCCACCAGGGCGTATAGTTCGCGATAACGCCCAACTTGGCGAAACGGTCCAGGTCGGCGTCATCCTGCACTTCCAGGTGGGCGCATGTGACCTTCATGGTAAACTTGTCTCCCACTTCCTTTCTGGCCAGTTCCACAGCGTCCAGCGCCACGCGGGAGGCTGCAGAGCCTACGGTGTGCATATGAAGGTCCAGGCCTTCCGCGTTCAGTTTGACCATCAGGGCGGCGAGATCCTTCTTGTTGAAGGCGGTGGCACCCTTCTCGGGGACGTCCACATAGGGCGTGAGCATCGCGGCGGTATGGATTTTCTGCGTGCCGTCCATGAAAATCTTCATGGTGTGAATCTTGAGGTGCTCCGTATTGTATTCCTTCCGGAAACGCTTGAGTTCCTTCAAGCCTTCCTCCGCCTGCCAGTTGGCGGCAATCACATAGCATCCATCTACATAGACGGGGAGTTTTCCCTGCTCATCCATAACCTTCAGGCGCTGGTACACTCGCTCATGGAACTCAGGGAAGCCCGGAATACCGGCGTCAAAGACCGCCGATACACCATGACTCACGGAGAAATCGATCCACGCCTGGAGCGCGGCGTCAATCTGCTCGTCACTGAGGTCCATGGAACCGTCCAGGACGATGCGCACCTCCGCAGAGCCTTCAATGATATAGCCGGTCAACTTGCCGTCCTTGCGCTCATAAACGCTGAGTCCGGGTACGGGATCCGGCGTTTCGTCGGTAATGCCATGGCGCCGGAGCACGCGGGAGTTCACCCACACGCTATGGAATTCCGCCTCCTGAATCTGGAGCTCGGCATCCGGGCAGATGGCGTCAAGGTCTTCTTTGGTGAGCATCTCACCATTCAGGCACTTTTTCTCCAGAATAAACCGATAACACTTCTGGCCGGGATGCTTGCCGATAAAGTCGGCCATGTAGTCCAGGGCCTCCTTTTTGCCGTTGCAGGCAAAGCGCTCGCTCTCTTCCGCATAGGCAAATCCCACGGGCAGGGTCACATGCACATGGCTGTCAAAGATACCGGGCATAATGAACTTGCCCCCCAGGTCGGTCACTTCGCCTTCATAGGCCGAAAGGCCTGCCTCGTCGCCTACATAGACGAATTTTCCGTCTTTCACTACCAAAGCCGTGGCCTTGGGCTGGTTTTTGTCCGCCGTAAAGACTTTGGCGTTCCTGATGATTCTATCTGCTTTCATGGTATATTATTTTAGTGTTGGATTTACTATTGATTGGCTTTATTCATTTACGACATAGTAGGCCTTCCCGGCCGGGAGGGTGCTGCCGGTGTACTTGTAGAAGCCGGGGGTATCTCCGACAATGCCCAGCACATATACACTTCCTGCGGGACAGGAAATCTCCGTGTCTGAGCCCTGCAGAATGTTGCCCGCCCTCACTGTCACGTCAGTTGAATCCAAGGCAACCAGGTCGAAGGAAGCGGTGTCGGACAAGATGATTACGGCCGTGCCGGCGGGAATCACATCGCTTTCGTCCCCAATCCGGTGGAAGATGCCCTGCTTGTCAACCGTATAGGCCAGTGCGCCGCCGGTAAGCCGGTAACTCTGCGTGCCGTCATAGAAGGAGGTCACATACTTGGGCTCTCCGAGGAAGGTAGCGCCGGTCAGCTTCATCCAAACCGCATCGACGGAGACATCGGCATCGGCCATCGTGAGGGTGGTGCCGCTCAGCGTGCCGCCCGAGGAGGTGTACTTTCTGAAGACAAAGCCATCCCTTTCGTCGTGACCGAGTTTGAGGCTGACGGACTCTCCGCTCGCGGCATAAAGCACACCGCCCACTTTGAGGCCCGTCTCATAGAAGGTGAGACCGCCCGCATCATATTCCTGTTTGACAGCCCCGGCATTGGCCACGGTGACGCCTTCTCCGCCGGTGATGCTGGAAATCTTCACGCCCTGGGCTTTCACTTTCGGCTCCGTATAGTAGCAATCGGTAATGGTAGTATGGGATAGAGAACCTCCTGCTATCGAGTTGAATGTCTCCATTTTGGCCATGTTAATGGCCGAAGGAGCGAAGACGCATTGGCTGATAGTCACCAGACCCTCGTCAGATACATTGCCAACGATGCCCCCACCGCCGGATGCCTCAGCACGGGTGTAAGTGATGCTGCCGGTGAAGGAGCAGCCCGTTATTTTGGCTGAATACTTGCTGGAAACACTCACGGACGAAACAATGCCGCCTGTCTTTGCTTCAATGCCGCTACTGGAATAAATGGGAATGCTCATAGCAACAGAACTGCTGCAGTTCTCAATTGTAGTGTTTCCACTAGCCAAGCCAACGATGCCTCCCAGGACGTGTGTAAATTCGCTTTTAAAGCTGCCTGCCGTCTTGAGATTCTTGATAGTAGCGTTATCAATCATAACGAATGGGGCGAATATCATAGGCCATTCGCCTTGAAGCGTGATCGTCAGCGTATGACCGTCTCCGTCGAAGATGCCATCAAAAAACGAAGCCGGCGTCGTCACGCTGATGTCCTTTGTCAACTTTACAAAATTGCCGGTGTAATAATGGTAACGGTCAATGTTGCCGACGAAAATGTTCCAATCTTCCTCACTGCCGATGGTGTAGGGGTTCTCCTCCGTGCCTTCGCCCGGCAGCATCACCCTGGAGTCCATATAATACTTGCCTTCGAACAGGAAGCCATTTTGGTGAGCCTTTATCACCCCATAGTCTTTTTCGAGTTTGCCAAGATTGTTGGGAGCGGTAGCGTAAGCAACGGCCGGGGCGCCCTGATCGGCGGGCAGATTGTCGGTGGCCACGAAGAGGCTCTTGGTAATGTTGGGACTGTAGGTAGTATGCCAGCGGGCGAAGGTATTGTTGAGCATTCCTGCCGCAACGCTCTTGGGCACCATAAGAGAATGGGTGATGGAGGGCTTATTATACACGGGCCATCCGATGAAGCCTCCGCAGTTGGTAGTTCCTCCGGTGGTGGCAAAGGAGCCGTCGAAGACACAGCCTGCGATAACGATGTTGTTGTCTTGTCCGCTCAGCCTGCTCACCAGTCCCCCGTGGGTACCGTCGCCCTGGACGCTGCTGTTGATGGTGACCGAACTGCGGCAGCCCTCGAGACGCAGCGCGCCATAAGACTCCGATACGATGCCGGCGGCAAACTGGGCGCTTGTAGTGATGGTGCCGGTCACGGTGAGGTTCTTGATGGTAGCATTCAAGACGTGGCGGAACGGCGCGGTTCTGGGTTCTGACGTATTAAAATCAACCGTCAGCGTATGTCCGGCGCCGTCGAAGGTGCCCTGGAAAGAGTGGACGTCACTTTCCCCCATCATCCGGCCTACGCTGATGTCGTTTGTCAGCTTCACATATTCGCCACGGAAGCTGTCCTCGCCGGAATTGACCAAATTGACGATTCTGTCCCATTCGTCAGCGCTGTCGATGATGTAGGGGTTGTTCTCCGTGCCTCCGCCATAGACGATTTTGATGTTTACATCTCTCCTCGGCATGGTGAAGGTAACCGCATCGTTGATGTCACCGTTATAGTTGACAACTTTTCCTTCGGCATCCTTGATGGAAAGACTTTGGATACTGCCCAAAATTTTGGTCAGCTTAACCGCCGCGCCGGGATACCAGCGCGTAATGTCTTTCTCATCGCCGGCGCTCACCTGGTATGCACCTTCGCCCTCTGTGGTAACATTGATGGCAAAGGGATACTTGAGGGCATAGTTATACATCTTCTGGTCGGAAGTCACCTCGCTGCTCTGGAAAATGTCGTAGCAACTGTCTATCGTGCCATCCTGGTCGCCGATGATGGTGTATTCCTGGCTGTGGGTACTGTAACGCGTGCCGTGGAAGGTGCTGTGCCGGACTTTGCCATCGCCGCTGTTGTAACCCACCAGGCCGCCCACGTCGGCGTCGTTGTTGGTCACATCGCCACTCACGCAGCAGTATTCTATCGTGCCATTGTTCTCGCCGACGATGCCGCCCACTTTGGCGGTATAGGCCGAGCCTGGCTCTTTCCAGTCGGAGCGGACATTGGCGCTCACCCAGCAGTTTGCTATCTTGCCATTGTTCTCGCCGGCGATACCGCCCACCAGCCGGGACCGGCTGCACGAAATGTCTCCCTCCACGTGGAGGTTATATACTCGCCCGCCCAAACCTATTTTTGCAAACAGGCCCTGATAGTTCTCAGTGGCATCTTTGATTTTGAAGCGGATGGTGTGGCCATTACCGTGGAACTCTCCCAAATCAAGTTCAGTGATGCTCCCATTCTTATTGCCGATAGGAGTCCACGGCGTATCCCCCATATCAATATTTACATCCAGATAATAGTATTGATCACGGAACGGATAGTTCACGTTTCCATACATCACGTCATCGAAGTGATCAGAGATGTAGGCCAATTCGGCTGCCGAGCGGATATGGACGTGATACACCATTGGCTCATACGTGTGTTCCACTTTCTCAGGGAAAGATTTCGTCTTTCCGTCCCAGACGCTCCATTCATCGCCGTCGGCCCACGCCACCGGAACCACTGCAAAAAGCAGCAGGAGAATGGAAAAAAATCTATTTACAACCAAGTTTTTCATTTTTGCTTGAGTCTATAAATCACCGTAGTTGTAGTCATTCAGGATATCGCCTTCGTAACTGGCAACGGGGCGGATGGCGCATCCGGAGTAGCGCTGCAAGGACTTCAGGGACGCTTCGCCGGACTGGAGATGCACACATCCCGCATTCTCATTGGAGGCCGCTGACAGGGAGGAACTCCAGTAGTTTGCCGCCGGGAGGAAGACGCTTCTGTCGGTGAAACCCTTCAGCTTGCCGCTCACCTGATAGCCATTGCCCTTCCATTCCCAGTTGCACTGGTTTATCAGCTCTTCCCATTCCTTCTCCGTAGGCATCCGGAACTGCCCGCCCAGGCTGGCATAAGCGGCATCATCTTCCGCCTGGAGTACCGTGAAGTCTCCGCCGGTGTATTTGGTAACCTTGCCATCGGAATAATACAGATAGTCGCTCCAGGAAGCGTTGCTGTTTCCGCCGTTGATGGCGCCCCAGGAGAAGGAGTTGCCGACTTCCGTCTCCGTGCCGGCGCCCAGATTGCACCCGGCCCAATTCACGCTCAAGCCCAAGTCCACGAAAAGGCCGGAGACATTTGTCGAAGACCAGTCGCCGCCAGATGCCCCGGACAGTGACGGATATTCATAGATGCGCTTTGCCTCAAGCGTTTGTCTTTCCTCAACAAGCGTGTAAACCTTGTAGTCGGCAGACAGCGTGAAGACGTAGTCCGCGCTGACGCCGGGACGGACAAGACCGCCGGCGAAAAGAACACCGTCGCCACTGACGATGCCGCTGATGCGCGCTCCGGCCTGGCGGGCGTCTTCCGTGACTACTCCGTCTTTCCCCACACTCTCACAGGCCACCGGACGGATGAGAGGGCAGCTGAGCGTGTACTTGTCCACATCGGCCTGGAGACCTTCCATAAATATTCCCACGAAGTCTGCCGTCTTGCCCATTTCCAACGTAGCCGTCACCTCGGTCCCGTCCACACTATAGGCCGTTCCCGTGGCCAGAAGATAGTAGCTGTACACTTTTTCACCGCCGCTGGTGAAAGAGAACTTGTCATCGGCATAGGTGACATCTACCGGAACCGGGAAATACACCGCGGTAAGGGTGGCCTTTTCGGGGTCGGAAAAATCCCCTTTCACGAACTCCGCGCTGGTTGTCGTGGTCCAGTCGCGGCCGTCGTACGCCATTGACACATATTTGCCGCCGATTCCGTTCACAAACACATATACCTTGTCTCCGTTCACCCAGTCGTCATCTGCGGCCTTGGTCTGAAGGATTTCCAGTTTGAAGGTCATCGGCGTATCGGCAGGAATCCGGTCCTCCGGCTTGATGCAGGACGCCAGAGAGCAGAAAAGGCACGCTGTAAGTATAAATAATCTTCTACTCATCGTCTGATTCTTCTTTGAAAAGTTTGCACTACAACACTTCTTTCACTTCCGCAGCGCTGCGGTCCAGCCCCAGACGGCCGGTCAAGGTAGCGTTCTTGACGTTCAGGAAAGTGCCATTGGGCTTGTACCGGGCCGGGATGGTCTTGCTTCCCTTGTAGGTGACGCCGTCGTCGTCAATCACCGTGAAGCCGAGGGCCTCTTCATTCGTTTCATCGCCGTTCCGAAGGGCAACGAAGAAAGGTTCGGACGATGCGGTGCCCAGCGTAACGGTAACGGGGCCTTCCTCCAGTGAGGAGCCGTCCGCCGACTGGCTCTGTACCAGGTGGCCGTTCTCCGAGGAGATGATGACGGACTTGGCCAAGACAGGAGTCTTGTCTCCCGCGCCGCCCGCCTGGAAGAGGAAATTGAGCCGGTAGATGCTCTGCTCATTGGCGAAGAAGGCGCTCTTCGTGCGGACGGAACCGCCGGAAACTTCGGTTACCAGCACCGTGGCACGGGTGTAATGATACTTCTTCTCGATGGAGTTCTCGGCATCGTCCTTCAGCAGCAGTTTTCCCACCTGGCCGATGTAGTCCCAGCTCTCTCTTGGAGTCAGGAGGGTAAGGGTAGTGGTTCCGGCTACAAGGCCCGATGTGGTAACGGTTCCCGAAAGGGTGGCCTTGTGGGCATCCTCCGGGTCGGGCACGGCCGTCAGCGTGCCGATGCAACTGGTCCCCAAAAAGACCTTCACGGGTTCATCGGCCTTCCAGATGGATTGCAGGACGGTGGTGGTGGACTCGTCGCCTTCAATGGCGAGGCCTTTCGTGCCGGGGGCTTCGCCCTTCACGGCCTGCACGGTCAGGCGCCCTTCACGCTCCGTCACCACCACGGGCTTTTTTTCTTCGACGAGGGCTTCTTCCACCTTCTGGCAGCCGAAGAAGGCCATAGCCGCCGGAAGGGCCATAATAACTGTTCTAAATCTGTGAAATCTGTTCATATTCATAGATTTATTCATTTTATTTGCGCGCGGCCATGATATCCAAAAGGTAGCCGGGCGTGAAGAACTTGTCCATGAACTGATAGTAGCCCAGCAAGGGAAGCACGGCCTTGTACTGCTCGGCCAGAAGGCCCTTTTTGATACGTATGTCGCCCGGTCCGGCGATGTCAAGGACTCTCTGGTCGTCGGCCGAATACGCCTTCCACTCCACCTTGTCAGTGGAAGGGTTGCCGCAGCGGGCGAAATTGGTCCACATCTGCTGAACGGTGGTGAAAATTTCATCGGAGATGTTGGTTCCGTTGAAACTGCTGGCCGTCCCTACGCCGCGAAGGTTGAACACAAAAATGAGCTCCACGGAATGGGCGGCTCCCAGGTCCGCATTGCTGCTTGGATAGGACCAGTAGTAGGAGAACGTCTTGTTGAACGCGCTCTGCACGTCGAGCTGCAGGAGCATGGGAACCCGGAACATGAGCTCGTTGATGAACTCCGTCTCTACAAGTCCCGGCTCCTGGAACCGGCATACCCGCTTAAATTCCTCGTAATACTTCTTGTCCTCTTCCTTCAGGTAGGGGACGGCATCGCCTGCGGCGCGCTGGGCGTATAGCTTTTGCTCTTCAAGGCTCAGCATCGGACCCTCACCCATGAACAGCCTCATCTCGTCGGCCGTGCTGCCGGCCATGATGGATATGTGCTTCGCATAGCCCTTCTTGTACATCTCGATGGGGGCCTCAGGAAGCACCTCCGTACCGTAGTAAGGGCAAGATGTAAACTTACCCACGGCATTGACATACGCCTCCTGGAGCTTCTCTTCGGTAAGGGCCATGATCTCGTCCATGGTCTTGCAGCCGGTGTACTCGAGCAGCGCCTTGGTTTTGCCCTGCGCAGCTTCGCAGCCCACCGGGAAGGCCAGGGTGGTGGAGCCGCTTTGGGCGATGACCTTCTGGAAATACCGGTTGGCCTCCTTCATGACCGGCAGGATGGAGACGGAGCCGCCGCCGGCGCTTTGCCCGAAGATGGTCACGTTGCCCGGGTCGCCGCCGAAAGCGGCGATATTCTCGTGCACCCACCGGAGCGCCATGGCCTGGTCCAGCAGGCCGTTGCAGGGCGCCGTCTTGAAGTTTTCTCCGCCGGGCACCGACGAGAAGTCCATAAAACCGTACATATTCAGACGGTAGTTGATGGTCACCATAATGATGTCACTATGAACCTGGACCAGGTTGGCTCCGCTGTAGGAGGCTTGCGAACCCGAACCGACGACGTATGCTCCGCCGTGGATCCAAACCATCACCGGCTTCTTCTTGGTATCGTCATCGGTGTTGACCCAGATGTTCAGATAGAGGCAGTCCTCTGAGCACAGTTTCTGCACACAATCCGGATAGCCGGTCCCGCCGAAAGAATTTTTCCCGTAGTACTTGGCCTCGAAGACCCCGTCGCCCGCATCCACGTATTCCGGCGCCTTGAAGCGGCGCCCGCCCACGGGCGGCTTCGCGTAGGGGATGCCCAGCCAGGACGCCACACCATACTCCACGGCACCGACAAAGGTTCCGTTCACGCACTTCACGGCATAGTCCTTGTCATAGTCACCCGTAATTTCGCTGTTCAGGCACTCGTACTGCTCGAACCTGATTAAATCCTTGAATTCCCTTTTCATGTCACTCATTGTTCTATTCTCCTTTTGTTTTTGTTACAAAAAAGCTATTGAACCTTGCTCAACTCCAGGGTCTCGGTGTGGGTAGTGAGGTCCTCGTCAATACGCAGGGC
>JAEEGI010028290.1_pt1 | contig 10676 bp, 8 predicted proteins | sample 8958751 | NCBI WGS metagenome assembly JAEEGI01 (sample SAMN16246545, study PRJNA631951) | gut metagenome | biome: gut microbiome; feature: rumen; material: KS-attached | host: Bos | place: Iran: Karaj | collected 2018-10 | reverse complement strand
GTAGGAGCCTCTGTAGGAGCTTCAGTAGGAGCCTCTGTTGGCTCTTCTGTAGGAGCTTCAGTAGGTGCTTCTGTAATCTCTTCTGTTGTTATTCTTGCTTCTTCAGTTGTTGCTCTTGTTGTAGCTTCAGTAGAAGCTGTCTCTGTTCCCGTATCCGTATTAAGTATAACTATGAGAGCTACAATAAGTCCGATGATTATAACACCGGCAGCGATAGCTCCGATAATAATTGGTGTTTTGTTGTTGCCGCCGGATGGCTGATTTGGACCTACAGGCTGAGGACCACGTGGTGGCTGCTGTCCGTAAGGCTGTGGCTGCTGCTGATAAGTCATCTGCTGGTTGTAAGCCTGCTGCTGAGGCTGTCCATAAGGTGATTGCTGTCCATAAGGCTGCTGGCCATATGAAGGGGCGCCAGACTGGTTGTTGTTAAAAGTGTTGTTTTGTGACATTTTTGTCTCCTCCTAATTTTTGACACATATTATCTATGTGATAATATCAATGTGATAAAAAGATAACACTTTGTTTTTGATTTGTCAACACTATTTTTAAAAAAATTTGAAATTTGTTTTTTGACGGGGAGATGGTACAAAAATAGGGCAGGAAGCTTATGCCTCCTGCCTTTTGTCTTGCAGAAATAATCAGTTTATTCTTCTATCATCCTCCTTTTAGACATTACCTCTCAGCTTATCCTTTATTAATAGGAGATGTTCTGTGATATATTTTTGCTTTGAGATATGTCCCCTTTGGTAATCCCTGATTCTCGGCATATTTCGGGCAGCCGAACTACTGAATCATAGGATCTCGGTCGGATGTTCATTAATATTATAGAACAATTCATATTTAAAAAACAAGTGAGAATTAATCTAACTTTAATGTTCGTTAAAAGACTATTTAATCTGGGAAATGTATTATGTACCCATCACAAGGAGATAAGCCCGGAGATAAGGGCAGGAGATAATTCAGATTAAATTATAGGAGGAATTAATTATGGAAGAATTCGCAAAGGTTGAGAAGTTAGTAGAGATGACAGGAGCATCATATGAGGATGCAAGAAATGCACTTAGAGCATGTGACGGTGACATGGTTGATTCAATGGTATATCTTGAGAAGCTTGGAAAGGTTACAAAATATAATACAAATACAGATCCTAGATTTGCACCTATCTCTGAGGCAGAGATTGCAGCTGCTGAAGCAAGACGTGCAGCTAAGAGAGCAGAAGTTAAGGCTAGATGTGAGAAGACAAGAGGAGCATTTGGTGAGTTCTTAAGAAAGGCCATGAGATTCCTTACACATAATAAGATCACTATTACAAAGGACGGACGTGAATTTGCAAACGTACCACTTCTTGCAGCAGTTATCATCGCAAGCGTATCCTTCGGATTTGCAATCGTATGTGTATTCGTATCAATGATGTTTGGTTATGAGTATTCATTTACAGGTGAGACAAATCTTGATGCTGCAAATCGTGTACTTGCACAGGCTGGTGGAGCAGCAGAGCAGGTTAAAGCAGAGTACGACAGATTATAATATGCCTACCCTCCCCAAAGGATAGAAATATATGGGAAGCCCTCCATCCGGAGGGCTTTCTTCATATTTAGTGATAAACATCACGTTTTTTTCACACACTTTTTTTGACCTTTGTGTATGATTATGATATAGTAGTGTAACTTTAAAATTTTGATTAGGGTGACACGTATGAAATTTGAACGTTTAGATGAAAATAAAATAAGATGCACTCTTACAAAAGCAGAGCTTGCCGAGAAGCATATCAACCTTACGGAGCTGGCCTATGGAACCGATAAGGCAAAGGCTCTTTTCAAGGATCTGATGGATCAGGCCAGAGATGAGCTGGGCTTTGAAGTTGATGATATGCCTCTTATGATTGAGGCAATCCCTGTAAAGCCGGATTCACTTATGCTTATAATCACCAAGGTTTCCAATCCTGACGAGATGAACTCAAGATTCTCCAAGTTCGCAGGACTGAATCCAAATGAGATTGTTGAAAACCTGATGGATGGAGAGCAGAGCGCTCCGGAGACACCAGAGCAGACTACAGTTGAAGATGCCTGGAAGGAAGAAGCTTCTGATATTAATGTTAAGGATGCCGCATATGTGGTATTTGCCTTTGATAGTATCAAGGACGTGATCAGCGTAGCTCATATCGTAACAGGATATTATAAGAGCGATAACAGCCTTTACAGTAATCCTCATGATAACAGGCTTTATCTTCTGATGTACAGAAATCACAATACAGAAGATGAGATGAGAAGAGTAGGTCTTAAGGCCAGTGAGTATGGCTTCTATATAAAGACCATCTATAGCAGCAGAGAGTTCTTCGATGAGCATTTCCAGCTCATAATAAAGGACGAAGCTCTGCAGCGCCTCGCCGAGATATAAAAAGGCAGAAAAGAAGAGTTAATATAAAAACAAACATTATACAAAAGATAAGCTTTAGAATATAAATACAAAAGCCCGAACTCGCAGGTGTCGCGTTCCAACCGCCCATATAAGGGCTCTGGAACACGCACTGTGAGCTCGGGCTTGTTTAGTTCTTAAATATAAACACTTTACAGTTTTGAATACATAGATATTCTTCTTATATGACGCTCATCGTTGGAGAACGGAGTATCTACAAAGGTATCTGCTATCATGCAGGCAAGTCCTGCACCGATAACTCTTGCACCCATGCAGAGAACGTTGGCATTGTTATGGCTTCTTGTTGCTTCTGCAGAGAATACATCGTGGCAGAGCGCAGCTCTGATGCCGTCAACCTTGTTAGCGGCCATTGACATACCGATACCTGTTCCACAGATAAGGATTCCCAGATCAGCTTCTCCTGCTGTTAAGATATCTGTGAGCTTCTTTGCATATACAGGATAGTCGCAGGATTCAGGGCTGTCAGTTCCCACATCAACGATTTCAATCCCACGTTTCTGGAAATGCTCTATAATCTCTTTCTTCATGGTATATCCGCCATGATCGGATCCTATTACAAGTTTCATTATATATGTAACCTCCTTAATAATGTACTTCCCCATATAAACGTTCAACTTCGCCGCCCTGTAAATTTCGTAACCCTGTGGCCGGCGTCTAGACTGTTATAACCCTGTGGCCGGCTGCTTTAAGCAGACGGTTCATGATACTGAAACCAAGTTCATCTCTATCGAAGCTTTCGCTGAAGATGACCTCAGCTCCTATTCTATCACATTCACGGAGTGCCGCATATAGTCTTGCGGCAACTGTTGTGCCGCTTCCGGATTCTCCGAGAGTGATTATATTCTTACATATGTATTTATCAGCCATATCACTGGTTGTAAGTACGGCTGTTACGAGACCTTCTGCCTCAGCTTTCTCAGTCTCCTGATTGATGCGGTCGATGACTGTCTGGGATACTGAACCGTGGCAGCTGTCTGAGCTGTCAGCGTTATCTGATTCGTCCGCAGACTCAATTATAGTAAGCTTCCCTGAAGGCGCATAGTGTGTATACTTCATTCCCGGAGCCTTAGGTCTGAGATTAGGATCCGGCTCAATGATAGCCTTATCTATACTTACCTCTCCAAGAACTCCTTCAAGCATATGCTTTGTTATATATCCCGGTCTCAGGATAACCGGTGTATCGCCGGTCATATCTACGATGGTTGATTCGATACCGATACCTACCGGACCACCGTCCAGGATCATATCGATACGGCCGTTCATATCTTCAATAACATGTTCAGCCAGAGTCGGTGACGGACGTCCTGATGTATTTGCAGATGGAGCCGCGATAAGAACGCCGCTTTCTCTTATAAGTCGTGCAGCATCCGGATGGGATGGCATACGTATAGCAACTGTATCAAGTCCGCCGGTGGTCGTATCAGGAACCTCAGGCTTCTTCTTAAGTATTACGGTAAGAGGACCCGGCCAGAAGGCTTCCATAAGAGTACGAGCCTTGTCCGGAATCTCACGGGCAAGCCGCTCAACATCAGATATATCTGCGATGTGAATGATAAGAGGATTGTCTGAAGGACGTCCTTTTGCAGCGTATATCTTTTCTGATGACTCGGCACGAAGGCCGTCGCCGCCCAGTCCGTATACGGTTTCTGTCGGAAATGCGACCAGTCCGCCGTCCTGCAGAATCTTACATGCTATATCAAATGCATCGTTGTCTGTTACATTTCTTATTATTGTATTTAAGCTTTTTTCTTCATTATCCATATGAATCAGTCTCCGCTCATCTGGTCCGCGAGAACCTTTTCAAGAACGGTGTCGTGAGCCGCTTTTTCAAAATTATCTTTAAGGGCAGGCATGATAGCCGTTCCGTATTTACGCTTTAATGCTGTTTCAAGAAGAAGGTCGGCAAACTCCGGATTCTTTGGAAGAACCGGACCATGGCTGTAGGTTCCGAAAACGTTCTTATAATGAACGCCCTCAGTGCCGTCTTCGCCGTTATTACCAAAGCCCTTAAGAACTGTTCCCAGAGGCTCAACGCCCTTTCCGAGATAGGTCTTTCCACTGTGGTTCTCGAAGCCGACTACGCTGCTTCCTCCGATGTTGCTTCCGAGTTTATAGGCATAGTTGCCGATCATACGGGTTTCGCTGCCCTTGGTATACAGATCTACTGCACCGAGGAATTCACAGCGTTTTCCGTCGTAGGTCTCATAGTAATGTCCCATCATCTGATAACCGCCGCAGATGCAGAGGAAGGTTTTGCCGTCCTCGATGGCTGCCTTGATGTCGGCACCCTTTCCGCTGGCCAGATCTTCAAGGAGAACACCCTGCTCGAAGTCCTGTCCGCCACCTACGAAGAAGATATCGCAGTCGGTGATAGACATCTTTTCGCCGAGATGAAGCTCTACAACCTCAGCTTTTATGCCGCGCCATTTAAGACGCTGTGCGAGACAGAGAGTATTGCCTCTGTCGCCATACAGATTAAGTACCTCCGGATAGAGGTGACATATTTTAAGTGATTGTTCTGACATGACTCTATCCTTTCCAGAATTCTGATTTTCCTGACAGCTCGCCGAGAACGTGTCTCAGAGAGAGCATGGAAGTATAGTTTGGAAGTACAAAAACAGGAAGTCCTGTTTCGGTAAATGCATCTATAAGTGAATTGTCATCCGGTTTAAGGATGATCTTATCTTCAGGAACATCGGCATACTTCAGACGAAGCTGCATATCTTCGCCACGTGTACCGGTAACATATATTTTCTTACAGTTCTCATCATGGCAGACCTTCTCGTAGTCTGCATCCCATATCCAGGAGATATCGTGGCCGTCAGCTGTCTTATCATTCAGACAGAAAACAGCTACATAGTCCTGACTCAGTGAAGCAAGATAGGACAGTGCCTGATTACAGCCTGCAGGATTCTTTACAAGAATCATCTGGATATCTGTGTTCTTATAGTTGAAGGTTTCCATTCGTCCGAAGCTGGAATTTACCTTTGTCAGCGAACGGAGAATATACTTTATATTAAAGCCGGCAGTCTTAAATGCGCTTATGGCTGCCAGAGCATTATATACATTATAAAGAGCAGGGAGTCCGATGCGAACATCCTTCTCCACTTCTGAGCCCTTGTTATCCTTATATCTGAGGCTTACAGAAGTTCCCTTGGCTGTGAGTGACTTAATGGCTGTTACAGCAACATCAGGAGTAACTCTCTTGTAGCCGCACTCAGGACAATAGAAGTCTCCGAGGTGTGCATAAGTATGGAAGTTATATTTATACTCAGTGCCGCACTTGATGCAGTACTTGGCATCTGACAGCTGATCTGCGTTATCATCACCGGTTGCTGTATCTATTCCATAATATACAACCTTATTTGGAACATCTCCGGCAAGAGATGAAGTGAGGGAGCAGTCTGCATTCAGACACAGGATGCTTTCCGGTACCAGACTTACGCCTTCGCGGATAGCAGAAAGTGTGTGCATAACTTCTCCGTAACGATCCAGCTGATCGCGGAACAGGTTAGTAACAAGTATAACCTTTGGATGTATAAGAGGAACGACACGCTTTAAGGCTCCTTCATCACATTCGATAATAGCGTAGTGCTTCTTTGCGTGGCCGAGAGGACCTGCATTGCAGGTGAACTCTGCTGTGATTCCGGTGAGGAGATTGGCTCCGCTTCGATTGGAGAGTACATCAATTCCTGCTGAATGAAGCGCCTGGCGCAGCAGTCCGCAGGTTGTGGTCTTACCGTTGGTTCCGGTAACTACGATGATCTCCATATCGGAGGATACAACCTCCAGGATCTTCTTATCAAAAAATAGGGCTGCACGTCCGGGCAGGGTTGTACCTCCGCGCTTCATAACTCGAAGAGCGGTCCTGCAGAGCTTACATGCAGCAACTGATAGAAATGTAGTTATTACATTATGACGAGACATAAACTTTTTTCCTTTTATATAATAGAAACTTCTGAATAAACATCGTATCACAAACAAAAACTGTTTTCAATTATAGATATGCGGGCTTGATGGGTGACATAAAAAATCAGTATAAAAAACGCTAGATTTACATAATTGTTCGTTGACAAATATGTTACGTGTTGCTATAATCCTTTTGTAACAGATTTGTAACAAATCAAGTTAAAAACGTAAAAGAAATGTAACAAACCACAAGATTTTGTGGTGAAGTGAATCCTAGGAGGTTACATAATGTGGTTTAAACCTAAGGCTGTTATCGCGGTAGGACTTGCGGCAAGCCTTGCATTTTCCGGAATGGGAGAAACAGTAAGGGCTGACGGTTCTGTTGATGTATCAACAGTCAGTATTATTTCAAAGGTTGATGAGTATATTGAAAAGGGCGGAGAGGAAGCTATAGCTTCCCTTACAGGTAATATAGAAGTGGCTGAGGAGCCGGCTCTTCCGGTTGAGGAACCGGTGGAAGAAGCGGTTACTGAAGCAACAGAGACAGATGCAGTTAAGTATGCACAGTTCGACGGAAAGGCCATTGCTGCTGTTGAGACAGAGCTTAATATCCGTACTGATCAGGAACAGGAAGCTGAGATCATCGGAGTTCTTTACAGATGCGGCTTATGCGATGTAATTGAAAAGGGCGACGAGTGGACTTTAGTTGAATCAGGTGACTGCAAAGGTTATGTCAGAACAAAGTATCTCAGATTCGGAGATGATGCAGCTGCCTGGAGTATCGAGAACGGATATTCAGAAGTTGCTACTATAGAAACAGACGGACTCAATGTACGTGAACAGCCGGATGAAGAGAGTGAAAGCCTTACAGTTGTATATAACGGTGAATCCTACCCGGTTCTTGAAAAGGGAGATAAGTGGACAAAGGTTAAGCTGGATGATGCACAGGAAGGCTATGTCAGCACAGAATATGTAACAGTAGGATTTAAGACATCAGCAGCTGTTCCTATGGAAGAGATCCTTGCAGCACGCAAGGCAGAAGAAGAGAAGAAGGCAGCTGAAGAGGCAGAGAAGGAAAAGACTGAAGAGAAGAAGACAGCGGATGCCAAGAAAGAAGATGCCAAGGATGCAGCTCCTACAGAGAAGCAGGAGCAAAAGACAGAAGAAGCAACAGAGGCGGCTACGGAAGAAGCAACAGAAGCTGCAACAGAAGCACCTGCAGAGGAGCCTCAGAAGACATATGCTCAACCTGCAGGAAGTGCAGGACAGGATATAGCTGATTATGCAGCTCAGTTTGTGGGCAATCCATATAGATATGGTGGAACAAGCCTTACAGACGGAGCAGACTGCTCAGGATTTGTTATGAGTGTTTATGCAGCATTCGGATACAGCCTTCCAAGAGTAGCATGTGATCAGGTTAACGCAGGAGTTGAGGTTGATATGTCTGATCTCCAGCCGGGAGATATTATAGGATATGGAGGAAGCTATATAGGACATGTCGGCATTTATATAGGAGGCGGCCAGATAGTTCATGCCGCATCATCAACACAGGGAATCATAACTCAGAATTATGATTACCATACACCAACTAAAGCCGTAAGAATTGTTAATAACTAGATATCTCAAAAACTGACTATGAACAATCTCTTAACCAACCAAAATTTAAAAAATTACCAAAATAAATAGTCAGAAAATTCATTTTCAACAGTTTGTTGTGCAAGGTGCACAATAAAGTTCGCGAACGGTTAACAATAATGCACGGAAACCCTCCTTTTTAGGTGTTGATAACTCACATAAGAAACGCGTAGATTTAAGGTTATTCACAAAGTTATCAACATTATCAACAAAATCGTGCTTTACATAATGCGAAACTTATGTTGAAAACGAGTGAAAAATATTTGTTAATTCTTACGAAAATAAAAACGGGACTTGATTTTTTCAAAGTCCCGTTTTTTCAATAAAACCGTTTTTACGTTTTGAATTGTCTGACAAAAATAATACAAATCAATCATTGAACGGACTATTAGGCTATGGTATAATTAGCTTACCATTTAAAGTTCTTTTAAAGTACTTTGGATGGATTAACGGCGAGAAGGAGTGAGCATAATGAATTACATAATAAGCGGTAAAAACATTGACGTAACTGAGGGGTTAAGACAGGCTGTTTATGACAAGCTTGGAAGGTTGGAGAAGTTCTTTAACGAAGACACCAAAGCACAGGTAACCTTTTCTGTAGAGAAGGAGAGACAAAAGATAGAGGTTACTATTCCTATGAAGGGACACATCATCAGAGCTGAGCAGACAAGCGATGATATGTATGTTTCAATCGATATGGTTGTAGAGACCATTGAGAGACAGGTAGTAAGATACAAGAAGAAGATCATTGATCAGAATCAGGATGCTGCATTTTTCCAGAATGCATTTATCGAAGATGACGAGTATGATGAGGATGATGAGATTCAGATCATCAGAAGCAAGAGATTCGCTGTAAAGCCTATGTATCCGGAAGATGCATGCGTACAGATGGAGCTTCTCGGACATAACTTCTATGTATTCAGAAATGCTGAAACTGATGAAGTAAATGTTGTATATAAGAGAAAGGGAAATACATACGGCCTTATAGAGCCTGAATTTTAAACCACGGGATTGCTTGAGCGAAGCGAAAGCAATCATACTATAAAACAGAATAATTCCAGCGTCCCCGGGGGCCTTTCAGAATTGGAGGGTTTCCGGGGACTTTTATTTGTAAAGACTTCATTATTACTATTCACAGTCAACCTCATATACATTCATAACGACGGCGCTTCGCACCTTGATGTCTCCTGCGGAGACGCGTTATTTCATGTATATGAGGTTGCTGCTACGCAGTATACGTATATATTCATAGGCAGTTTTGCTTACAAGTAAGCACACTGTCTATGAATATATACAACTGTGAATAGTAACACTGCTTTTCACAAAATACTTGATACAGGGGCAAAGTAATGATATAGTAGTTGAATGGTTTATTAGGTGCACATTTTATCCGATATATTATTGATAGATTTTTTGGAGGAACAGGATGCAATTATTAGATAAGATATTCGGAACTCACAGTGACAGAGAGCTGAAGAAGATCAAGCCTATGGTTGATGCCATTATGGATCTTGATGAGAAGATGCAGGCTCTGTCTGATGATGAGCTCTTTGGAATGACTGCAAAATTTAAGGAGAGACTTGCTAATGGCGAGACACTGGATGATATTCTGGTTGATGCTTTCGCTGTAGTAAGAGAAGCCGATTACAGAGTTCTCGGTATGAAGCCATTCCGTGTACAGGTAACCGGTGGTATCATTCTTCATCAGGGAAGACTTGCCGAGATGAAGACTGGTGAAGGTAAGACCCTTGTATCAACTATGCCTGCATATCTGAACGCTCTTGAAGGAAAGGGATGTCACGTAGTTACAGTTAACGACTACCTGGCAAACCGTGATGCGACAGAGATGGGACAGGTTCACAGAGCCCTTGGTCTCACAGTCGGATGTATCCTTAACTCCAGTACACCGGATGAAAGAAGAGAAGCATATAACTGCGACATTACATATATTACTAATAACGAGCTTGGTTTCGATTACCTCCGTGACAACATGGTTGTATATAAGAAGAATCTTGTTCAGAGAGGTCTTCATTTCTGCATTATCGATGAGATTGACTCAATCCTTATCGATGAGGCTCGTACACCGCTCATCATTTCCGGACAGAGCGGAAAGTCTACAGATATCTATAAGAGATGTGATTACCTTGCACGTCAGATGACAAGAGGTACAGCATCTACAGAGATAAGCAAGAGAGATATCCTGATGGGTGAGGCTCCAAAGGAAGATGGAGATTACCTTGTTAACGAGAAAGACAAGTACGTTGTCTTCACTGAGCAGGGTATTCATCAGATCGAACAGTTCTTCGGTTTCGAGAACTTCTCAGACAGCTCACATCTTGAGTATCAGCATACCATGCTTCAGGCCGTTAAGGCTCATGCACTTATGCACAAGGATCAGGACTATATCGTTAAGGATGGAGAGATCCTTATCGTTGATGAGTTTACAGGACGTGTTATGCCGGGTAGACGTTTCAGCGATGGTCTTCATCAGTGTATCGAGGCTAAGGAGCATGTTGATGTAAAGCGTGAGAGCAGAACTCTTGCAACAATCACATTCCAGAACTTCTTCAATAAATATGATAAGAAATGCGGTATGACCGGTACAGCTCTCACAGAGGAGAACGAGTTCCGTGAAATCTACGGAATGGACGTGGTAGTTGTTCCTACAAACCTTCCTGCCGCGAGAATAGATCATA
>JAEEGI010028288.1_pt1 | contig 10676 bp, 11 predicted proteins | sample 8958751 | NCBI WGS metagenome assembly JAEEGI01 (sample SAMN16246545, study PRJNA631951) | gut metagenome | biome: gut microbiome; feature: rumen; material: KS-attached | host: Bos | place: Iran: Karaj | collected 2018-10 | reverse complement strand
CTCAATTAATAATAAAATAAAAAGAACTAAGAAGAAATAAATATCAATTTATAATATTAAAACCATAAAAACACAATTAAAAATACAAAAAAAATAATAAATTCATTTTAAATAACTAATAAATATATTAAAAAAAACTAATCATCATCAAGATTAGTGTTTTGAATATAATCACTATATTTTTCAAATAATTCTTCACTAACATATAATTTAAAATCAATTAAAATTAAAAATTGATATTCTAATACATCAATTTCACTTTTTTTCACTCCTCCTATTTTTGCATAAAATGTATTATTATAATAATCATCTTCATTATATTTAATTGCAATAAGCATTGAAGCAATTATTAATTTATGAATATTAAAATAATTCAATCTAACTTTATTAATATCACAAAATCTATCAATATAAATTAATATTAATATTAATGTATTATTTTCCATTTTTGAATATTTAGTTAAACGTTCTAAAAAATTTTGAATTGATATAGAAGGAATTTTTTTTGATAAAAAATACTTCATAAATAAACCATTTGTATCACGATCTTTTGAACTTTCTTCACAAATATTTGTTAATAAATCTGATATTATTTCTAATTCTTTTTTTAATTTTTTTTCATCATCTTTTATATTTAAATTTTCTGTTTTTTTTTCCATATTAAAAAAGTTAATATGATTTAATTCAAAAATTAAAAAAAATTAAATAAAAATGGTGAAATTATTATCTAGAAAAAAAAAAAGAAGACGTTCATTATATGGACAATCATATTATAATAAGAAAAAACAAAGAAATTTAAAAGAAAAATTAAAAACAAAATTAAATGATAATATTAATAATAATCAATCAATAGAAAATTTTTCAATGAATACAATAAGTTCAACAAAAGTATTATGTACAAATTGTAATAAAGAAATAACAAATTATATAAAATTTCTTTTTGCAAATCCAAATAATCAAAATATAAATATAAAAAATCAAAATTCAAATAATACACCACAAAAAAATCCAAAATTAAAACAAGAAAATAATATTCCATTACCATATGAAATAAATTGTTTAAGTTGTTTTATATCAAAATATAAAAATAAAAAAGAATCAGAAAATTTATCATATTCAATAATAGATAAATTAAATAAATATCAAGTTTTTACTGATGATTGGTCAATAAGAGATGAATTAAAATTATTAGGTTCAATAGAAAAATTAGGTTTAGATAATTGGGATGAAATATCAAAAAATATAGGAAAAGGAATTCATGAATGTCAATCTCATTATTATACATTTTATTATAAAAATGAAAAAGATAATATTCCAGAAATAATAAATATAATGAAAAATAAAGAAATAGGAAAAAAAAATAAAATTAAAGAAAATTTAGAAAAAGAAAAAATAATAAAAAATATTGGATATATTCCAATAAATAATAATGATAATAATAATAATAATGTAAATAGATCAAGAAGTTTAGTTAAAAATAGAAAGAATAAAAAAGATGGAAATCAAGTTTTAGCAAATGCAAGTGAAATATTAGGTTATTGGAGAAAAAGAAGAGAATTTGATATAGAATATTTAAATGATGCAGAATTAGGTTTAAGTGAAATAGAATTTTATGATAATGATACAAAAGAAAAATATGAAGAAAATATACAAAATTTAAAAATTTATAATGCAGAATTAGATGAGAGAATTAAAAGAAAAGAATTTGTTATTGAAAGAAATTTATTTGATGTTAAAAAACAAATTAATTTTGAAAAAAAATTATTAAAAGAAGATAGAGAAATTTATAATTCTTTAAAACCTTTTTATCGTTTTGTTACAAATGAACAATTTAATAATATTTATGAAGGAGCAATTTTAGAAAAAAATATTAAATTAAGATTAAATCAATTAAAATATTATAGAGATTTAGGTTGTAAAACTTATGATGATATACAAAAAGAAATTGAAAAAATGAGTCAAAAATTAAATAAAAAAGAAAATAAAAATAAAAAAGATTGTAAAATTAATTCTGAAAATAATATTAAAAAATTTCTTAGAAATTCTAAAAATAATAATGAACTTGGTTTAAATGAAGATGAAATTTTAGAAGCTGAAAAAAAATTTTTAGAAAAAATTGGAATTCCTAGAATTACTTTTAATGAAATTAAAAAAAAAGTTAAAAAAGAAATGATTGAAGAAGGAATTAAAAAAGATATTTTAATTAAGAAAATTATTGATAAACATGATATTGAAAAAAAAAAAATTGAAAAAATCATTGATTATATATTAGAGTATTCAATTTTAGATTTTAAAAAAAAAATTTAAATTTTTTATGATAATATAATATAATTTTTTTTGCTTTTAATTTTTTAAAATTATTTCATAGAAAAAGATATAAAAAAATTAGTTATTTTTTTTAATAATCAAAATATATTAAAAAATAAAAATATGTTAATTTGTTAAATCTACTTTACATTATTACCAAATTTAATTAAACAATAAAAGAAAAAAATTTGTTTTGAGATAATTATTATAAAAATCAATTTGATTTCAAAAATTTAATTTTGATAATTTAATAATTTCATAAGCTAAACATTCAGAAATATTTTTTTGTTTTTTTAAACTTTCTTCTTTAGCTCCTTTAATAATAAAATAAATTCCTAAATTTATTTTTTTTAAATTAGGAAGTTTATTATTTATATTATTATTAATAATAGCATTATGAACAGCATCTAATAATATTTTTAAAGGATTTTTTCTTGTTTGAAAAGAAATAATTTCCAGTGATTCTTTTATTATTTTTACAGCAGATAATTTCTTATAAAATATTTTTTGAATATTTTTTACTTTATTTTCTTTTGATTCTTCTTTTTTCTTTATAGAAATTTTTAAGGAGTTTTTGAAGAAGTTATTATTTAAATTTTCTTCAATTGAAACTGCATTTTTTTCGGTTTTTTGCATTTTTTACTTTATTATACTTTATTAAATTTAAATACAAAGATTTATATAACATAATTTTTTATATTAATTATTATTTTTTAATAAATATATTTTAAATATAGTTAATTTTTATCTTTTATTTAGAATACATCATTGACATTATTATTATAGTATAAATAATATATAAATCTTATTTAATAATTTATTTGAATGATTTATATTTTTAATAGAAAGAAAAATAACTTATTTAATTATATAATATATTACATTATATAAAAAAATATATTCCCTAATAATAATAAAAAAAAGAAAAAAAAAAGAAAATAAAATACAAAAAAATATAATAAATATTAAAAATACAAAAATGAGAAAAAAAGCTTTAACATTTCGAGGAACAATAAAGCCTTCAAAAGCTCAATCATCTCCAATATTTATAGATGTGAAAAGAAAAGATATATTTCAAAGTCAAAAAACATCTTTAGAATCTCTTTCAAATTTAATTAAATATCATCAAGTAAATTTTTTTTCAATTTCTCCTGAAAAAAATGAATCAAATAATATCATTGAAACTTTACTAAGTTTAAAAAAATCTTTAATTAATTCTTTAAATAATCAAACTCAACAAAGAAATGATTTACTTAAAAAAGTAAAAAAAAAATTTATTATTTTATTTAATAGAACGAAAATTATTTCAATGATAAAAAAGAAATAAATAATATAAATTTTGAAATTTCTCAATTAAAAAATTTAAATTTTACAATTGAAAATCAATTACTTAAAATAGATTATTTGTTAAAATATACAAAAGATAAAATTCATGAATATAAAAAAATAGATTTTATAAGAGAAGAAAAAAGAGATATTTATTTAAATTCAAAAAATGAAATCCATCAAGTTGAAAAACAATTAAATATGAAATTATTAAATTTAAGAAAAAAATTAGAAGAAATGATAATTCAAGAAGAACAAGATGTAAGAGATATTGAAATTTTAAATGAAAAATTTAATAAATATAAAGAAATGTATATTAATGGAAAATATGACAATAAATATATTAATGTAAGTGAAATTATTGAAGAAGATAAAAATGAAGATATTACTAAAAGTTTCAATAATTTTACTAATTCTTTTATTACTAATAATACTAAAAAAGAAGATTTAACTTCTTTTAATTCTAATGATAAAGATATTTGTAAAAAAAACAAAAAAATTTAATGATATTAGATCATTTTATTATGAAAAGAAATTTAGATGAAAAAAATAGTGATTCTAATATTAAAAATGTAAATCTTAATATTAATTTAAATATAAATGTTAAACATAATGAAAATAATTTTTGAAAATAATATTAATGAAGGCAACATTAAAAATCCCCATTATAAAATATTCCTAAAATTGATATTACTTCTTTTAAATTTAATTCAAATGAATCATAAATAAAATAACTTGTATATTATATAATTTCATTTTTATATTTTTATAATATAATTTTTGTGTTTATGAAGTAAGAAATAGTTTTATTGATAAAAATAAAAAAAACAAATCAGTTTATATATATAAATTTTTTTAGAATAAATAAGTCAAAAAAATTAAATTTATATTTATAAATTATTTTTTTAAATGATGTTATCAAATAATATTCTTCTTTAAAATCTTCGGAATATCATTTTGATTAAATAAGATGTAAAATCCTTAGATTAAATTGGAAAAAAGAATAAAAGAAATTTCAGGTAAAATTATTTTTATGAGTTGAAACAAAATTTCAATCAAATTTTTTTTTCCAATTCAACCACATTTGTTTTATAAAAAAAACAATTTTTCTTTTTTATTAAAAACTATCATTAAACCATAATATTATTACTAAAAGAAAAGATTATGAAAAATATAAAATTAAATTAGTGAATCATAAATAAGAAAAAATATTACATAGAAACAAATAAATAAAAAATGAAATATTATTAAATATAAAAACTTTTATTTCATATTAATAAAAAAGTTTTTGCTTTTAAAATAAAAATAAAAAATAATTATGTTTAATTAATATATTGTTTAGTACTAACAATTCCATTTTGTTTAGAAGTCCATTTATCCATACTAGCAATAATGAATTTTTCTTCTCTAGCATCTTTAACTGGATAATAACTTTCAAGAGGAGTGACTTTAGTTTTACTATCTAAATTATTAATTTTATTATTGATTTTAGAAGAAGAACTAATAAATTCTCTAAAAAATTGAATGATTTTTTTATCTAAAAGTGATTCATATACAGTAATTAATTTTTTATATAAATTTTTTATATCAATTTGTAAATTTTGAGAAGAATAAATACTAATATTTGAATAAATATAAAAACATATTTTTCTCTTTAAAGCAATTTCTAAATTTATATTATATATTATATTATTTTTTTCTATATCATTATTAAATTGAATTAAAATTTTTTCCTCTTTTTCATCATATGAAGGAAGAAAAAAAAATATATCATTTATTTTTTTTATATGTTTTGTAAAAATAAAACTATCATCTTTATATAATTCTGATTCATTTTCATATATTAAACTATATATATTTAATATTGAAAAAAGTTTTGATTTTTTTTCTAAAGAAGTTATTTTAGATAAACATAAATTATATAAATTTTTATAATCATTTACTATTATACTTGGATTATTTTTATATTTGAAATTTAATATTTTATCAAATAAGAAAATATATTTTTGAATTTTTTCTTCTGATTTTAAAGTTCCTATTTTTTTAATCATTAAATTTAATATTTTTAAACATTTAAAAAGAGATTCTTTTTTATTTGCAATATTAAATATTTTTTCTATTGTTTCATTAATATTTAATTCTTTCTTTTCTTCTCTTTCTTTTTTATTATTTAAAAATTTTTCATTTTTTTCCATTTAATTAATTATTATTGAAAATTATGAATGAAATAATAGAAATATTATATAAAGGAACAGAATTACAAATAGAATTAATAAAAGAAGATGAAAAATATTTCTTTAATACCTTTATGAATAAAATAAAAGAAATAATTAATGATATTCCAGAAAATTCAAATATTAAATTAATGACTATAAATACAAAAGAACCATATTTATTAATTAATGAAGATAATTTCAATGATATTTTAAATAAAGAAAGAAATGGAAATAATTTAAAAATTATTGTAAATATTTCAGAAATAAATCAAATTAATTCTATTAATTCTTCTTTTGAGAGAACTAATTCTGATTTTTCTTCTGAAAGAAAAATTAGTATTGATAATTTAAATGAAGAAATAGATTTAAAAAATAATAATGATATAAAAGACAATAAAAACAATGATTATAACAATACTAATGAAAATAAAGATAATAGTAATATTAAAAATAATGATAATAATAATATCAATCCTAATAATATTAATGAGAAATTTAATGATAATAATAATAATAATTTAAATATAGAAAAAAATAAAAAAGAAGATAAGAATTTAATAAATGATTTATTCAAAGAAGAGAAAATATTAAATTCTAAAGATATATATAATAAATTAAAAGAAAACGAGAAAAAATATAAAAATTTAAACAAGAAGAAAAATCCATTTAAAGGGGAAATATGTGATATATGTGAAAAAGAAATAGAATATGAAAAATATTTATGTTGTATTTGTAATAGATTTTCATGTTGTTCAAATTGTGAAAAAAAACATAATCATACAATGTTTAAATATAAAGATAGTTTTTTTTCATATATTTTTTCAACTTTTAAATTTATAGAAAAAACAAATAATTTTAAACCCCCAAATTCATTTTATATATTTTCAAATGAAATTTTTATTGAACCTGAAAATGATTTTAATTTTTCAATGCGACCAAATCAGAAAATAAAATTTCCTATAAAAATAATTAATGAAAGTTCTAATATAATAAAATCAGATACTTTTATTATATTAGTTAGAAATTTTAATTATTTAAACATTAAATATTCTGATAATCAAATTTTTTCTATTAATCCAAAAAGTTCAATTATATTTTTTTTTGATATTGAAAGTTTTGATAAATTAAAAAGTGAAAATATTGAATTTTTATTATATTCTGATATGATTAATATTAAACAAAATGATAAAATTAAATTTAATTTAAAAATTGATATTAATGAAGATCCAGAAGAAGATGCTTTAAATAAATTTTTCTCTCCTTATAAAAATATTTTATTATTAAGTAAAGAACATAAAAAAAAAATTTTAGAATGTGTTCAAATATTAAATAAAAATTTATCACCTCTTGAAATTTATGATTTATTAAAAGAAAATCAATGGAATGTTGACCAATGTAGAAAATATTTATAATTTTTATATTTAGAATATTAAATAGAATATTAAGATAAAAGTATATGATTAAAAAAAAAGAAATATTAAAAAATTATTTTATTTAAATTTAATTAATTATTATCTATTTATAATTTAATTAATTATTAATTGTTATTTAATAAATAAAAAAAATTAAATAAATAAAACTAATAAATTTGAAAGAAATGCTTATTTTATATTCTAAAAAAAAGTATAAAACTCAATAAAAAAAAAAAATAATAAAAAAAAAATGTCAGAAATAATTCAATCAAACATTAAAAACGTTTCAAAAGAAAAAAAGGAAAATCAAAATTCATATGTTGAAAAATTATATTCAAAAAGAAGACATTTATCAACTATATCATTTCAAATTCCAAAAGAAGAAAATTTAATATCTCATTACAAAAAAATCTTATCTGAAATAGATGACATAAATTTCAATATATTTGAATTCAAAGAAAAATTAAATTTAAAGAATTCATCATTAATGTATGCAATATCAAATTACATTTTTGAAAAATTAAATTTATTCACAATAATTTCAAAAAAAAATTTAAAGTCATTTACAAAAAAAGTAGATTCTTTATATAATTTAAATCCTTATCATAATTCTATTCATGCTTCTGATGTTTTTCAAACATGTTATATAATAATATCAAAAGGAAATTTAATAGAAAAAAAAATTTTTAATGAAATTGATGTTTGTACTTTATTAATTGCAACTTTAATTCATGATATTTGTCATCCTGGTTTATCAAATAATTATCAAATAAATAAAAAAACTGATATTGCTAAAATTTATAAAAATATTTCTCCTCTTGAAAATATGCATTTTAATAAAGGAATGGAAGTTATTATTAATGAAAATATATTTTTAAATAATAACAATCAATTGTTTAATGTTATTAAAGAAAGAATGTTAAAAGGAATTTTATTTACTGATGGTTCTAAACATAATAATTTAATTAAAGAAATGGAAAATTTAATTGAGAAAGTTAAGTTACATTCAAATAATAATAATAATTTAATTGATAAATTTTCAGAATTTTTTAATGATGAAAAAAAAGCGAAAAAGAAATTTTTGATTGTCAACAAATTTTATATAATTTTATTATTCATTCTTCTGATATTTCAAATCCTTCAAAAAAATTTGATATTTATAATAAATGGACTCAATATATTACTACTGAATTTTTTAATGAAGGTGATTTAGAAAAAAAAGAAAATTTACCTATTAATTTTTTATGTGATAGAAATAATACTAATATTCCTAAAAGTCAAATTGGATTTATTAATTTTGTTGTTCTTCCAAATTTTAAATTGTTATATTCTATTTTCCCTCAATTTAGAATTTATGTTGATAATTGTGAAAATAATGTTAGAATATGGAATGATAAGTTAAATGAAGAAAAATAAAAATTTTATTCAAAAAAATCAATTGTAAATATGTGATTCTTTTGTTTAAAATTATATCATTAAAATTTATTATTTGGGATATTTATATCTATATAATTCCATTATTATTTATATATTTAGTTGTTAAAAATTAAGAGTATCATTAAAATATATAAATTAAAGTAAATTAATAATTAGTGTTTATAAATTTATCAAAAAAAAAAATCTTTTTTATTTTAAAATATGAATTTTTTTCCTATTTTTAAATTCCTTCAATTAAAAACATCAAAAAAATTTAAATATAAAATAAAAAAAAAAATAAAAAAAATGAAAAAAAACTCTTAAATTAAAAAGATGAAAATTTATTTTTTCATCATCATATCTTTCAAATTAAATTGTTTCATTCCAAATTTTTGAATTTCCTGATTTTTTCTACAAGAATCGATAATTTCTTTAGTTTTCATAACATAAATAACTTCTAAAGAATTTCTAATACTAGTTTCTAAATCTTCAACTAAAACACCAATATTTTCAATATGACTATCATCATTAACATAATCATTAACATTTTCAACACTTCTTGCATTTCTAACTAAATTTCCAGATAAATTAATTTTACCACAAATTTTATTTTCAAAAGTTAAATTTAACATTAAAGAAGTAACTAAATTATATTTAGCTTTTAATTTCCCTTTTTCACCAGAAAATTCAACCGAAATAATATTTGAAGAATCCCAAATTCCATTTTTAATTCCTTTTTCATTTTCAATAATATTTTTAATTAAAATTCCAACTCCAAAACCATCACTAATTTTTTTCCCAAATTCCCAACAATAAACGGAAATAATAGTATTTTCATTATAATAATTTTTAGCATATAATTTAAACATTTTATTTAATTTTTCTTCTAATTTCCTTAAATTTTCACTTGGAAAATAACCATCATTAATTTTAGGATAATATTCATTTGATAAAGGACTTCTATATGAATCACCATAACGATTTTGTTCACTTTTAATAAATTTTCCTTTTGGGTCTTCTGTACTTATTTCTGTACGTGTGTCTACTTTTTGAAGAAATTCATTTAAAAGATTATCATCGTCATATATTATTGATGATATTCCATTTATGTTATTTGAATTGTTTTTTATTGGCATTAACTGCATTATTTGAATACATGATGTTATTGAAGGAGATACTTTTAATGGGGAAGACATTTTTTTTTTTTTTATTTTATGTTATTTTTTATATTTTTTATTTTTATTTAGTTTTATTTATTTTTTTTTTCTTCAGTAATTTTTATTGAAAATGTCTAATAATGAAAAAAAAGGAATATTATATAAATATAATAATAAAAATCAATGTTTGTATAAACATGATATTCTTTCTTCTTTAATCAGATTACCAACAAAAATAAAACAAGATGGAATTATGAAATCATATAATATAGATAATTTAAAAAGACAAAAAAATAATTATTATTCAAGACCAATTTCAATATCTCAAAATAAAACAAATTTAGATTCAAATTCAAATAATAATTTAAATAAAATAGAAATTATAATAAATACTTTAAATGATATATTTAATCAAATTCAAATTTATTTTTTTATTATTTATTATTATTTTTTTTTATGTTAAAAAGCAGACTGCCGTGCAAGCTGAAAATTGAAAAATATTAAAAAAATGTAAGCAGAGGAAGAAAGCATAACAACTATAGAAAGAGTTTATAATTGAAAGATAAAAAGATATGAGAATATGAAACAAAGATTTTGAACTAAATACATAACCTACAAAAGAACAATGTCTCTTAAAGTGCACACGCTTCCTTTTCCATCATGAATGAATGAATAAAATATAAAATTTAAATAAAACAGAAAGAAAGAAAAAAATAAAAAATTGAGATAATAAATCAAATCATGGTCATTTAATTCAGTTAAAAAGAAAAAAATAAAGTCTACTTGAAATTAAAAAAAAAGACAAAAATTTGTCAAAATTATATTCTTGGAATTTGGAAGAT
>JAEEGI010028285.1_pt1 | contig 10676 bp, 7 predicted proteins | sample 8958751 | NCBI WGS metagenome assembly JAEEGI01 (sample SAMN16246545, study PRJNA631951) | gut metagenome | biome: gut microbiome; feature: rumen; material: KS-attached | host: Bos | place: Iran: Karaj | collected 2018-10 | reverse complement strand
CATTTCATATCTATTTAAAGTCCTATTAATATCTTCACTAACACCAATAGTAATTTCCATTAATTTTTCATTTTTTAATCTATCACCAGCAATAGTATCAATTAAAGTATTATTTCCTTGTCTTAAAGGGCTCATTACTTCTTTTAATCCTTCAATTTCATGATTATCAATCATATCATTTGCTAAAGATATATTTTCAATCATAGTTTGTAAATAATTAACTAATCTATTATATTTATGTTCAAATTTTGAAGGAATTAAAATTCCTTTGAAACTTTCAACATAATCAAAATCATCATTTTCATAAAAATTATCATCATTATTATTATTATTATTAAAATCATCATTAAAATCATTTGAATAATTATTATTATTGTTATTTCCTGAATTGGAAAAAGATGGATAATTATTATTTGAATTTGATTGTAAATAATTATGATATGATGAACTGTAATTTTCAGGAAAAACAACCCCACTTTTATTTAAATTATTGTAAATTTCATAAAAATTTGGAACTTGATTTCTTTTGTCTTGAAAATAAAGACCCCATTTTTTGATAAGACCTAAAATCTTAAATTGGATTTCTTTTTCATTTCTTGTTTTTAACAAATTTAATAAAGTCATTAAAAAATCTTTTGAAGATATCTGTTGCCAAATATTTAAATTTCCATTGTCTACAATGAATTCAATTATGTCTAATAGAAGTATTTGAATATTTTTTGAATAACTTGTAAGTTTAGGTTTTAAATTATTTAAAAAGATTGAAAGCCTAAATTTTATTTAAAATATTTTTTACTCGTTTGGATTTGAAGATATTAAATTTAAAAGATTTCTCCATTCATTTGGAGAATTTCCATTTGATTGAATTATTCTATCTAAGCTTGAGAGGGATGACATATTTTTTAATATTGATGTTTTTATATAATTTTAATTAAGATTTTAACCTATTTATTTTATTTGAGATATTTTAATTTTTTTATTTTAAAATGATTTTTTTTCAATGAGTATAAAAAGAAAATATTAAATTTAAATTAATATTGTTTTTTTTTATTTTTTTTTATGAGTTCAAAAAAAGTGATTTATTAAAAAGTCAGCTATGAATAACTCCTCTTGAATCAACATTAGAAATTCTACGTTTAAATAATAAATTAAATGATTTTTATTATTCATCTAAATTTAAGAAAACTTCAATTGAAAGAATAAGAAGGAATGATATAGGAAATGAAAAAAATTAATATTATTTAATTTGGTAAAAACTTAAAAGAAATTTTTAAAAAAATAATTGTGAAGAAAAAGATTATTGAATTATAAATACTTTTCTTTATTTAAATAATGAAAAAGGAAAAAGAATCTAAATTAGAATTTCAATTAACCCCAAAAAAATTTTTCAAAAAACATTTTTTCACTGGTTTTTTAAGATTTTGATTTTAAATCACAATATTGATGAATATTATAGTGGTTTAAAAAATTATTAGATTTACCAAATGAAATCAGTAATGATTTTATTATAAATAATTGTTTAAATAATCCAATTGATTATAAAATTTTTTTATTATGAATAAAATAATAATAATTATATTCATCAAACTAATGAAAAATTATATTATAATGCATATACTTTTTTAAACCTATTTTTATTTAGAAAAAAATAAATGTTTAAAAAATAAGTTAAAATTATTTTAAGGACTCTAAATTCTGTTCATATTTTAAGAAATAAAATAAAAAAAATTTTTAAAAAATTAAAAAAAATATATATTTCTCAATTAAGTAATTTAATTCAAAAAAAAGGGATTAAAAAATAGAAAAATTAAAGAAAATTTTTATAATGAAAAAGAAGAAGAACATTATCAAAAACAACTAAAAAATACTTAGAAATATTTTTCAAATCTTCCATCTTTTTCTCATTTAAAATTCGGGAAAAAAAATTTTTTAAGAATAATCATCAAGTTAATGTAGATTCCTCAAATTATTCATAATAAACACATTCTTCTTTGGGTAATATCTCAAAATTTTAAGGTTTAGATAAGACTTCATTTTTGAAAAAACACATTTTTCTGGGATCAGCTTCAAGTCTGTAAATTATAAAGTAAAAAAAATTTAATTATTGAAAATATTTTTGAAAAAATTAATCTATTTTTTATGTCTATTCTTTGAATTATTTTATGCAAAAAAAAATTATAAATATATTTTGATATTAATTATATTAAGTTTATTCTTATACATTATTATATTTGTATATTTTTAAAAAATATTGGCTTTCAAATTAATCCCTTAAAATCAAATCTTATTTTTTGTTAATTATATATTTTTAAATTCAATGAATTATTCAAAAAAAACTATAGAAAAAACAATAAAAAATTGCTTTTTAAAGAAAAAGTTTTTAAATCATTCAAAATTGTTTAATAATTTATAATTTTAATAAAAATTCAAATTTTCCAAAATTTAATGGTATTATCGAAAGAAAAAGTAGAAATTAAATCATTATTTATTTTACAAAAACCAACAATATTTCTATAATGAGCATCCTTAATTGTTTTAATACACTCAAAATTATTATAATTATAAATAATTATATCATTACTTTCACCTCCAATCAAAAAAATTCCTTTTTCTTCAAAAATATACATTCCATAACAACAAAATGGAATAGTAATTGATTTTATTATTTTTTCTTGAGATAAAGAAATAATATTTAATGTCTTTCCTCCTATAATAATTGAATCATCATTAAATTTATTTATTGCATTCCAACAATTACATTTTATGCTTTCAAAGCTTTTAATTAATTTTATATTGTTTATTTCTTTAATATCAAAATTCCAAATTTTTGTTCCACCTAAACCAGAAGAAATTAATTTATTTTTATTTTCTAATAATAATATTGAATGAACACAACTTATATCATTTAAACTTGTTTTTAATTTATATTCATTTTCTTTTTCTTCCCAAATTTTTATAGTTTTATCATTTGAACAGGAAATTAAATTTCCATTTGAAGAATAAATAACTTTATATATAGAAAAATTATGTGCATTTATTATACTTTTATTTAATATAAATTCATTGTCTTTTTTAATCCAAGTTTTAATATTTTTATCCCAAGAACATGTAACAAAATTATTTTCATCCTTTATATTTACATATGAAATAGAATCATTATGTGCATTTTTAATATTTTGCAATATATTATTATTTTTATTATCAAAAATTTTTATTGATTTATCTCTTGAAACTGAAATTATATTTCCTGAAGGAAAGATAGATATTGAATTAATTGTATCTTCATGTAAATTTATTGATTTTGTAGTTTTTATTTCTTTTATGACCTCTTTAATATTTATGTTATTCTTAAAATCTTCTAATTGTTTTACTTTTTCTTCTAATACATTTATTTTATTTTCATAATTATTAATTTTTATATTTTGCTCTTCTATTATATTCTTTTGTCCTTTTATTTCTTTTTTGTTTAAACTATTTTCTTTTTCAATAAACTCTATTTTTTTATTTAATTCATCTATTTTCTGATTAAAATATAGTTTTGTTTCCTCATTTTGTTTTATTAAATTTTCTAGTTTTTGATTTATTATTTTTTCATTACATATTGTTGAATTTTTCTCTTTTTTTCTCATAATTAAATCCACATTAGGATAATTCACTTTTGAAATTAAAGTTAATTTTAAATCTGATTCATTTTCTTCTATTTTAATATTTTTATTATCCACTAAATCTGATATAAATTCAGAAATTTCTTCTATTGAATCATTCCCTTTAAGTAACCTATTTTTATTTAAATCTACAAATTTAAAACTTTCCTCATATGTATTTTCATTATTTGAAATTGATATTATCATTGAATCAAAAATTTGATTTATTGAAATATCAAATTTATCAAATTTTTTAGAAATATCTTTATTATGAAGTAAAGAAACCATTACTATATTTTAAATGTGAAATTAAAAATTAATAAAAAAATGAATAAATGATTTCGACAAATGATTTTTTGTAAATAATATTAAATTTAATATTGTTTATAAATTTCCTTTGGGACTTTTCTATTTTTTGATTTTTTTCAATTAAATTTTTTTAATTCATTTTATGGAATAAAGTTTAAAAATTTCTTTAAAAAATAGTTATTTTTTGTTTAAATTCCTATATATTATAACTTTCATTAAATAAATTATTTCTTTTACAAAATAAAGAGATTAATAAATTCATATTTATATTCTGAGAAAAAAAATGCGTATAAACTATTGAAATCAGTAAATTTATTATAATTAATATTTAAAGAATATTATTTTTTGACAATTATTCATTAAATATTCAGATAAGAAATGGTGAATTTAAGATTTACAAATTATTCCAATTTAAAATTAACTAATTAAGAAGATAAAATACTTTTTATATATAAAAATAGGTGAAGACAAAAATTGTTACTTCTACTAATTAAGATGTTAATTAATCATTAAATTAAAAGATTTTTTGCAAAAAACTTCAATTTATTTAGTTTTAATATGTTTTAATATATTTATTTTCAAATAAAAAATAATTAAAAATAAAATTATAAATGAATTCAGAAAATTAAATTATAAAAAAATTTAATTTGTAAAACATTAACTTATTGTTTCTATTAAAAAATTTTTATATAACTAAAAAAAATAAAAATGGGATGTGTAAAATCTTCTCGTGATATAAGAATACAAAAACAAACTTTAATAGAAATAAAAACAAAAGAAGAAATAGAACAAAGTATAGGAGTAAAAAATTTTATAAAAGGACCAAAAAAAAAATTCGAAGATAATTATAAACTATTATCAAAAATAGGAAAAGGATCTTTTGGAAAAGTATTTAAAGTTCAAAATAAAATAACAAATAAAATTCTTGCAATTAAAATAATAAAAAAATCTGAAAGAGAGGAAGAAAATGAAGAATTATTAAATGAAATAGAAATAATGATAAAATTAGAACATCCAAATATAATAAAAATATATGATTATTATTTAGATAACAATAACTATTATATAATAATGGAATATATTTCAGGAGGTGAATTATATGATTATATTAATAAAGAAAAAAAATTTTCAGAAAGAAAAACAAAAATAATTATGAGCCAACTTTTACATGCATTAAATTATTTACATTCAAATAATATAGTTCATAGAGATATTAAACCTGAAAATATTTTAATAGAAAAATCCAAATTAAATTGTCCTTTCGAAAATGAATTAGGTATAAATTTAAAATTAATAGATTTTGGAACATGTCATTTTCTTCATAAAAATGATTACTTAACTTTAAAAGTAGGAAGTCCATATTATATAGCACCAGAAGTTTTAAAAAAAAAATATAATAATAAATGTGATATATGGTCAGCAGGAATAATAATGTATATATTATTATTAGGTTATCCTCCATTTAATGGAGTCTCTCAACAAGAAATATCAAAAAAAATAAAAAAAGGAAAAATTGATAAAGATACTCCTGAATGGAGAAAAATATCTCATAATGCCCAAGAACTTTTAAGTAATATGTTAGAAAAAAAATATGAAAAAAGATATTCTGTAAGTCAATGCTTAAATCATCCTTTTATTACTGAAGTTGAAAATTATCCCAGAAGAAGAATAGGAAATTTAATGATGAGTAATATTTTAAAAAGAATTTATAATTTTAATGTAAAAGAAAAATTCCAACAAGCTGTAATTGCTTATATTGTTCATTATCTATTAAATAATGATGATATCAGAGAATTAGAAAATGCTTTTATGAAATTAGATTATAATAGAGATGGAAAATTAACTTATGAAGAAATTAAAAATGGATATTTAAAATATTTTGGGGATATTAATGATGAAAAATTAAAGGAAATTATTTATCAAATTGATAATAATTATGATGGATTTATTAGTTATGAAGAATTTATTAGATCTTCAATTGAATATAAAACTTTAATTAATGATAATAATTTAAAATTAGCTTTTAAACAATTTGATAATGATAATGATGGTAAATTATCTAAAGAAGAAATTGAAAATATTATGGGAAATCCCAATGATCAATATATTGAAAGTTTTTTTAAACAAATGGATTTAAATGAAAATGACGGTATCTCTTTTAATAAATTTAAAGATATTATGAGAGAGATTTTTGTAGAAAAAAATGAAAAAAACGATATTTGTAATGCCATTAAAGAATTCAATGGTATTAAAGAAATAAATTAATTATTTTATATTTTTCTCTTTTTGTTGTAAATTTTTCGTGTTAGTCTTATTTTTGTGTTATTATAGGGTACAATAATGAAAATAATATATTAATTGTTTAAATTGTTTTATAATATTTTTTTTGAGATTAATTTTCATTAATCTCAAAAATGATTTTTAATTATTTCTTTAAATGAGATTTATAATTAATAATTAATTAATTATTTATCTATAAATTTTAATTCAATATGAAAAAATTAATGTTTTTAAAAAAATTATTATTTTTTCTCATCTACAAAAATTAATTTAATGAACAAATCAATTTAATTTATGAAATTAATATTTATTTTAAAAAGAAGAAAAAATATATGAGAAAGAATCTAAAATTATGGAACAGATATTGCAATTAATCAAAATTAATTATTATTCATTTAATTTTTAACAGTAAAAGACAATTCTTTCAATAATTCATTAAATTTTTTTTTAATTTATCAAAGAAATAAGTTTTTAAAGATATTTTTTAATTCTTTTTCTTTTACCAAATTTTAAAAATGAAAATTTAAATGAAAGTGTTGTAGATGAATTGTTAAATTCTATAGATTTAATAAATAAAGAAAGTAATTTTCTTCTTTTTTTTATTATTATAATTAAAAAAAAAATTAAAAAATAAAAAAAATGGAAGAATGTTCAAGATGTAAATATAATAAATCAAAATTTTATTGTGAACAATGTTTATCATTATTTTGTTCTTTATGTGATACATATATTCATTCAATGCCTTCATATTTTTGTCATAAAAGAAATTTTATTAATGAATATCAAACAAACAACAATTATAATTGTAATCAAAAAAATAATTTTTTGATAAATTGTTCAGAAAAAAATGATAAATTTATTTCAAATTGTTTTGATTGTAGCAATAATAATAACATTTTTAATGACAAAAATCAAAGATGTGAAAATAAATTACAAGAATTATGTGAAAAAGAAAAAGAAATATTAAAACAAAAAATTTGTGAATTAAATAATGAATTAAATAATAACAAAAGACATTTTGAAGAAAAAATTAATTGTCTTGAAAAAAATTTAGAGGAGGTTAATTTAAAGCATAAAAAAGATTTGGAAAATTATAATAAACAACAGACAAATCAAATAAATAATATAATAAATGATAAAGATTCTCAAATTAAATTTTTAATTGATGAAGTAAATAAACAAAAAGATTTAAAGAACAATTTAGAGAAGCAATTAATGAATTATGAAGAAAGATTTGATAAAAATAAACAAGAATATTTGAATCAAATAAATAATTTAAATAATGAATTACAAAAATTAATTAATGAAAAAAGTCAAATTGAAAATTTATATAAAAATAAAATGAATGAATTAAATGAAATTCATAAAAATGAAAAAGAAAATTTAATAAAAAACTATGAAAATATTATTTCTAAAGTAAAAGATGATTATAAAGATAATGAAGATAAAGATAAATTATTAAATCAAACTCAAGATAAGGAAAATTATATTAAAAATTTGGAAGAAAAATACAAAAAAGAAAAAGAAGAATTGAATTCTATTATTGAAAAATTAAAAGAAATAAATTCAACAAGTGAAAATGATCAAAGTGAATTAATTAAAATGAATGAATTACTTAAAAATACTATTGATCAACTTAATGATGAATTAGAGAAAACCAAAGAACAATTAAGATATATTAGCAAAGAAAATAAAAGTTTATTAAAAAAAAATACTTCAATTTTAGAACAAAATAATGAAATTAAAAAATCAAATGAACAATTACATAATGTTGTTTATGGTAGATTTGGTAAACATTAATTTTTTTATTTAAATTTATTTTTAAATATATTTAATCTTAGGATTTATAATAATTTAAGTCATATTATTTTTCTTTTTGTTTAAAAATATTTTTCAATGAAATTTACTTTTTAATAATTATATATTTCTTATATATTATAAAAATATATTAATCATATGTTTAATAAAGAAATTAAAAGGATATTATTATCTTTAAAAAATTCTTTTTATATTAAACAATCAAATACTAATTTCATTCTTTATAAAATTTTTAAAACATAATAAAAGTATTATAGTTTCTTTCATACCAAATTCTAAAATAAAAGAATTATTTTGAATATAATTCTTTTTGAATGTATTTATAAAAAGAATAATATATTTCATATTTTCAATTTATAAGTCTTAAAGACAAAAATTAATTAATTGAAACAATTAAGAAAACTATATTTCATAAAATATTTTCGTAATTTTTGTTGAAATATTTTGAGTATTTTGTTCAGTGTTTTGTTTATTTTCTTGTTTTTTCATTAATATTTTTAAAATTGGACCTAAAGATTCAACTTTATTGATTTTTTTATTTATATGACAAACTTCCATATCTGAATCATTTATTGATGATTCTTTCAAAGAATTATTTTTAATGATACTATTAGATGATATTATACTATCTTTTTGAATACAACAAATTCCCATTGATTAATAAAAAATAAATAATTATACTAATATATTTTCTAAAAATAATAATAAAAATTAAATATAAAAAAATAAAAAATAACCATTTAAAAAATGTCAGAGCAGGAATTATTAAAAAAAGACGCAATAATAAAAGACATACAACAAAAATTATTGTTATTAAGAAATGCATTAATAGAAGAAAGAAAAAAATCAACAAGTCTTGATGAAAAAAATAAAGAATTAACAAATAAAATATCAGATTTAGAAAAATTAATTATTTCAAAAGAAACAGAAATAACAAATTTAACAAGAGATACATTAGATTTACAAGAAGCAATATCTTTAGAAAAGAGTAAAAGTGAAGATCAAAAAAATGTTTTTTCTCAAATTTTTCAAAAAGAAGGAAATGCAATAACTGATCTTGAAAATAAAAAATTACAAACAACAATTAATGATTTACAAATTGAAAATGATAAAATTACAAAAGAAAATGAAGAAATTAAAAAATATATTGAACAACTAACTATATCTTCAGATAATAAAATTAATGAATTAAATACACAAAATAAAAATTTAGAAATAAGTATAGAAAAAAAAAATAATCAAATTGATGAAGTGAAAAAAAGATTTGAAGTTGTTCAAATTAATGATAATGAAAATACAAATGAAAAAAATAATTTAAAAAATAAATTTGATGAGTTACAAAATGAAAATAAAGTTTTAAAAGATGATATAGAAAAATATAAATTAGAAAATAATGAACAAAATGAAACATTAAATTTATTAGAAAAAAAAGCTTTAAAAATTATTGAAGAAAATTTAAATTTAATGCTTAAAATGAATCAAGTTAGTGATAATGTAGCAGAAGATAGAATTGTTAAACAAAAATTTATTTGTGAAAAAAAAGGTAAAAATAAATGTGAAATTACATTTGGTCCAAATGAAGATAATAAATATATAATGTTAATTACTGATTATTATAATAGAACAAATGAAAATATTTATATTGAAAATATTGATTCTGTTAAAATATATGAAAAAGATAAATTAATTGAAATTTGTTTAGATAAAAATTATGGAAATAAAAAAATCTATTTTAATTCTGACATTGAAATATTAAAAAAAATAGAAGAAAATTTTAAACAATATAAAAATATTGTTGAAAAACTTAATGAAAGTTTAACTAATATGATATAAAGTAAATTAATTTAAATTTTATATTAATAAAATTTATTTTGTGTTTTTTTTCATTTTTTTTCTGATTTTGAAAAAAATTCAAAAAAATTAAATTTTTTAATATTATCTCCTGCTTTTGCAGTTATATTTTTTAAATTATTTCCTGCTGTTGTAGTAATATTTTTTAATTTATCTCTAAAATTCAATTGATTTGAATTTTCTTTTATATTATTTTTTTCTTCTTTTTCAATAATATTTTCTGGTATTTCTAAATTATTTTTTTTTGCTAATTCAATTAATCTTTCAAATTCTTTTTTTAAGTTTTCAACTTCACTTTCTTTTTTTTCCAATCTTAAAAACATTACTTCTTTAGTATTTAATTCTTGTTCTAAAATTTGTTCTTTTTTAATTAATTTTTCTTTTAATTTGTTATTTTCCTCTTCTAATAATGATAATTTTTGAGAATAAAATATAACTTTATCATTTATATTACTATTTTCATTTGAAATTTCTGCTAATTGTTTTTCTCTTGATTCTAATACTTTTTCATATTTTTGAACAATTTGTTCAGGACTCATTCCTGTATAATCAAAATTTTTTATTGAAGAACCAGTTTGAGACATTTAATTAAATTAAAAAAACTAAAAAAATTTGTTAACAAATTTTAAAATTTTTTAATTATTGAAATACAAAAAAATTATTGAATTATTATATAATACAATTATTGATAAATATAATTTAAAATTGAATAAAACACAAATCAATTTTCTAACTTCAAAATAATTTTCGCTTATTTTATAAACATGGGGATTG
>JAEEGI010028283.1_pt1 | contig 10677 bp, 8 predicted proteins | sample 8958751 | NCBI WGS metagenome assembly JAEEGI01 (sample SAMN16246545, study PRJNA631951) | gut metagenome | biome: gut microbiome; feature: rumen; material: KS-attached | host: Bos | place: Iran: Karaj | collected 2018-10 | reverse complement strand
TTGTCTCGCGCCATCTTGTTTCCAAATGGGAGCAGGGCTTGAGGCGTCCCGATCTTGAGACTGTCGATCGTATCGCATCCGCGCTCTCCGTTCCCTCCGACTCCATAATAAGCCGCAGGGAATGTGTAATACACGAGCTTCAGGCGCTCATACCGAAGGGCGCGGAGCTTGAACCGGAGCGTCTTTCCGGGCTGTTGAGCAGGTTCCTTCGCGAACAGCCCGAAAGGGACGCGGATATCTTCATACGCAAATACTATATGCTCGATCCGTACGCCGATATCGCGCTCGAGCACGGCATGCGCGAGAATCAGGTAAGGAGCCGCCTTTCGAAAACCCTCAGGCGGCTCGGCAAATTCATAAAGGAGGAAGTTGAAAATGACAGGCACTGAAATGTTCGACGCCATCGCTCACATTGACGAAGACCTTATCGAAGGCTGTTTGGCTCGAATGAAGGCGCGTTCCTCCGAAAGGCGTACGCCTGCCGTGGCAGCCGAAGCCGCAGGGAACGGGAAAAAACCGATCTCCGCGTTCGGCAGGTCCGCTATCGCGATAGCCGCCGCAGCGGCCGCTGTGGTTTTGATGCTCGTCATTATATCCGTTCTGCATATAGGCGGCGAGAGTCCGGAGCCGATAACCCCCGTCAGCTCCATGACGCCCGCGCCGACCGAGACCGAGGCTCCCTCCCCTTCGCCCGAGCCGGATGTCACCGAAGCTCATTCGGAGGGCGAAGTGCTCATTTTCAGCAGCACCTATTTGGGCAGCGCCATCAAAGTGACGCCCGATATCAGCACCGCGGGGAGCTGGTACGTTGACGAGGAAAAGGTCGGGGAAACCAAGACCGTCGAGTTCCTCGGGAACACGTACGAGTTGGAATATGAATGTACGGAAACAAGAGTGCTTTATAACGACTCGGCATTCGACAGCTATTTCATCATTGGAATAAACGGGAAGACCACCGACCGCAGTATGGGATCTGTCGAGCTCCTTCCCGACGGGACGATATACCACTTAAGCTTCAATTCCGAAGCCGCGATCAAAGTCGAAAAGTGCGGCGACAAAGAAGCCGCGCGCGCCGCTGCGGAGAAGGCGCTCGGCGCCGAGATCGATTTCAGCAGATTCGGGTTCTGCGAGGCGTCCGAGACGGATCCGGAGCACGGATATCACTCCTATGTTATCACGTGGTCCAACAAGATCGGGGATATCGGGACGAATGACTGCGTAAGAGTAAGCGTCATGGATGGCGCCGAGATTACCCAGATCACCATGGGTTACAGATTGGATCTCGGCATAAACGAGGCGCCGGACGATCTGAGCCTCGAGACCTATCTCCCGCGGATCGAAGCCAAGCTGGACGAGCTCTTAGGCGACGCCTTGACAGGCTATGAGCTCTCAAGCGTCAACCTTACGAGGGTCAACGGCGAGCTTTGCATCAGCTGCTGGGCCGCCGTCACCTTCAACGCCGAAGACGGCGAACACCACGGCGACTGCCATATGGCGGTGTTTTTGGATAAGTAGGCAAAGCGAGGCACGCCCGAAGGACGATTCATATTTCACTCATCATGGGGACTGTCCCCATGGTGAGTACAAGTGCACAGGGCGCAAACAAACGGGCCGCTTCGATATGTGAAGCGGCCCGTTATTCATTTCTTTCCTTACAGATTTATCTCCGGCGTATCGAGCGCCGCGTCGTCCAACAGCGGCAGTATGCTCCCGATATAGGCGGTCACCTGCTCGGGGCAGCGGCCGATGTATTTTTCGGGCTTTAACAGCTCGTCGAATTCCTCGCCGGTGAGGCCGAACTCCTTCTCCTCCTTGAGGCGGGAAAGAAGGTCGCAGTCGAGCCCCTCCTTCATGCGGCGGGTAGCCTCCATGGAACAGGTCCTTATCACCTCGTGCAGCTTCTGCCTGTCGCCGCCGCGCTTTACGCCCTCCATAAGAAGGTTCTCCGTGGCGATGAAGGGAAGGTACTCCATGACCGTCCTTTCGACTATCTTTTCGTTCACATGGAGCCCGTCGGTCACGTTCCTTGCAAGGCGGATTATCGCGTCCGCGCAGAGGAAGCCCTCCGGCAGGGAGATCCTGCGGTTGGCTGAATCGTCGAGCGTGCGCTCGAGCCACTGGACGGAAGCCGTCATATGGGCGTTCATCGCGTCCGCCATCAAATACCTGGCGAGCGAGCAGATCCTTTCGCTTCGCATGGGGTTGCGCTTGTACGCCATGGCGGAGGAGCCTATCTGGTTCTTCTCGAACGGCTCTTCAAGCTGCCTGTCGTGCTGGAGAAGGCGGATATCGTTCGCCATGCGGTAAAGGCTCTGCGCTATGGAGGAGAGCGCGTTCATGATGCGGCTGTCGACCTTTCTGGGATAGGTCTGCCCGGCTACGCCGAAGAGCTCGTCAAAGCCGAAGTCCGCGGCGATCATGCGGTTCATCTCGTCGATCTTATCGGTATCGCCCTCGAAGAGCTCCATGAAGCTCGCCTCCGTGCCGGTGGTGCCGCGGCAGCCGAGGAATTTGATATTGGCTATCGCGAAATCGAGCTCCTTAAGATCGCTTACAAGGTCCTGCATCCAGAGCGTCGCCCTTTTGCCGACGGTTACGAGCTGCGCCGGCTGGTAATGCGTGTACCCGAGCGTGGGGAGCGCCTTATACTCGTCAGCGAACGCGGCGAGGTTCTTTATCACGCTTTTCAGTTCCCTGCGGATGTACTTCAAGCCGTCCCGGTAGATGACGAGATCGGCGTTATCGGTGACGTAACAGCTCGTCGCGCCGAGGTGGATAATGCCCGCGGCGGAGGGAGCCGCCTTGCCGAAGGTGTAGACGTGCGCCATTACGTCGTGCCTGACCTCCTTCTCACGGGCGGCGGCGCAATCGTAATCTATCTCGCCGATATGGGCTTCCATCTCGGCGACCTGCTCCTCGGTAATGGGGAGACCGAGCTTCATTTCCGCCCTTGCAAGGCTGATCCAGAGCTTTCGCCAGGTCAGTATGCGCGTATCGGGCGAAAAGAGCCTGAGCATATAGTCCGAGGCGTACCTCGAGGCGAGCGGGGACTGATAAACGTCGTTCATGGGATGACTCCTTGATTATCGTAAAATGATGCTTTCGCGCTCCGGACCGACGGAGACGAATGTGATGGGCACTTCGATCGCGCGCTGGACGTAAAGCACGTACTCCTTAGCCGCCGCGGGAAGCTCGTCCCAGGTGCGGATGGAGGAAATGTCCGTCTTCCAGCCTTCAAGATACTCTATGACGGGCTTTGCGCTGTCGAGCGCGGCGGGGAACGGGAACTCCCTCGTCACCTTGCCGTCGACGATATAGCCCGTGCAGACGGGGATCCTGTCCATATAGCTTAAAACGTCGAGCTTGGTGAGCGCGATCTCCGTCGCCGCCTGCACCATTGCGCCGTACCTTGTCGCAACGAGGTCGATGGGACCGACGCGGCGGGGACGCCCCGTCTTCGCGCCGTACTCGAAGCCCTCCTTACGGAGCTTTTCCGCCTCTTCGCCGAACATCTCGCACACGAAGGGACCCTCGCCCACGCAGGTGGAATACGCCTTTACGACGCCTATCACGCGGGAGACCCTCGCCCCGGGGAAGCCGGAGCCGATCGGCGCGTATGCGGCGAGCGTGTTGGACGAAGTGGTATAGGGATGGATGCCGTAATCGAGATCGCGGAGCGAACCGAGCTGCGCCTCGAAAAGTATGCGCTTGCCGTTCGCCTGCGCATCGCGCAGATAAGCGCCGGTATCGCGGATGAAGGGCTTTATCCTCTCGCAGTAATCGGTAAGCCACCTGTCGAGCATCTCCTCCGTATAGACCTCCGCCCCGTAGACGGACGAAAGTATGAGGTTTTTCCACTCGGCAAGATCCTTAAGATGCGTCTTGAGTCTTTCGGGATAGAAGAGCTCGCCCGCAAGGACGGTCTTCTTCTGATATTTATCGGAATAGAACGGAGCAATGCCCTGCTTGGTGGAGCCGAACTTCTTGTCGGCAAGGCGCCTTTCCTCAAGCTCGTCAAGGTCGCGGTGCCAGGGCATGAGTATGCTCGCACGGTCGCTGATCATGAGGTTGTCGGGCGTTATCGAAACGCCCTGGCTCATGACCTCGCTCATTTCGCGCCAGAGGTTCTCCGGATCAAGGGCGACGCCGTTGCCGAGAATATTCACGACTCCGTCGCGGAAGATGCCGGAGGGCAGAAGATGCAGGGCGAATTTGCCCTTTTCGTTTATTACGGTGTGACCCGCGTTGCCGCCGCCCTGAAAGCGGACGACCACGTCATAATCCTCGGTCAGAAGGTCGACCATACGGCCCTTGCCTTCATCGCCCCAGTTGACGCCGACTATCGCGCAGTTTGACATAGTATTGACCCTTTCCGGTTCGTCAGATGTTCTCCATGAGCCTCTTCATTACCTCGGCATAGGCGTCCTCAACGCCGCCCATGTCGCGGCGGAAGCGGTCCTTATCGAGCTTTTCGCCGGTCTTTACGTCCCAGAGCCTTGAGGTATCGGGGCTGATCTCGTCCGCAAGCACGATCGTACCGTCCTTAAGACGGCCGAACTCGAGCTTGAAATCGACGAGCGTGACGCCGCACTCGAGCCAGAACTTCTTGAGCTCCTCGTTTACCTTGAAGGCATAGCGCTTGATGGTCTCGATCTCCTCCTCCGTGGCGAGCTTGAGCACAAGCGCGTGGTAGCTGTTCATCAGAGGATCGCCGAGCTCGTCGTTCTTATACGAGAACTCTATGGTGGGGCGCTCGAACACGACGCCCTCGGGAACGCCGAAGCGCTTCGAGAAGGAGCCCGCGGCGATGTTCCTGATTATGACCTCGAGAGGTACTATCGAGACCTTCTTGACGACCGTTTCGCGGTCGTTCAGCTCCTCCACGAAATGGGTGGGGACGCCCGCCTTCTCGAGCATCTGCATCAGCAGGTTGCTCATCCTGTTGTTGATGACGCCCTTGCCGACGATGGTGCCCTTCTTCAAGCCGTTGAACGCCGTCGCGTCGTCCTTGTAGGATACGATAAGAAGCTCGGGATCGTCGGTCATGAAGACCTTCTTCGCCTTGCCCTCATAAAGCTGTTCTCTCTTGATCATACGTTTTTACCTCCGATAAAGAATTGATCTCGCTTGTATTTTTTCTGCGGCGCCGGGGAGACCCCTTTGACGCCTTTATGTCCAACTTAATAATTATATCCCCGCGCGAAGGGGCTTGTCAACCGCCCGCATAACGGTCAGTCCCGATCGAGGCATACGCCCGATATGAACGATACGGCCTGCTCCTGCTGTTCTTCGGGAGATATCTTTGCTTCGCCGTCGCCCCTCTGCGCGCCGTAGCTGCCGAACCGGGCGTGATTCCCGCCGGGGATCTCAAGCTCAAAGAGATCGCCGCAGACGTAAGTCCTGCCCTTTTCGACCTTATTGAAATTCAGCACGCCGTCCTCCGAGCCGTAAATGCTGAGTACGGTCAGGTTTTCCTTCATCGTCGAGGAGGGATACGCGGCGAACAGTATCACGCCTTCGAGCTTTTCGCCGTGATCCGAGGCGAACTCCGCCGCCATCGCGCCGCCGAGCGAATGCCCGCCGACGTACCAGTTTTCATACTCGTAAAGCCGCATGACGCTCTCTGCCCTGTTCATGCCGAAGAACGCGAGGTTGAACGGCATTTTGACAAGGAATACGTCCATGCCGCCCTCCGCGAGCCTTTTAAGGAGCGGGGCGTACGCCGCCGCCTCCACCTTTGCTCCGGGATAGAAAACAAGCGCCGAGTCTTCTCCGCTTCCGTCGAAGAACCAGCCGAAGTTGGTCTCGCTCACGGTCACGCCGTCGTCCGAACGGAGCGCGGCAAGCGCCGTATCGTCCGCATGATAATAGACCGAAACGTAGATAAAGAACGCCGCGGCGAGTATCAGCAGCACCGAAAGCGGTATGATCCATCCGAGCTTTTTACGCATCCTGCCCTCCCTGCGGCGATCGGTCATTTACTGCCAGCCTCCGTCAACCTTTACCGTCTCCCCGGTAAAATACGGCGGCATTTCGAGGAGCTTTACCGCGGCGAGCGCCGCCTCCCTTGCGGACGCCGCTCTGCCCATGGGGATCTCCTCATAAAGGGACGCCTTCTCCGCGTCCGAAAGACGCCCGTTCATATCGGTGTCCACGACGCCGAAGGCGATCGCGTTGACCTGGATATTGCTCGGCGCAAGCTCCTTCGCAAGCGCCTTCGTGAAGCCGATGACGCCAGCCTTGGCGGCGCTGTAAGCGACCTCGCACGAGGCGCCGGTCAGTCCCCAGACGGAGGAGATATTGAGTATCCTGCCCGCCTTTTTCGAGACCATATCGGGCACGAAAACGCGGCAGGTGTTGAACACCGAGGTAAGATCGGTGCGGATGATTTCATCCCATTCCGCGGGCGTCATGTCGGTAAGGAGCCCGAAATACGCCGTTCCGGCGTTGTTCACGACGGCGTCGGCGGGACCGTGCTCCCTGAGGAGCGATTCGACGTATGCGCTGTCCCCGACGTCGCCGACCGAGGCGATCACCTCGACCGCGCCCGCCTCGAGCGCGAGACGCCTTGTTTCTTCAAGCTCCGCGGCGTTTTTGCGGCAGTTCAATATAAGCCTGCCGTACTCGCCCCTTTCGGCGAGGAGCAGGGCCGTCTCCCTGCCGATCCCGCGGGAAGCGCCGGTTATCAAACAAGTTTTGACGCCCATTCTCATTATTTCTTCTGCCTTTGGGAGGGCTTCTGCTCGTAGCGGTCCTTCCTCGTATCCGCGGGTACGGGCGTGGGATAATAGCCCGAGAAGCACGCGTTGCAGAAATCGGAGCACTTCGCGAGCCTTGCGAGGCTGTCGATCGGGAGATACCCCAGCGTGTCCGCGCCGATTATCGCCGCGATCTCTTCCACAGTATGCCTGCACGCTATGAGATTGTCCCTCGAATCGATATCCGTGCCGTAATAGCAGGGATTGAGGAAGGGCGGCGAAGAGATACGCATATGGATCTCGCTCGCGCCGGCGTCCCTCAGAAGCTTTACGAGCCTGCCGCTGGTCGTGCCGCGGACGATCGAATCGTCGATCAGCACGACGCGCTTGCCCCTTACGACGTCCTCTATCGCGGAGAGCTTTATCTTGACCTGGTCGAGGCGCATGCTCTGACCGGGGGATATGAACGTCCTGCCGATGTACTTGTTCTTGATGAGCCCGATGCTGTACGGTATGCCGGATTCGAGGCTGAAGCCGAGCGCCGCGTCAAGACCCGAATCGGGCACGCCGACGACTATATCCGCGTCGGCGGGGTGCGTCTTGGCGAGTATCCTTCCCGCCTCCACCCTCGACTCGTGCACGGAAACGCCGTCTATAACGGAGTCGGGACGGGCGAAATAGATGTACTCGAACACGCAGAGCTTATGCGGCTTCGTGCCGCAGTGCTCCTTGTTGGAAACGACGCCCTTATCGCTGAAAACGATTATCTCGCCGGGCTCGACGTCGCGGATGACCTCTCCGCCGACCGCCCTGATCGCACAGCTCTCGGAGGCGACGATGTAAGTGCCGTCCGGTGTTTTGCCGTAGCAGAGCGGGCGGAAGCCGTAGGGATCGCGCGCGCAGATGAGCTTCTGCGGGCTCATGAGCAGCAGCGAATAAGCGCCGTCGATGATATCCATCGCGCGGGAAAGCGCCGCCTCGATCGAGGGGGCGGAGAGCCTTTCCTTGGTGATTATGTAGGCGATGGTCTCGGTATCGCTGGTGGTATGGAATATCGCGCCGGAAAGCTCGAGCTTGTTCCTCAGCTCCGCCGCGTTGGAGAGATTGCCGTTGTGGGCGAGCGCCATGCGCCCCTTCTGATGATTGACCTCAATGGGCTGGCAGTTGTTCCTGTTGTTGCCGCCGGTGGTGCCGTAGCGCACGTGACCGACCGCCATCTTTCCCTTGGGCAGACGCGAAAGAACGTCCCCGGAGAAGACCTCGCTCAAAAGACCGAGATCCTTATGCGAAGCGAACACACCGTCGTCGTTGACGACGATGCCGCAGCTCTCCTGCCCCCTGTGCTGAAGGGCGTAAAGCCCGTAGTACGAAATGCCGGCGACGTCCGTCACCTCCGGCGAGATCACGCCGAACACGCCGCATTCTTCATGTATGCTCATATCATTCACCGCGCCCCGTCCCCGGACGGGGTCCCTTTCCGCGATTAGGTAATACCTTTTTGGAACAGGCTTTAATTATAATATGTATCCGTTCTTTTTTCAAGAGGCATGAAGCTATATATACTGCATATCCGCAGAAAAATCGCACTTTACCTCAACGGGATAATGGTGTAAAATAATATGGTTATGACCGTGGCGCGTTTTTTGTCGGCGGAATAGTCTTTTATTGGAGACCGCCCGCGCAGAACGCGCCGCGCGGAGGTTCAAATAAGCGTGAAAGGGGCCTTTTGAAAAAGGTCGGTGAACGATATGAAAAGGATCTTGATGACGGGCGGCGGCTCCGCGGGGCACGTTACGCCGAATATCGCTTTGATAAAGGGGCTGAAGGAAGCCGGGTACGAGATACATTACGCCGGTCTTAAGGACGGCATAGAATACGGGCTCATCACCGCCGTGCCGGGCGTCACGTTCCATCCGATCGAATCGGGCAAGCTGAGGAGGTATTTATCCGTCAAGAACCTCGCAAGCCCGTTCAAGGTATTGAAGGGCGTCCGCCAGGCGCGCGCGCTCGTTAAGGAGCTCAAGCCGGACGTCGTATTCTCGAAGGGCGGCTTCGTCAGCGTGCCCGTCGTTATGGCCGCCGCGGGGAAATGCCCCGTAGTCTGCCACGAATCGGACTATACCCCGGGTCTTGCCAACAAGATCGCGGCGAAATACGCCGACACCGTCTGCGTGACATTCGCCGATACGATAGGGCTTTCCGATAAGAAGATCGCCAAAAAGATGGTGCATACCGGCACGCCCATCCGTCCGGAGCTCTATTCGGGCGAGCGCGAAAAGGGCCTCAAGGCGATGGGCTTCACCGGCGAAAAGCCCGTGCTGATGGTTATGGGCGGAAGCCTCGGCGCCGCAAGCGTGAACGAGGGCGTAAGGAAAGCGCTTCCCGAGCTTACGAAGCGTTTTGATATAGTGCATCTGTGCGGTCGGGGCAAGGTCGACGAAAGCGCCGCCTGCCCGGGCTACCGCCAGTTCGAGTACGTTCGGGAGGAGCTTCCCGATATGCTCGCCGCGACGAGCGTCGTGATCTCCCGCGCGGGCGCGAACGCCGTGTTCGAGTTCATGTCGCTCGGCATACCGGCGCTGCTGATACCGCTTCCCCTTGAGGCGAGCCGCGGCGACCAGATACTTAACGCCGAGTACGTGCAGAAAAAGGGCTATGCGCTCAAACGCGACCAGAAGGACATCACCCCCGAAAGGCTCGTTTCCATGGTCGGGGAGCTTTACTCGAAGCGCGCCGATATGCGCGAAAGGATGCTTGCCGATCCCCTTGCGGACGGCACCGAAGAAGTGCTTGCCGAGATTTTCAAGGCCGCCGAAAGGAAATAAATGAAAAAGCTTACGAAAGAAGAGATCGCCGCCCGCCTTCAGGAGCCGAACGGAGCCGAAAAGCTCTGCTCCATGAACGTCGACCTGCCCGCGCTCTGCGATACCGCGGCGGAAATGTTCATCGAAAACGGCGCCGCGTCCGCGCTGCTCATAAGGCTTGCGAACAAAAAACAGCTTTTGATAAAGATGAGCGAAAACGCCGCCCTGACCGACGCGGCGAAAAGCGCCCTTTCTTCGGAGAGCGCAAAGCTCCGCCGCAACGCCGCGAGGCTGCTCGGCGCTCTTCGCGCCGCCGACGCCGATAAGCTCATTATAGAAGCGCTCGGCAGAGAGGATCAGCGCTTCGTCCGTCCGAGCATGCTGCTCGCCCTCGGGAGCATCGGCGGGGAGGAGGCGGAACGCTTCCTTAAAGCCTACAAGGTCGCTCCCGCGGCGGACGAAACGGAGAGGAAGCATTTTCTTGAGGAAACGGAGGCGCACAAGACCGCGCTCCGCTCCTTCGCGCCGAAGACGGAGCACGTTTTCAGCGGGCTCCCCCGCCCCATGGAGATGGAGCTTCGCGCGCCCGATCTGCTTACGCACCAGCTTGCGGAGGAGCTCGAGGAGCTCGGCTTCACCGTTTCCGACACGCGGCACGACAGTTTGAAGACTCTCGTTTCCGATATGGACGCGCTTTACGAGGCGCGCTGTTTTTCGGAGGCGCTCTTCCCCATCGGTCAGGTCTCGCCCGATCCCGCGGCGATAGCCAAAAAGGCATCCCCCTTCATGGAGGAGCTGATGCGCTCCTGCCACACGGGGGAAGCGCCGTACCGCTTCCGCGTGGAGCTTAAGGCGAGCCTTCCCGCCGGCGCCGACCGCGTGACGCTCGTAAGGGAGATCGCCGCGGCGTGTGAGAACGCTTCGCTCGTCAACGCGCCCTCCGATTACGAGATAGAACTGCGCGTCGAGGGAAACGACAGGACCGTCCGGCTTTTTGCTAAGCTTTACACCTATAAAGACGCGCGTTTCGATTACCGCGCCGAGTCGATACCCGCCTCCATGAATCCATGCGTCGCGGCGGCGGTGCTGCGTTTTGCGCGGGATCATCTTTCCGTTAACGCGCGCGTCATCGACCCCTGCTGCGGCAGCGGCACGTTCCTTATCGAAAGGGGCAG
>JAEEGI010028282.1_pt1 | contig 10677 bp, 7 predicted proteins | sample 8958751 | NCBI WGS metagenome assembly JAEEGI01 (sample SAMN16246545, study PRJNA631951) | gut metagenome | biome: gut microbiome; feature: rumen; material: KS-attached | host: Bos | place: Iran: Karaj | collected 2018-10 | reverse complement strand
TAATAGAGGCGGCCTCGGCATCAATTTCGCCTTTTTCGTAGTTTCTTTTGCGTGATTTTAGCCTTTCTTCTGCTTCAACAGAGGTAAATGATTCATCCTGAAATTTAATTCTCGCCCCCGGAATCTTTTCTATTAACATCTTGGCAAAATTTCGTACATATAGAGATTGCTTAGTTTCGTTCCCCTCATTACTACGAGGCAATCCTAATACAAAGAAGTTTGTACTGTTAATATTAGCGATTCTAGCGATTTTTTGCCATTCTGAGCCATCTACGGTATAAAACCCGACTGGTACCGCAATTCTAGTACTCGAGTCCGCCTTGGCCACGCCAATGCGTTTCTCGCCCACATCTAGTCCAATTACTCGCATTTTACTCCTACACTCAAATTATTAACTATTCTTTTTTGTCGTCTTTTTCGTCTTTTTTGTCCTCATCGTTCTTTTCATCTTCATTATCTTCACTCTGATTTTCTTCGTCTTTTGGCTTGATATCGTTGCCATCTTGATCTTTGATTTCAAATTTAACCGAAACCTTGTTAGAGTCATTCGGAATCGCCATCACCCAAGGATAAGATGTTTCAATTTTTACGTCTGATACCCCGTTGATGTCCATTATCTCTCGACGAGCATCGCCAATCCCTTTCCCCATAATCCTACCCATTAATTCTTCCGAAGTTAGCTTCGGGCCAACAAAGTATTGGGCTTTTAATTTGGTAGTAGCCCCCACAGCAATATGAGACATATTTTCGATATAGATATCTTTAATGTCATAAACCTTCTGATCGTCTTCAAGTTTAGCCTTTTCATCGACATACTCTTCTAGTTTCACTTTATCAATTACATAAACTGTAGAAGTAGTTTTGACCTCAAGTGAAGGTTTGACGCCTTCTTTCACTTCTTCATCTACTGCGGGTGTAACTACATCATCAGAAGTGGTTTGTTCAAAGCTGGAATCAATAATGTAATACTTGTCATCACTCTCACTTTTGATTTTTTCGAAGAGTTTCTCTTTGTTTTCTTCTTCTTTTGAAGATTTGACTTGGTTTTGGGCTGCAATAACATCAGATTGTTGCACTACAGTAATCTCATTATCAGTTCCGCCGGTCATTGGCTTATCCGAATAGACGCCAGTAATTCGTGCAACTGCGCTCCAACCACTGTTAGATGCAAGGATATTGTATTTCTCACCAGATCCTCCAGCAGTCACTTTAACTCGAGCAGATTTTTGACAGCCAGAATTAACCAAACTAGAGATTTGGCCAGCATTGTCGCATTTTTCGTCGTCGCTACCGCTATATGATAGCGTAACATTGTCATCAGAATAAAATGCTAAATTATTATAATAAAATGCGGTACCGGCGTTAATTGGAATACTCCCAGGCTCTTTAAAGTAAGCATACACTACTACGTCACCAGTAGCCTTATCTCCAATGTTTTTCTTCCCAGTCGCCTCAAATTCCACTTTCTGGGTCTCTTCAATCTTTTTCTGTTCTAAGTAAAATTTGCCTTCTTTAGCATTTTCGTCCTCGAGTTTATCAACAAAAGTTACATTTTCCGAGAAATTCTTTTTATCTGTCTTGATTGAAACAGAAATATCTACTGCCGGAGCAATAAACAACATCCAAATCAACAAGATAATGATGCCAACTAGAGCAATCCCGGCTGCAATTGACAATTTCTTATGCTCTTTTATCCAATTTTTTAATCCGCCAGATTGTTTTTTGGATTTTTTCTTATCTTTCTTCTTGGGTTTTTCTTCTTCGTCGTCATCTTCTTCTTCGTCATCTTCGTCTTTGTCATCATCTTCTTTTTCGTCGTCCTCATCTTCCTTCTCTTCTTCCTTTTTCTCGTCTTCTTCATCTTTTTCGTCTTCTGCCTCTACTTCACCATCTTTGTCCTCAACCAACTCGGCTTTTTCAGAATCATCAGAATCTTCATTATCTAATTTTGGCACTGTTGGCGCAGATTGCAGGTTTTTAGCTACAGGTAGTTTAGTTGCCGCTGCCAACTTCGTGATAGATGGATCAACCGTCACGAGCACTACAGATTTTTCTGAAGTAGTACCAGCTTTTGCAATCAATTTGATATTTACCACGCTTCTAAACACGCCAGCCTTTTTTGGCGGCACGAGCGCGACGATTTTTTCTTTTGAGTTTTCAATCTTCAGGATGATGTCAGTGATGTCATCCTCAGGCTCAATATAAATCACGTCTTTATTCATACATAAATTTTATCACATTTTTTAATGCTTGTGTTAAAATATATATAGATGAACTTATTTAAGTCCAAAAAACAGGCTAGTGGACCCGCTAATGATCATGCGGCTTTGGCTGAGGTTGCCCTAAATAATATCCAAGACGGCGTTATTGTGACCGATGGACGTGGGATTATTCAATTTATCAATCCAGCTGCCGTCACTATGACCGAATGCGAATCTGCCAGCAAAGCCGTAGGCTTAGATTATGGCCTAGTTATTAGGATCGAATCCAAAGAAGGTCGCGAATTGTCTGAACAAGAAAACCCGCTCATCCAAGCCATGAAGACCAATCAACCTCTCGAAAAAGCTCAAGTTGCTCTTATTTGTATGAAATCAGGTAAACGTATTCCGATTGCTATTTCTATGCACCCAGTCAGCGGAGCTTCTGACAATCGTATTATTACTTTTCGCGATATTGCTCGCGAACTCGAGGAAGAAGGCGAACAAACTGAGTTTATTTCCACTGCCTCACACGAAATGCGTACTCCTGTCGCTACGATTGACGGATATTTATCACTTGCGCTCAATCCCAAAACAGCTACACTCGACGAGCGCGCGCGCGGTTACCTGACTTCCGCCCAAGCCGCTTCCAAGCATCTCGGCAAATTATTCCAAAATTTACTTGACATTACCAAACTAGATGACGGTAAAATTCGGGCGCATTTTGTACCTGCCGAAATGATTGAGACTATCAAATCTATTTCCGATGATTATGCTGAACGTGCCAAACAGGCCAAAATCACATATAATTTTGGCTCCAGTCAGAATATCTCATTCGATAGCAATCGTCGTCTCGCTCAGGTAGTGTATGGTTTTATTGATCCAAACTTTATGCGCGAGATCATGGATAACTTAATTGAAAATGCCCTAAAATACACTCCAGAAGGTGGCTCTATTTACATCAATGTTCGTGGCGATGGCGACAGAGTTCTGATTAATGTAACAGATACTGGCATTGGTATTTCGGCCGACGACCTTGGGCACATTTTCCAAAAATTCTATCGTGCCGACAACTCTGACACTAGAGAAATTGGCGGTACTGGTCTCGGTCTTTACATCGTCAAACAACGTGCCGAAGCTATGGGTGGCAATGTTTGGGCTGAATCTGCCTTTGGCGAAGGCTCAACATTTTATGTTTCCCTGCCAAGACTGACTGAGGATGAGTACAATAAACGTATGATAGCCGTCCAAAACCAAGCCATGGTACAAAACACCGCTCCGGCGCCTGCTCCAGCACCTGTGGCTCCGACGCCGGTAGCCACTGCGCCTGCAGCCTCTACTCCGGCACCTGCACCTACACCCGCACCTGTAGCGCTTGCTTCCGCTCCGACACCTACTCCCGTGCCGGCGACTCCTGCGCCTGCCACACCAGCTACACCTGCTACCCCTAAACCAGCAGCTTCTACTACTACACCCGCACCTGTAGCGCCAACTCCTACTCCTGCCCCAGCACCAGCTCCAACACCTGTTGCTCCTGCACCTCCAACTGCATCCCCACCGCCAGCTCCGCCAACTATAGCACCAGCTCAACAAAATATTAATAATAACTTAAACGGAGAAGCAAAATGAGTAAAATAATGGTAGTCGAAGACGACGCAAACCTACGAGAAATCTACAGTGTCCGCATTACCGCCGAAGGCTACGATGTGGTGCCAGCAGGTGATGGCGAGGAGGCTCTTGCCATTGCGGTGCGTGAGAAACCAGATTTAATTCTGTCAGACGTTATGATGCCTAAAATCTCCGGCTTTGATATGCTAGATATTTTGCGCTCCACACCAGAGACCGCCAGCATTAAAGTTGTCATGATGACCGCTCTTTCTGGCGATGATCAACGCCAACGTGGCGAACGCTTAGGCGCCGACCGCTATCTTGTTAAATCCCAAGTCGGCATCGAAGATGTGATTAGTACTATTCATGAAGTACTTGGTGATGCCCCAGCTCCTGCTTCTACGGAAGCATCATCTACCACCACAGCCGCTACTTCAACAGATGCTTCTTCTGTTTCTCCAACTGAAGCATCATCAACAACAGAAGCTCCCACAACCCCACCAGCTCCAACTGCTACAGCATATACACCACCACCAGTACTCTCGGGCGAACCAATTCCTCAGGTAAACAATGGACAGTCAGTCGCTCCGGCTCAATAAATTCCTTGCTGAACGTCTTGGTGTTTCTCGTCGTGAAGCCGACGAACTAATCAGCGCTGGCAAAATTACGGTAGACGGTCAGACTGCCACCCTGGGTGTCCGTATTGACAAAAATAGTAAAGTATGCTATAATAAAAAAATAGTTCCGTTTGATACGGAATTTACTTATTATGCATTCAATAAGCCAGTCGGATATGTTTGTTCACGTCGTGCTCAGGGCCAAGCTCCTACTATCTATGCGTTATTACCTGAAAAATTCCAAAAATTAAAAACCGTCGGCCGTCTCGATAAAGACAGCTCTGGCTTAATTTTACTTACTAACGACGGCGATTTTGCTTTTCAAATGACGCACCCAAAATTCCGCAAAACCAAAACCTATGAAGTTGAACTTGATAAACCTCTAGAACCACTCCATCAACAAATGATCTCAGATTTCGGGGTTATGCTCGACGATGGCCCCAGTCAATTTAAGGTAATTAGGGATACATCGGCGGGTGACGGACCTGGAGGGGGCCCCCTGCTGAGCGATAGCGAAGTGGGGGAGGAAAAGGTCCGGCAGGACCCGCCGAGAGGATGTTATTTAGTATATTTGACCGAAGGTCGCAATCGCCAAATCCGCCGAACTTTTGCTGCACTTGGCTATAAAGTCACTAAACTTCACCGTATTAGCTTCGGGAAATACGAATTAAACGATTTAAAGCCTGGTAAATATGTTATAATTGAACCATGAGCACAATTTTAGGGCTAGATATTGGTACCGAATTTGTTAAAGCTGTTCTTGCCAAACCTACTAAGAATGGCAATCTTGAAATACTAGGTGTAGGTAAGGCTAGGCAAGTCGAAGGCAACATGCACGCAGGTGCTGTCGCCGATATTCCTGCAGTAGTTAATGTCTGCGAAGAAGCATTAGTGCAAGTTGAAGAACAAGCCGGCGAACGAGCAAACCTCACTATAGTAGGTATTGCCGGTGAACTCATTAAGGGTAATACTACGACAGTCAATTATACTCGCAAAAATCCCAACCGACCAATTACCGAATCAGAAATGGAAGAAATCATTCACAAGGTTCAGCAAAAATCCGGTGAAGTAGCCAAAAAAACTGTTGCGCTTGAAACAGATAATGACAATGTCGAAGTTAGGTTAATAAATTCCGCCATTGTTTCGCTTACCATTGATGGCTACAAAATTAGTAACCCAATCGGCTTCAAAGGCTCAGATGTGGTGATCCAATTCTATACCGCCTTTGCTCCACTTATTCACGTAGCAGCAATTGAAAAAGTTTGTGCCGAGCTTAATTTAGATTTACTCACTGTCGCCGTTGAGCCATTTGCTGTTTGTCGAGCTTGTCTAGGCAACGATATAAGCTCTTCTTTCTCTGGCATTGTTATGGACATTGGTGGCGGCACTACTGATATAGCCGTAGTCGAAGATGGTGGCGTTGAGGGTACCAAAATGTTCTCAATCGGTGGCCGTAGTTTTACTCATCAAATTGCCGAGTCACTTGGCGTCGAATTTGAAACTGCCGAAGAATACAAATTAGATTTCGACACAGGTAAGCTTGACGACCGCGTTAAAGCTAAAGTTGATACTGCTATAGATCGCAATCTGTCTGTTTGGTTGACCGGTGTAGAAGTGGCTCTCGAAGAATTTGGTAGCATGGGTAGTTTGCCACGTAATATTCTATTATGTGGCGGTGGTGCTAGCCTCTCATCTCTTCAAGAAAAATTGGCTATTTCTGATTGGTATAAAGGTTTACCGTTTTCACGTCGCCCAATTATCCATTTGATTGACGTAGAAGATTTACCAAACCTCAAAACTGAGCATTTAAATGCTGAAGGTTTAGGCATGCTCGATCATTCTTTTGCAACCGCGCTTGGTTTACTTCGTGTCGGCATTGATACTTTAGCCGGCGCTCCAGAAGAAACTGGTATTCGTGCTAAGATTTCCAAACTGCTTCAAAAATAATAAAAAAAGTATATATTTTTTATCATTTAATAGTTTTTTATTATATAATTATTAATATGATAACCATAAGGAGGTTGCAGTACGCTGTAAAGCGTTTGCTGTACCCAGCAATTTATTTATCCACTTTTGTCCTATGTTTTTTATTCTCTTCTTCCGCTTTTGCTACTTCAAGTACGATAACTCTAACTGTTGCGAATAATATTTCGCTAAACATTGTAGCCACTCAAAGTGGTGCGTTTTCTAGTACCGACACTTCGACGCCTAACGTCAGTATTACCACCAATCATGCTACCGGGTATACATTAGGCATTCTCGCAAGTGCTAGTGATAATTCATTAGTTAACACTAGCGATAATACTAAAACAATTCCATCAATCGCGACCCAAGTTTCACCAACAGATTATGCCAACAGCTCGACTCTAAACAATACTTATGGCTATATGCCAAGTAAATACCATTCCAGTAACAACACCAATTACTTGCCAACTCCAACTGATACTGTTTCGTTTGATATTCTGGACTCCACGTCTTTAGCAAATCCTAGTACGGCCAACAATTATAATATTGCAATTGGCGCTAGAGTGGATGATACTATAACTCCGGGCTCATACACTAATACTTTTATTATCAGCGCTATCGCTAACCCTACGCCATATAGCATCACATATAATCAAAACACTACTGACGCTGTCACCAATATGCCAACAAATGTCAGCGATGATTCGACTTACGATGAAACAGTTACATTGTCTGATACTGTCCCTGCTCGTAGCGGTCTTAATTTTGGCGGATGGTGCACAGCACAAGTAGCCGACGACGGAGTATGCACAGGAACAACATATAATCCAAACGGCGCAGGAACAGATTTAAACTGGCAACTTGATCAGACCGCCAGTAGCAACGTATTGACTCTCTATGCTATGTGGTCCACGAGCACCAGCACATGTACAAATGGCTCAACAGAACTATATTGTATGGTTGAGAGTGTTAGCAAGGGTACACAATCTGTAGACGACCTTAAAGCTGATCTCACTGCAACCAATTCTGGAGTTTTTGAATACGACAGCAGCGTGTTTGGCCAAGCCAGCGACATCAGCAATAGTCGCAGTATTTATTATTTCCGTGGTATCCTAGATAGCAACGTGGATAGCACTACTAGTACCTATGGTTCTAGGGGCGATGGATTAGTTTGGCAAAACTATGTCAGGCTCGGAAACACCTGTTGGCGCATTGTCAGGACTACCGGCTCTGGTGGCGTAAAGATGATTTACAACGGTATATACGGTGACACTTTTGCAGGCTCATGCGCTAATGCTACCACCAAAGCTCAGACTAGATATAATAACGCTGAATTTAGGATAGAATATAATGTTTCCACTACTTCGAAGGCCGGTAAAACCTATACAGGTATAGGAAGTGGTATACATGCATCTGGTTATACATATAGTAATGTATCTGATACTTCCACTTGGTCTACCGCATACAGCAATTTATTTGGCGCTACTGGAAACGATACCACTACCAATGGTAACTCCTCGGTAATCAAAAAATACATTGACGATTGGTACACGAGTAATCTTGCTAGCTACACGTCCATATTGGAAACAGGCGCAGGTTACTGCAATGACCGTACGCTAAACACCAGCAACAACTGGACCACACCAGTAGCAGATAATACTTTGATACAACCATACAACTCATCTGGAGCTACAGTTTATTATTTCGGACCCTATGTACGCATTGTTTCCAATACGACTCACCCCACCTTAACTTGCAGTCGTGGTACTGTTGACACATATAGCACAACTACTGGTGACGGTGGCAACGGCCAATTGACTAATCCAATAGCACTGCTAACTTTAGATGAAGCCGCCTTCGCTGGTTCTGGGGTTTCTGAAGTTAATGCTGGCCCGACTTATAATTTTAATAGTTTCCTACACTCTAAAAATGGTTTCTGGTTGATGTCACCAGCTCACAGAACAGGTGCACCGCAAATGTTCTATCTTGGCCCTAATGGAAAACCAGAAATGAATACAGTTAACTATATGCCATACGGTGTGCGCCCAGTTATTTCATTGGCTCCAGGTACAGAATATGATAGCGGCACTGGTACAGCAACTAACCCATGGGTGGTAAATGCCCCCTAAATATCTACTTATGCTATAATAAAAGTGTATGGGAAAACCTTATAAGCCCCACCAATTTTTAGCAAGGAATAAAAAACTGATCAGGCAGCATCTTAACGTCCTGTCGGTATTTTTAACTGTAATTGTAGTGGCCACTGTACTAATTACTACCTTATTCCAATCAGATGCCCATGCAGCTGGCGGTACTAGTGGTGCTGGTGGAGGTGGAGTTGTTGAAACAAACTTTTTTGGTAACATCCAAGATGATGGAGGGTGTGGCGTATTTGTGGTTTTAAATCTTATTCTAGACATTCTCACTTACGGCATAGCCATTGCTGCAACTATCGGCATCGTCATTTCAGGTGTTAATTATCTCACTGCAAGTGGCGATGAGCAAAAAACTACTAAAGCCAAACGTCGCATATTTGAAATAGTTATAGGTTTAGCAGTATACACGGTATTATACTTTGGTGCTCAGTGGTTATTACCCGGCGGTGATTTTAACAGCACCACTACATGCACTACTATTTCTGATGAGGAATTAGCAAAACGACGCGCAGAAGAACAAGCTAGTAAAAAAACTAACAGCAAAACATCTGACAAAACAAAGACCAGTGATTCCAAAAAAGAAAACAACAAAAAGGAAGAAGATCCGCTTAAAGCGTGGTATGATGCAATGACTAAACAATACAATTGGAGTAAAAATCAAAAATATGAATGGACTACTCCATCAGTTGAATCTAGTCGCACTAAAGGAACCTGTGTTACTTTCCCTATAGTATCACTGCAACGGCTGGGGCTTCTTTCTAAAGGACAATACTTCTGGTATGACCCCAACAAGAATACCATCACAGGGACTGGGGCAAAAGTTGTTAAAAATCGCAAAGATATCTTTTCGTTATCATATCCTCATAAGACCATCAAAGAACTAAATAAAGCTGGAAAAATAAAGAAGGGTGACATTATAGGTTTTGATGATCCAGGTAACCATACAATGGTTTTTATGGGATTCAACAAAAAAGGCAACCCCATCTTTAATACTATGGGGCACAACCGCGGCCTAAAAATCACTTATCCGTCTTATGCGAATCGCAAAGTAGATATGTTAATCCATCTCAAAAAGACTAGTAAAAAGTAGAGGATATCTATTAATTATTCTAGAACCGCTTTAATTCTACGAACGCCAGCCGACGAGGATTCTTCTTTTTTAATTTTAAAATGGCCAATCACACCAGTATGCTCTACGTGTGGACCACCACATACTTCACGCGATACTGGATTATCAAAATCACCGATCGTATAAACCTTTAGTTTATCAGGGTACTTATCCCAGAATTCTCCGTGTGCTTTCAAAGTATTTCGTGCATATTCTTTGTCATATTCGTCAAATACTACTGGCAAATCTGCTTCAATCCACTCATTCACTTGATCTTCAACAGCTTTCTTTTCTTCATCAGTTAATTTATGGTCTACATTAAAATCGAAACGTACACGCTCTGAAGTGATGTTTGAACCTTTTTGACAAGTATCTGGTGCTACAATTTTTTGTAATGCCGCAAGTAGCAGGTGACAGGCTGTGTGATATTTGATAGTCTGTTCTCCATGATCTTCAAGGCCACCCTTAAACATACCTTTTGATGCTGTTTGCGAACGTTTACGTTGTTCGGCTAAAGCGTTTTCGAATTCTTTTACATAGTCTTTTGATAATTCAATTCCCTGCCTGTAGCATTCTTCGACTGATAATTCCATCGGGAAGCCATAGGTATCTTGCAACATAAAGATATCTTTACCGTCTAACATCTTATTATTTCTTGTGATCTTAGATAGTTCTTTGAGCCCGCGATTTAGGGTTTTCCTAAAAGCATTTTCCTCACGCAGCATAGTCTCAAGCGCAGACTCGCGGTGCGTCAAAATTGAATCAGGTAAATCAGCATAATTATCAGCTACGATTGGTACAATTTCAGCCAAGAAATTGGAAGAAATACCCAAATCTAAGGCACGTAAAATTGCTCTTCTGAGTAAGCGCCTCATCGCATATCCATGTGCCTTATTGGAAGGCACCAATCCTTGTGCCGCCAATAAATACGCACCACGAATATGATCCGCGATTACACGCATCTCGTCGGTGTTATTGTCATAAGATTTACCAGAAATCTTCTCTAGATGATCAATAATCGGTTT
>JAEEGI010028280.1_pt1 | contig 10677 bp, 7 predicted proteins | sample 8958751 | NCBI WGS metagenome assembly JAEEGI01 (sample SAMN16246545, study PRJNA631951) | gut metagenome | biome: gut microbiome; feature: rumen; material: KS-attached | host: Bos | place: Iran: Karaj | collected 2018-10 | reverse complement strand
TATGGGGTGCACAATAATCGAAGAGTTCTTGCGTTAATGACGTAAAACAAAGAATATCAACTCTAAAAATCAATACAATTATGAAGAAAATCGTACTTACTTTTGTTGCCGTCGTCATGCTTGGCGGCATGGCCTTCTCTCAGGTGAGCCTTGGCGGCCGTTTCTACGGCGGTCTCAACTCGGGTGCTGAAGTATCGCTGCTCTATGATATGAGCCAGACCAACCGCATTGAGGCCGATCTCGGTGTGGGTTATGGTGTGGTGACTGCACATTACCACGACGCTTTCATTGGCGACTATACCGACGCTCATGTGATTTACTTGGCTACCGCCTCGGCTTCCTATCAGTGGATGTTCAACATCATCAAGGGCTTCGGCTGGTTTGTGGGCCCCGCCGCACAGTTCGGCATCGGCACCCACCCCAACAACGACCTCTATGCCCGTCTGGGTATTGGTGCCCAGGGCGGTGTGGAGTATAAGTTCGACTTCCCCCTGCAGGTGTCGCTCGACGTGCGTCCGATGGTTGACCTCTTCCACTTGGCCGACCCCCACGGCCTGTTCCATCTTGGTGTGGCAGCTGGCGTCCGCTACTGCTTCTAAGGCAGGTTGAGGTATAAAAAAGTAAGAGCCGCCCTTCTAAAGAGGGGCGGTTTTTTTTGTCATGTCGGAAAAAATGTGTACTTTTGCATTTCCAAATTAATAATATAAAGATATGAAATCCTCTATCGGAGTGGATATGGGCGGCACCAACACGGATCTGGGTTTGGTGACCGAAAATGGTAATATTGTGCAGCGTCGCAACCTGCCGACGAATGCCTATACGCAGTTCGAGCCGTATATCAAGGATATGATGAAGGTGGTGGACGAGATGCTCGAGGCACAGCGCACCATCGACGGCGAGGCCGTGCATCTGGACGGTATTGGCGTGGGTGCTCCCAACGGCAACTTCTACACCGGTTGTGTGGACAACGCTCCCAACCTGACGATGAAGGGTGTGCTGGATTTTGGCAAGGAGATTCATAAATATCGCGATGTGCCTGTGGTGTTGAGCAACGATGCCAACGCGGCGGCCTACGGCGAATATGTCTACGGCGGCGCCAAGGGCATGAAGCATTTCATCATGTTCACCCTGGGTACCGGAGTGGGCAGCGGCATCGTGGTGGATGGCAAGCTGGTGCATGGTTCGACGGGTGCCGCCGGCGAGCTGGGACATGCCATACTGTACCATCACGGGCGCAAATGCTCCTGCGGCCGCGAGGGCTGCCTGGAGACCTACACCTCGGCACGCGGCATCGTGCAGACCTATTGCGAATTGAAGGGCATCCCCGTGAGCGCTGACGTCACCAGCAAGATGATTGGCGAGCTGGCTCATCAGGGCGACCCTGTGGCGTTGAAGACCTGGGCCACCGTAGGCGACCAGCTGGGATTGGCGATGGCCAACGCCGTCACCTTCTCGGCTCCCGAGGCCATCTTCCTCATGGGCGGTCCCGCGCAGGTGGGAGAGCCCCTGCTGAAGCCCCTGCGCGAGGCCTTCGACAAATACCTGCTCAATATCTTCCAGGGTTCGTGCACCATCCGCATGAGCGAGCTGAAGGCCAACGAGGTGGCTATCCTCGGAGCTGCGGCTCTGATCAAGATGAAACTTTGAAAATCATGTATTTTGAAGATCATGTCGAACCCCATTCAAATAAAAAGCCTTATGAAAAAAATTAGCCTTATTGTAATGGCGGCGATACTTTTCGCTTCGTGCAGCGAGAAACCGTTGACCTCGTATGTTAACCCCATGGTGGGCACCGACGGACATGGGCACACGTTCCCCGGGGCCATTGTGCCGTTTGGCATGATTCAGCCGTCGCCCGATACCCGTCTCGAGGGCTGGGACGGGTGCAGCGGCTACCACTATTCGGACGACACCATCTATGGCTTCAGCCACACGCACCTCAGCGGCACCGGCTGCGAGGACTACGGCGACGTGCTGCTGATGCCGGTAGACGAGCTGCAGCTTCGCGAATTGAAATTGTGGGAACCTGATATGCGTGACAGCTATAAGCGTCATTTCATGCACGAGAATGAGACCGCCCAGGCGGGCTACTACAAGGTGACGCTCGACGAAAACGGTTTTCCCGGCACCACGGTGGAGCTTACCGCCGACCGCCGCGTGGCCTATCACCGCTACACCTATATGGCGGAAGGCTACAACGCGTTCGTTATCGACCTGAAACACCGCGATGTGCTTCTTGACGGCAACATCAGTCTCACCGACGACGGCCTTATTGTGGGACACCGACACAGTTCGGCATGGAACCCCGACCAGCATCTGTATTTTGTCATTTGCGCCAATGTGCCGTTCAAAGAGGTCAAAATCAGTCCCGATTCCACGCAGGCCTGTGTGTTGCTGCCTCGTACCCAAGCGGTTGAACTTCAGGTGGCCATCAGCGGTGTGGACATCGATGGCGCCATTGCCAACCTCAACACTGCCGAATATGAGGACTTCGAGAGTGCCCGCCAGGGGGCCGACAGCACCTGGGAGGCCGCCCTCGGCAAACTGAAGGTGGAGGGTGGCACGAAGGAGCAGAAACGCTGCTTCTATACCGCCTTGTACCACTGCATGACGTCGCCCTACCTCTGGAGCGATGTCGACGGACGCTACCGCGGCACCGACAACGAGATTCATGTGGCCGACAGCGGCCGCGAGGTTTACACCGTCTTCTCGCTGTGGGACACCTACCGCGCCCTGCATCCGCTGCTGACACGCATAGAACCCGAGCGCACCGTCGACTTCGTCTATACCGCCATGAAGAACTTCGAGCAGGGCGGCGAGCTGCCCATGTGGGAGCTGGCCAGTCACGAGACACATTGCATGATAGGCTATCACGCCATCCCGATGATATTCGAAGCCTTTACACAACTGGTGAAACAGGACAGCACGTTGGCTGGATACACGCCTAAACAATTGCTCGACGCTATGGTGGCCACCAGCAACCGCACAGAGGCCCATCGTGCATATGCCGCGCAGGGTTACCTCTCGTCGGAGATTGACAACGAAAGTGTCAGCAAGACGCTCGAATATGCCTACGACGACTGGTGCATCGCCCAGATGGCCGAATTTGCAGATGACAGCGCTATCGCTGCTGAGTATTGGATCCGTTGCCAGAGCTGGCAGAACATCATCGACAGCAACGGCTTCGCTCATCCCAAGCGCAACGGTGCATGGGTCACGCCTTTCGACCCCACGGAGGTGAACAACCATTTCACCGAGGCCAACAGCTGGCAGTACAGCACCTACGTGCCGCACGACATCGATGCATGGGTCAAGCATATAGGTGGCAAGGACAAAGCTATCGCCTTCCTGGATAGCCTCTTCGAGGGTCACAACACCATGAGCGGCCGCGATCAGGCCGATGTCACGGGTCTTATCGGCATGTACGCCCACGGCAACGAGCCGAGTCACCACGCCGCCTGGATCTACACCCTCCTTGGTCAACCCGAAAAGACCGAAAAGTATGTCCACAAGATTCTTAACGAACTCTACACCTCGAAGCCCGATGGCCTCTGCGGCAACGAGGATTGTGGCCAGATGAGCGCGTGGTATGTGTTGGCGTCGTTGGGAAGATATAGGGTTTGTCCCGGAAGCAACCAGTGGGTGAAGACGAAACCTATCTTCACGCTCCCTGATGATCCCAATGATTTGACGTTTACTGGAAGAGATTTACTTGTCGAGGCTCCATTCAACGAGTCCCTTCGCATCACCCCATGCCCCGTATTCGCCGACTGGCGTATGCAGAGCGACCGCGACAAGGTGACCGACACCTCGGCACAGTGGAAGGGTAGGCTTCGTTCGCAGACGGTGCGCCACGTGGAGGTGAAGACCTCGACCGACAAACATGTCACCTACCTCACGCAGCCCGCTCCTCAGTACATTGAGAACGGTCCCGAGGGTATGGTGGACAACATCTACGGCACCACCAACTACCGCATCGGCGGCTGGCAGGGCTGGCAGGGCGACTTGGTGGCCGTCGTAGAACTCGACCAGGAGCAGAAGGTCTCGATGGTGGGTGTGAACTGCCTGGAGAATATGCGCAGCTGGATATTCTATCCGAAGAGCGTGAAGATTGAATACAGCGCTGACGGCAAGAGCTGGCAGTCCTACGGCACGTTGGGTGAGCTGGTGGAAGTCCCCGGAGAAAAGAGTGCCCAGCAACGGCAGGAGGAGTGCACCACGCATCTCTTCGCGGTGAAGAAGAGTGTCCGCGCAAAATACTTCAAAATCACGGCCGAGAACTACGGCAAACTGCCCGACTGGCACATCAGCGCAGGCGAACAGGCTTGGCTCTTTGCCGATGAACTTGTTATAATGTAATAAAAGAAATCGAATATGAAGAAACGTCTCATAATCCCCGCTGCATTTGTTATCACAGTGCTCTGTTGCTCGTCGTGCGACACCAAACTCTGCTACTGCTATGAGAATGGCATGGAACAGGTTGTCTATGTCGACAGTGATACCCCGTGTAACTCGATGACCCGTGGTGAGCGTGGATGTGTGGAAAGCTACGAACGCATGGATCCTGGCCAGACGGCAAAGAAGTAGCTTTTTTTACAACAACAGGATGGCGTTGGAGACCGGACGCTCTCCTTCGTGGTCGTGCAGGCCGTTGTCGGATGGATAGTTTACCACTCCGAACTCTTTGATGTACATGGTGCTTGAGCCTCCGCCGTCGAGGTTAATGGCTTCAGTGCACCCCAACCATCTCATCACCCGTTCCAGTTCAAAGAGAGAAAGCCCTTCGGCTTGGTGTTTGAAGCGTCCGTCGGCCACTACCAATAGTGTAGTGCCGTCGGGACGAACGCCCACTGCGGTGCGGTTGTGGCGTTTGGTGACGAAGGTGCGGTCGTCGCGTTGTGGGACCATCTCGCCTGCTTGCAGTAGCATTGGACCGGCAGTCATGATATTTTTTTCTTTCATTTGCTCTTCACTCTGACGGTTGCTGTCAGGTACCGATAGGCAAGGACGTCCGCGACGAAGCGCCATGGTTGCATATTGATAATATTTTCGGTTCACGGAGTCGTTCTGCCCGGGAGTGTTCTCTCCTCGTTGGATGCCGTCGATACGGAGGTAACACACAGGATTACCTTGTCCCATGTCGAAGAATGAGCCATTGACGGCGGCAAATGCTTCGCACCGCTCCGAGAGGGTAGATACATGGGTAAGCACCGAGTCGTAGGCGAAGGCCAGTCGCCGAGGCGAGTCTTGCGGGATTTCGAGGACAAATAGATGTTGGGCTGAGCAGAACAGTTCTCCTTCGCCGAAGTGGTAGCTCTTGAAAACAAATCCGTCAAGACTGTCGATGCGCCATTCGGCGTTGGTTACGCGGAGCGAGTCGTTGCTATAGTCCACCTGCGAGCATGCCAGGAGCCCCCAAGCCGTTAAAACTATCGATAGAAGCATCTTTTTCATTTCTTCTTCTCTTTTTGATTTTTTGACTTTGGGGATTTTTTGCTTTTGAACAGGTCGCTCCAACGGTCGAAGTCTTTGGTGAGTTTCAACCCTGCCCCTTGTTTGTAGGGCAGGTCCATGCGGGTGTAATCGTTGGTGTTGGTGCGGTTGTAGGCGAAAATGTGGAACATTGGACTGAGGCGGTATCCGATGAGAGCGTCGATAACGGTACCGTTGACTGAACTGGCTTCCAGTTCACGACTTTCGCCACCGTAGCCCAGTGTGCTCTCCAAGTACCAGCGGCCCCAGTCTTTGCTGATGTTTACATCGAGTTGTTGGTTGGTGAATTCATTTCCCGACTTATAGTCGATGTTCACATCTACAAACTGTACCATATCGGTCAAACTGTTTCCTACAAAGGAGGTTACCATGCCCAAAGCGTCGGCACCGCCACCTTGGCTGTTTTCACTGTTGACGTTATAGAAACTGCCGCTGATGAGCAGCGAAAGGGTTTGGTTCAGCATGTCTCGCTCGCTTTTGCGATCGATGTAAGCAAAGACCTCTTCTTCCACGCTTTGGTCGGCATTGGGCAGGCGCAGATCGAAGCTGATACTGGGGTCCTGCAGGGTCCCGGCAATGGCTATCACGTTCTCCACCTGGAGGTATTTCTGAGTGTTGTCGATTGATGAGAGATTGCCTGTGAGAGTTGACAGGTTGACTCGCTGTGAGTAGACGGCTCTCATATCGAAACGAGCGTCGGGGACATTTCCTTGGAAATTGAGGCTGCTGCCGTTCTCGAGGGTGAATCGTTTCTCATAGACCGAGAAAAGACTCACTTTCATCTGTCCTGTGGAGATGACATAGTTGCCGATGACTTGAGGCGCTGCATTGCCGTTGATGTTGAGATGGAGGTCGCCGGCTCCCGTGGCACCGACGTTGGCCCCCACTTCTTTGAAATCCATCGGCAGGTTGAGCTTCATGTCGGAGGTGATGGAAAAATCGAGTTCCAGGTTGAAATTGCTTTTACGTTCCTGGGACTCCGTGAGAATCTCGTCGGACATCTCGTCGCCAACGAAAGTGATGAAATTCTGCGATTTGACACTCTGTTTGTAACTGATGGGCACTGTTAGTTCGCACCCTGGATTGGTGCGGGCGCGCACGGCGATGTCGAGGTTGTTGACAGGCCCCGTCACCTGTCCGTCGGCCGAGGCGAAAAGCTTCCCGTAGAATTGCTCGCCGCTCTTTTGGTCGAGAATGAGCAAATTGTCGGTTTTGACGTTCAAGTCAAGCACAATCCTGTGGCTGTCGGCCAACTCGATTCTTCCGTTGGCATAGGCTATATTGCCCAATGGATCCACAATGTCGAAATCGTTCAGTCTGATGATGTTGTTGGTGAACATCAGGCTGTCGGAGAAACGATAGGTGACATTGGTGATGTCCACTTTCAACTCTCCGTCCTGCACCATGGCATCGCCTACGATTAAAGGTTTTTTTAGGCTGCCACTGATGCTGAGGTTCCCGTTCAGTTTGCCGTCGAAATGACTCGAAAACGAGGATAGCAAAGGCTCGGCCATTGCCATTCTGAAGTCGCGAAAATCTGCATTGAGCGTGAGCTCGGGGTCTTTCTTGCCCATTTCAATCCAACCGTTGGCATCAAGTTGACGGCTCTGCACCTGCATGTCGAGCATATTGAGCTCGGCGTTCCAGTTGCTCGATAGTTGCAGTTCGCCGAGGTACTGTTGGTTGATTTCGCAGCTGTCCATGCTGAGGTTGGTGTTGAAGAAAGGCGTTGAGTTGAGTCCGTAGAGAGAGAATCGGCCGTTGATGTTGCCATGAATATCGATGGGGGAATCTTGTAGCAGCAGGTCGCTCAATAGGTCAAGCCTGAATTTGTTGAAAAACATTTCAACGCAGTCGTCCTCAAGACCTTGTAGGCTCAGCCGCGCATTGATTTTCTGCTGTTGGCTTTCCACGCTCAGCCGGTCGCAAACAATGCCCAGCCGGTCGTTGTTGGTGAGGACCATCTGTTCAATGGCCAGCACCCATGGGTTTTCTCCGACGTAAAAATCGGGCTTGATTACCCGCATGTTGTGCCCCTCCAAGGCTAACATCAGGTCGCCACGCGAAGGACTCTCCATTGTGCCCCATGTCAGTTCGGCGGTGGCCTGTTCCTGCGAACTGTGGAGTATGGTGCGCAACCGGTCGACCAACTCCAGCCGCCCCACGTTGAGGCTTTGTGACTCAAGTTGTAGCACGTAACGCTTGCCGATAGGACGTCCGGTGATGCCGACATTGTCAAGCTTTATAGAACCAAAGCTCAGTGAATCGCTCCTCACCACCAACTTCATCTGTTCTCCATAGTTGTATGAAATGTCGGCGCGTGTACCACGAGCAATGCCTATACCCTCGGCCAGTCGGTGTAATTGTGTTCCGTCGTCATGCCATCTCAATTGGCATGACAACGTCTTGTCAACCAGCGACGAAGCCAAAGAACTATCAATCATCTTCTCCGACTGGAACATCTCCGGCAAATATAGTTGGCCGAAGTAGCGCACAATGAGGGGCAGGTCGCTGTAGTTGAATTGGCCGCGGATATCAATGTCGGCAAGGTCGCTCTCCAACTCGATGGTTTTTCCCTGTCGGTCGGTCTCGATGTCTAAGGCGATGTTCCTCAATGTCAGATTTCCGTAGCTCGTAGAGCGGACTCTCACGGTACCTTCCATTTCGTCCAGCGTGTTGCCGTTGAGGTCGGCGGTCATCGAGGTGGCGAGAGGTAGGGGAAGGATGTCAAGGTCGAGATTGAGGATGTCAAGGTCGGCATGGTAGCTTTTTAGGCTGTCGCCCAGGTTACTTTGCATGATGAGACTGAGGTTGGCCAGGCTGTCGGTAGATTCCACTGAGGCTGTGAGCACTCCCTGTTTTAGTTCGCCAACGATGGATGCCGCACTCAGCGGATGCCCTTTCACGATACTGTTGGTTAGATGGCCGTCGATGGCAATGTCGAGTCTTCGACTCCACTGCTTCAGGTCTTTGACGTCCCCTTGCCAGAATCCGGAAAGGCTTAGGTCGAATCCGCTGCGCGTAATCCAGTCGCTCCTCAGCAATCCCAGCCCCAGTCCATCGCTGCCGGCATCGATGGTGAATCGGTAACTCCCAGGTTTATGAAGCAGTGTGGCATCGGTGCGGAGTTGACCCAGTCGGGTGTCGATCAGCATGTTGACGGCAGCGTTGTCCTTAATTCCACCTTTCACTGTGGCGCTGAGGTTCACATAGCCCACCTCATCAAAAACCTTTGTCAGGGAGGGACTGGAATCCAGCTTCTTTATCAGCGGCGAAAGATCTTCTACATTGGTGCTCAGGTGCTCTACGTTGAGGTCGAACACCGTTGTGTCAATCTTTGGCAACCCTACGACGGTGCCGGCAACAAGCGCCGACGAGTTCGCTCCCCAACGCACCATTATGTCGGTGGTCAGCGAGTCGATTGTCCCCGAGGCTGTTCCCTCGGCTTCCGCCACGGCGTCGATTCCCCAAAGCACGGGTGCCCAATAGGCCACATCGCTCATCGAAACTCTCGTGCCAGCCCTTAGCGTGGTTTGATGTTCCACTGTCGACACATAACCTTTGATTCCTTTCCAAGTGTCGTATTTAAGTTCCGCATCAAGCTCGATGGTGCTCGCCCCGGTCTCGATACCCATATTCTTGGCCAGGATACCATAACGGCTCACATGAACATCGCCATGCATGTCTTTCAGTGTAAAACCACTCTTCTCCACCGTGGCAAATCGAACGATTCGGCATGTAACATCGTCTTCCACCACGTTGACATTCTTCATCTTCGCATTGATGTGGGAAAACTCCATGTGCGGAATCTGCACCCCATAGGGATAGATGGTCTGCCGGTGGTCCTTCAGGTCCATCCTGTAGCGGACGTTGTCGAGTATCAACGTCTTGGCTTTCACATAGAACGGCTCGTGTTCCTTCTTCTTTTTTTTCTTGTCCGATTTGAAATAGTCAATCAAGAACTTCAGGTTGATTCCATCCTCGTTCACTTGAAAGTGGTAGTACACATTTCTCAGGTGAACATTATTGAGGTCCAGACCTTTGCCATCGAATGGGAATTTCTTGAAACTCACCCGTATCGACTCTCCTTGGCAGATAGTGTCGTTGGTGGGGGAAATCCAAAGGATGTTGTCAAGAATCAGGTGGTCGAAAGGCATGGCGTGCAGCGAACCGATGCTCAGTTTGCCACCCCACTCCTTCGAGAAATAACTGCTCACCGCCGCACCGGCATACGACTGTACAATAGAATAATTGGCCAGAGCAACAATGACATACACTGTCAACCCCAGCGTCAGCAGCACTCTCGATACTATCTTCCATAACCTTTTCACTGCCATAATAACTACAAAATTATTCTTTTATTATATATTTACATTAAAATATTTTATCGTCAGCTTTTGTTATCCTCGCCTTTTCTGGCCTTTCCCCTCAAGCCCTCTTCTTGCTCCCATAGCCCAACCAACCCCCAACCAAGGCCCTACCAACTCCTACCGCGGTAGGAGTTGGTAGGGCCTTGGTAAGTGGAAGACAGGCAGTTGGGGCGAAGGCAGTGCCGAGTGTCCTTTGTTTTGTTATAGTACTGATATTCAATGATATATTTTGATTTATGTGCAATTTTCTGATTTTTATCCTGCGGAGGGTCGATTTTCGGAGTTGCGGAGGGTTTTTCAGGAGGTTTTTCCTGTTGATTTTCCAGCCGTCGCAAATTTTTTTTCTTCTTTTCATATGCTGATAGTCAACGTGTTCCGATGTGTCTTGAATTTTTTTTGAAAAAATATTTTGGTAGTTTGGAAAATGGTTGTATCTTTGCATCCGCTTTCGACAGGAAAACCGAGTGTTGATAAAGTTGTTGAAAAGCAAGAGTGATTTGAAACGGATGAGAAGATAGAGATAGCGTGTGTCGACCCTTGTACCGAGGTATGAGGGGGACACGAAGACGAGTCAAAAAAGGTAAAAGAACAATTCTTACAATGAAGAGTTTGATCCTGGCTCAGGATGAACGCTAGCGGCAGGCTTAACACATGCAAGTCGAGGGGTAACGCGAGGTAGCAATACTTTGGCGACGACCGGCGCACGGGTGCGTAACGCGTATGCAACCTGCCTTGTACAGGGGGATAACGGAGTGAAAATTCCACTAATATCCCATGGTGTTGGGGGATCGCATGGTTTCTCAACTAAAGCTTC
>JAEEGI010028277.1_pt1 | contig 10677 bp, 8 predicted proteins | sample 8958751 | NCBI WGS metagenome assembly JAEEGI01 (sample SAMN16246545, study PRJNA631951) | gut metagenome | biome: gut microbiome; feature: rumen; material: KS-attached | host: Bos | place: Iran: Karaj | collected 2018-10 | reverse complement strand
CCGCTCTCAATGGTAGCAAGCTACCATCTCCCGCTCGACTTGCATGCTTAAGACGCGCCGCCAGCGTTCGTTCTGAGCCAGGATCAAACTCTCCATGATTATTTCAATACCCCGAAGGGTAATGATTCCTTCATAAAAAATCCGAACCCAACATTCCATTTTGTTGAATTGATTTGAGTCAGCTTTATAAAAAAAACTGAAAAAAAATGCAGTCAATCGTCAGAACAAAAACCGGCGATTCTTCATCGCTTGTTTTTCTTCCAGAACCTTGCTTGTTCTATTTCTTTCCTTCCCTGTGCTGTCAAAAAACTGTGTCGCTGTTCTTTAGCGACGGTAAGAGCTATAATAACCGACATATAAAAACTTGTCAACAGAAAAAATCAACTTTTTTGATTTTTTTTCACTTTTTTTGTAACTTTTTTTTATTTTTTTGAACGGCGAAGAACTTCTAAGCATGTTCTTCCATTATGGTAGCTTGTTTTCCAGTTTCCACCCTTTACTTCCGTAAGAACAGGCTTTCCTTCTGAGTCAACTTCGTTCCACCACTCACCTGAAACAGTATCTTTCTGGTACTCTAGAATCCATTTCCACTGTTTAAGGCAGGCTTCTGAATATTTTTCCAAACCTGTCATTTCCCAGGCATTGTAAAAACCGTTTATTGTTTCTGCCTGAATCCACCATACACGATTCCTGTTGCGAACACTACCACCGTCTTTAGAAAAGTTTTCCATACAGCCGCAGGCAGGATCAAAACCTTCTTTATATGCTGTTTCGGCCATATCAAGAACCTTCCGGCGGATTCCCTGTTTTAGTTTTTCATCATTTAATTCACAGACTGCTTCCCATAAAAGCCAGCTTGCTTCAATATCATGACCGTAAGAAACTTCATCGGCAAGAAGCTTCCACTCCTTGTCAAAAAACATTCCAAGGTGATTATCCGGCTGAACAATTTTTTCTATAGAAACATTTACAAGTTTTGCCAGACTTTTTCCTACCTGAGCAGTAATAGTCTCAGCGTCCGGAGAAACCACCTGAAGTGTGCGGTAAAGATTTGTATAAGCTTCCATAACATGAAGGTTTGTATTCATTGATTTAGGGCAGTTCATATCTTTTGGAGAAAGAATCATATCATCTGTTGGAGACCAGTCGCGGGCGCAGGCTTCAAGGTAACCGCCGTATACAGGATCAAGTGCGTGTTGTTCAAGTAGGTTGTAGATGGAAACGGCAAGGTTCATTGCCTGAGAAGATGTACCGGGGTTTTTAAGGGGATAAACAGCTCCGCTGTTTTTCCCCTTAGGAGAGGGGGTAGCGACCGACGAAGTGGGCGCGCAGGGGAAGACTTCCCCCTCCCTGAGTTCTTTTACTGCAGCGGCATATTCGGACAGGCCATAAATACAGAAAGCCTCGCCGTAAATCTGCTTTTTGCTGACATCGGGGCGGCCATCGGGGGTAACAGACCAGTAAACACCGCCGTTCTGTCCGTCTAAATATTTTTGCACAATCGCTTCGTAGGCAAAGTCGGCCATTTCCAGATAGTGTGCGTCCTTTGTGTAGCGGGCAACGGCACTGTAAGTCCACAGAAAACGCGATGTCATAACTATAGAACGGGGACAGTCCTTATCGGGTGTGTTGGAATTATCGATGGAACCGAAAAAGCCTTCGAAGCCTGACCGGGTATCGCGTGAGTATTTTTCCCAATATGGAAGTATATTATTGAAAAGTTCATCGCGGATTGAGTTATAAAAAGATGAAGAAAATGATTTTTCGTTGGAAGTTGGATTTGGAGTCATTTTATTTAGTTTATTCTCCTTAATAATTTACTTAATTTTACTTTATAAAACAAGATTTATCAAGCAAATACCGAAGCTGCGACTCCTTTCCGATCTGTGTAATCGCTCTTTGTGTGATCGCTCTCTGTGTGATTGTTCATATTATGCATTTAGGATAAAATCCTTTAATATGAAGAAAACTAATGCAATGAGAATCCTGGACGGAGCGAAAATCAATTACGAAGTGCACGAATACGAAGATGACGGCGAGCATGAACTTGCGCGTGGTGCAGCTGAACGGATGGCAGAAAAAATTGGCGAAGCACCGGAAACTGTTTTTAAGACAATCGTAATGCGGACCGAAACTAAAGAAATCTGCGTTTTTTGTCAGAGTGCAACTGCGGAAATAAATCTGAAAAAAGCAAGACAGGCAGCGGGATGTAAGGAAATAAATCCGGTAAAACAGGAAGAGCTTTTGGGACTCACAGGATATATCCGCGGAGGATGTACTCCAATTGGAATGAAAAGAAAGTTCAGAACATTTATAGATGAAACTGCGCTTTTGCACGAAAAGATTTGTATTAGCGGCGGACAGCGTGGCGTGCAGATTAAACTGAATCCGAATGATTTGATAAAGCTTACGGATGCGGTTACGGTTGATCTGGCATTGTAGGAAAGCGCGGTAGCACGGTAACACGCAGCACGACAAAAAGGTAGCATGGTAACATAGTAGCACAGTAACGGGGGCAATTATGAAAAAAAAGTTAAAAGATATTTTAGGAAAAGAACCTCTTTTTTTTGACGGAGGAACAGGAACCATTTTACAGGGCATGGGATTAAAACCCGGAGAATTACCCGAAACCTGGAACCTCAAACACCCTGACCGGATTGAGCAGCTGCACTACAACTATTTTGCCGCCGGAGCAAATATTATTAAAACCGATACCTTTGGCGCCTTTATCACAAAGTTTCCACTGGAGCTTGAACGGATAATCAAGGCGGCGGTAGAAAATGCAAATGCGGCAAGAGATAAGCTGCCTGATAAAAAAGATAACCTTTTCATCGCCTTCGACATTTCATCCACCGGCAAGCTGCTCAAACCAATGGGCGACCTTGATTTTGAAGACTGCGTAAATCTTTACAAAAAGACCTTCCAGATTGCGCTGCCACTTGCAAAAGACGGTAAAATCGACAGTATCCTTATAGAAACAATGAACGACGGTTACGAAACAAAAGCCGCCGTGCTTGCCGCAAAGGAGACCATGGAGGAACTTGGAATTGCCGGCTCCGACCTTCCGATTATGGTAACAAACGTTTACGACAAAGAATGCCGCACCTTGAGTGGCTCTACTCCGGAAACTATGGTTGCCATGCTGGAAGGCCTTGGCGTAGATGCAATCGGTGTAAACTGCAGCCTCGGTCCCGAAGATATGATTCCTGCAGTTGAGCGTTTATGTAAGGCTGCAAGCGTTCCTGTTATTGTGAATCCGAATGCGGGCCTGCCAAAAGTTGTGGGCGGCAAAACTGTCTTTGATGTTTCTGCAAGCGATTTTGTAAAATCTATGGAAAAAATTGCCGCAATTCCTAGCCGCTCTTCAAAGATTCTTGGTGGCTGCTGCGGTACCACGCCGGAGTACATTCAGGGTATTTATGAGAAGTTAGGAGGGGGAAGTCTCCCCCTCGCTCCAGCCGTACCGTCTTCCGCTACCCCTTCCAGCGGGGAAAAAGATTCCGCGTTCGCAGTTTTGCGAAGCGAAACTGCAAACGCTGCCGGAACCAGTACTCCACAACCGACTAATGCGTTGGCAGCGTTCCCCGCAACGCCCCCGACTGATTCAGTTATTGGCTGTGTCAGCTCAAACTCACAAATCGTTTATTTTGGCGGCAGCAATCCTACCGTACTTATTGGCGAGCGAATAAATCCTACAGGCAAGAAAAAGTTCAAGGAAGCATTACGCAGCAAAGACATTCCGTACATCATTCATCAGGGAATTGAACAGGAAGAAGCCGGCGCACAGGTACTCGACGTAAATGTTGGTTTACCGGAAATTGATGAAAAAGAAATGATGCTCACCGTAATGGAAGAGCTTCAAAGTGTAACTACCCTGCCGCTTCAGATAGACACAACTAACACAGAAGTTATGGAAGCTGCCCTGCGCCGCTACAACGGTAAGGCAATGATAAACTCGGTGAACGGTAAACAGGAAGTTATGGATGCCGTTTTCCCTCTTGTAAAAAAATACGGTGGTCTGGTTGTTGCCCTTACACTGGACGAAGCCGGAATCCCCGAAACAAGTTCACGCCGAATTGAAATTGCCCGCAAAATCTACGCAGAAGCAGAAAAATACGGCATTGCAAAAAAAGATATAATCATCGACCCGCTTGCAATGGCAGTAAGCAGCGACACTAAAGCCGGACTTGCAACTCTGGAAACAGTTCGTGCCGTTTACCAGATGGGCGGCTTGACTTCGTTAGGCATTTCTAACGTAAGCTTTGGACTTCCAATGCGAGAGTTTGTTACTGCAAGCTTTTTTACAATGGCAATGCAAAATGGACTCAGTGCCGCAATTATGAATCCGCTCCAGCAGGAAATGAAAAAAGCCTGGCACACTACAACTCTGCTTTTAGGTAAGGATGAAAATTGTGCAAAGTATATTGAATGGACTGCGCAAGCTTCTGTGCAATCTATAACGCTAAATAATTCTGCTTGCGCCAGCAGTTTTGATACCAAAACTGCTCATGCAGTAAGTACAAACTCTTCCCTTGAAAATAAGGAAACAGGCTGCGTTTCCCCCCTTTCTCACGCAATCATAAAAGGGCTAAAAAATGATGCGGCAAGTATCACCCGCGAGCTGCTTACAAACACCGATTCGCTGGAAATAATCAACGAGCATTTAATTCCGGGCCTGGATTACGTGGGCAAGCGGTTTGAACAGAAAACAATGTATCTGCCGCAGCTTTTAATGGCGGCCGAAGCAGCTAAATCGGCATTTGCAGAAATCCGCAGCTTTATGGAACAGTCTGGTAAAAAAGGCGAACCAAAAGGAAAAATCATAATTGCAACGGTAAAGGGCGATATTCACGACATCGGCAAAAACATTGTAAAAGTACTTCTTGAAAACTACGATTTTGAAGTTATTGATTTAGGGAAGGATGTCCCACCCGAAACTGTTGTAGAAGCCTGCAAAAAAGACCACGTTCAACTTGTCGGCCTTTCCGCCCTGATGACCACAACGGTTGTGAGCATGGAAGAAACAATCAAACAGCTGCGAGCTGAATGCCCGTGGGCCAAGGTTTGCGTTGGCGGCGCCGTTATGACCCAGGAATACGCCGACCAGATTGGCGCAGACTTCTACGGCAAAGATGCTATGGATACCGTGCGGTACGCGATGAAGGTGTTTGAAGGTTAGATTTCCTTTAGTCCACGACTTCTCAAATAAATTGACATTATTCACCCTTTATACTAATAAAATTACTACACCACCTGCTCCCTTTTCCAGCACAGATATTGCAGAAAAAAAATACATTTTCGATAAAGGTGAGTATTTTGGTTACTACACTGGTTTTGTTTTTGCTAATGCTATGTCATAAGTGATTCTATATGTTGCTTCAGTTCCGCCCGGTTTTTTTACGCACACATGGTCATAATCATCCAGCAAATCAAGAGCTTTTGTATATTGTTCCACTACGGATAAAATCTGATTTGATTCCAGTTCGGCTTCATTACGACGAAGAATCTGTAAAGTTTGTTTTAACTCTGTAAGTCTACGGTCATTTGCCGCATATCCTTTGAGAATATATGATTTTAATACACTGTTTGCCCATTTGCGAAATTCAACACCTCGCTTTGATTTAACACGGTAACCTACAGAGATGATAACATCAAGGGAATAATACGCAACCGGTTTATCAGAAAAAGCATTATGCAAAAAATGCATATTGCTTTCGATCTCAACTTCTTTTTCATCAAAAACATTTTTTATTGTATCACAACTTTTCAAGAAAAAAATTAAAGTAATACTTTAAGAAAAAGTTTACTATGATTCAAAGAAATGAGTTAAAATGATAAAAAAAGTGCAGAGTTTTAAAAACCCTGCACTACTACATTATAAAGCTAAGTTATAAATACACCACTCGCTGCGTTCACAGTTTTTGCGACGTTTACGTTTATTTTACCGTTCTCAACGCTTCTGCCGGATTCATGCTGGCTGCCTGTTTGGCACTTCCACGGACGGCAAGTGTTGTAAGGACAATCAAAATCAAATACTGCAATACAACAGAAACAAATGAAACCTTGAATGTAAAATGTCCCTTCTGCAGGAAGAAAGAAAGGGAATCATTATTTATAGGAATAAAATGCACAATTGTCATTACAATTACAGCAAAAATCAGCCCCGCAAGAGCACCAATAATGCAGAGAATAACAGCTTCGTTAGTGAAGACTTTTCGGGTATCTTTGCCAGTCATGCCAAGAGAGCGCATAGTCCCAATTTCACGAATTCGCTCGTACAAAACCATTCGATATGTGTTAGACACGCCTACCATAACAATCAGCAGGATTACAATCAGAATAACAGTTGTGATAATATGCACAACATTAAGCACCGTCTTAATCTGCGGAATCTCGTCGTACAAAGTTTCAACACCATACTTTACGCCCTTCCACTCGTTTTCCGGCTTTTTAACATCAACCTGTTTTTCAATTCCCTTACCAATGTTTGTAGGATTTGTTTTCATAGCGAGCGCACGGCTTGTAACATTGATTTCAGGATTTTTTTCGCTGTCCTGTCTGATTCGTTCCTCAATCATCATTGCAGCCTTTGTCTGCTGGTCATTATCACGCAGATAAATTGAAAACATTGAATAACCGCCCTCAGGCATTTCTGTAATTGTGTTTACATCTTCAATATCTGCATAAGCCTGCATTGAGCTGAGGAAGCTGTTAGACTTTAAAATTCCGGTGATGGTCATATCGGCAAAGGTATTCTGGCCGTAAACTGTGTAGGTAGAATAGATGATTTCGTCACCAACCTGAAGATTAAGTGATTCTGCAATTTTGTCGCTGATGATAAGTCCGTTTTCTACGTTAAGGTCAACGCCGCCGCTTACAAACTGGAAAGAATCCTGTAAATGCTTTTCGGTTAAATCGCGACCATAAAGCTGCAGTATGGATTTTTTTCCGTTGAAAATTGCGGTTCCGTTTGACATTGTAAAGCAGGAATAATATTCATACTTAACGCCAAGCTCGTCCACAATATTTTTTACATAATCTCTGTCGCGTACAATGTTTACAAGCTTTGCTTTTCCGCCTTCGGTTTCTGGTGGCAGCCATTCCAAGCCCTGAACAACAACGTTACCCCCAACTAACTGGGTAATCTGATTTTCAAGGTTTCCTACCATTCCACTGGTAAGTCCGTCAATTGCAGTTACAACAAAAAATCCAAATGCAATTGCCACCGCAAGAATGGCGTTTCTTCTTTTATTTCTAGTCAGGTTTCTTAATGCCAATGATACTGTTTTCATTTCTGCGCCCCCTACTCCTTGCTCAAAGCCTTAATTGGTGTGATTTTGAGCGCAGACTTTACAGGATACCTGTTGCTGATAATACTGCCCAAAAGTGCAACCAAAATTGTAGTGATGATGATGCCCGGTGTTGGACTAAAGTGTAAAAGACCGCCACCCAGAATCATTTTGGCAATTGAGTTTGTTATTGCAATATTAAAGGAATTGAAAATAGCCATGCAGATAAAGGCAAAAATAATTCCGGCCAGAGATGAAAGACTTGTCAAAATCACAGCCTCTGAATAAAAAAGCTTTTTAACAAACTTCTTTTCTGCGCCAATTGCCCGCATGGTTCCAATTTCGCTGGTACGCTCAATTACAGAAACAACCATTGTATTCATTATGATGATGAAGACAACTACGGCAAGAATGATAATCAGAAGATTAAAAATAAAGCCGATTCCATCAACTGTTCCTGAGTAAGAAAAGGCTGCTTTTTTCCAGTCCATTGCCACCGCGTTCACCCCTTCTTCCTTAAAGCGCTTGTTCAACTCTGCAACAACTTTTTTGTCTGCACGAGGATTTTCAAGCTTAGCGAGAACAAACTGCCAGGAACCGTCATCTGTCTGATTCAGCTGGTCGCGTAAAGTTGTATCACCAAGGATGCTGTCAAAATCATTTGTAGTAGCAAGGATGGAAGTATCGTCTTCAATGTCACCAAAGAAATCGTCGTCACCAAAAAGGTCATCTTCAGACATATCGGAAATTGAAAGGTCTACGCTGTCTGGCAGCTCCTGTGTAAAAGAAGATGCATAAGTGAGTTCTGCAAAGGAACGTGCAAGGCCCGGTTCGCAGTAAACTGTCTGGAACATTGCAGAATATTCATTTGCCGGCTTAAAGATTCCAACAACTTTTCCTTCGCGGATAACTCCTCCCATGCTGGCTAGAAGTACATCATCACCAAGGTTGAGTGGCTTGTCCCAGCTTTTTTGAAAGCCTTCAATTACTCGTGTATCTACAATAATTTCATTGCTGCCAGGTGCCGGATAGCGGCCTTCTATCATCTTTAAATCTGGGAAAAGCTCCCAAAAAGAGCCTTCTTCACCAGCAAAAAGCATGGAAATTGGCAAATCCATAATTCCAAGATCTTTATCATCATCCGCAAGAACAGAAAAATCAATTTCGGCATCCTTAGAAAGAATTACCTGAGCAGAAATAAGCTTTGACTGCTTTTTGATTCCATTTGTTTCTGCAAGAATCTCTTCTATGCGTTCAAGATCGGTAAGGGCTGGAATCTGAGGGATTTCTCCACCAATATTTGTTGAATTAACGCCAAAAACATCAATAATGGTACCCTTTTCCGGAACAACCGAAATTGCAAGGTCACCTGTTATATTTGCCCTGAAATCTTTTTCAAGTCCGCGGTTTACGGATTCAAGGAAGGAGTTACCCATAACAACAATTGCTACGCCAAAAAGAATGAACATTGCAATGATGAGGGTTTTGGATTTATGCTCCTTTAGGTTTCGCAAGGCAAGTTTAATTATATCTTTCATTTTGCTGCACCCCTAAATCTTATAAACGTCTGAACCTTCTTTGTGCTCATCATTGATAATCTGACCATCCAGAAGATGAACAACGTGGTCACACATTTCTACAATTCGAGAATCGTGGGTTGAGAAAATAAAGGTTGTCTGCAAATCAGGATCTTTGTTCAGCGATTTCATAAGGCTCAAAATCTGCTCAGAGTTTTTAGAGTCAAGGTTTGCAGTAGGTTCATCGGCAAGAATAACAGGAGCTTTTGTAACAAGGGCACGGGCAATTGCTACACGCTGACGTTGACCGCCGGAAAGCTCGTTTGCCTTGTGATTTTTCCAGTCGGTAAGACCAACTTTTTCCATAAGGAAGGCAATCCATTCTTCTTTCTGGGCCTTTGTAAAATCATCTACAGGACTGCGCGAATCAGGATTTTTAGAAGCAAGAATCAGCGGAAACTCAATATTTTCATAAACGTTCAAGACCGGAATAAGGTTGAAGGTCTGGAAAATAAAGCCCAAATGCGAACGACGAAGAGCTGTTATTCTTTTGTCCAGCTTTGGTGGAATTGAAGTGCGGACCTTCTTTTTTTTGTCCTCGTTTACACTTGAACTCCAGCGGGTATTTGTTGTTTCTGCATCTGCAAGATTTACACCCTCGTAAACATCTGTACCACCAATAATGATTGAACCGCTTGTAGGAACGTCAATCAATCCAATCATATTCAAAATTGTAGATTTACCAGAACCAGATGGACCGGAAATTGCGGCGAACTCTCCCTTTTCAATATCAAAAGAAACTCCTTTAACCGCTTCAACTTTTTGTTTTCCCATAGGGTAAGCTTTGTGTACATCTCTTAAAGTAACAACAGACAAAATATAACCTCCTGATAAAATCCTTTTCCGAATTTATTAGTTTTTGATAAATTAAAGATAACAAAAATATATAATAATGGAAAGAAAAAAAGACTTATAAGAATATAACAGTTAAACACCACGGAATTTGCACCAAAAATTCTTTTTCTGTATAATAAATTATATGGAAGAAATCGCTGAAATTAAAACTTATGCAAAAAAAGAAGCCGTACCAATCATAAAGGACGAAACTCAACAATTCATTTGTGAGAGAATTGAAGAAATTGCAAAAATCAAACCACAGGTTCATGTTTTGGAAATTGGTTCGGCTATTGGTTATTCGGCAATTCAATTTGCCCGCACTGCAGAAAACGTTTTTGTTACCACCATAGAAATTGATATAGACCGCCACCTTAAAGCCCAGCAAAATGTAAGCGATTCTGGATTAAAAGATAAAATTACAACTATTTACGGCGATGCACTTGTTACCCAGATTGACGGTCAGTTTGACCTTATTTTTATAGATGCCGCAAAAGCCCAATACATTAAGTTTTTTGAAAAATACAAGGAAAATCTCGCTGATGGTGGAATCATAATCAGCGACAACCTATCCTTTCATGGCATGGTAGAAGATCTTTCACTTACAAACAATTACAGTACAAAAAAACTGGTCAAAAAGATTCAAAAATACATTGAGTTTTTAAAGACAAATCCAGATTTTAAAACTGAGTTTTTCAAATGTGGTGACGGGATTTCGGTTAGCAAAAGAATAATAAAATAAGAGGGCGGAGCCCCGCCCTACGCCTCAACCGCCCAGGCGTTTTCGGCTACCCCACCCAACGGGGGAAATCCCCCGTAACGCCCCCTATTTTCATTTTTTTATAACCTTCTGTTATCTTTTTTTTATATTTTTTTGTTATTTGACGATTTTTTTCATTGAAATCTTCAAATTACAGAATTAAAATAAATTAATCTAATATAATCTGGAGTTTAATATGAATAGTAACAATTCGTCT
>JAEEGI010028275.1_pt1 | contig 10678 bp, 8 predicted proteins | sample 8958751 | NCBI WGS metagenome assembly JAEEGI01 (sample SAMN16246545, study PRJNA631951) | gut metagenome | biome: gut microbiome; feature: rumen; material: KS-attached | host: Bos | place: Iran: Karaj | collected 2018-10 | reverse complement strand
TTCATCCAGAAGGCGCTCTCGGTGCTGAACTCGTTCATGCTGTTGTTCTCCCTGCGGAACGGGTCCGGAACGCGGTTGATCCCGCAATATGCCGGCACATAAGCGACCATCGAAGCATCGTCCATATTGAAATATGTCACACCACCGACAGCGTCAGGCAGCCAGTCTCTCATTTGGCAGACCATGGTCATTCCACTCTGCTGGCAGCCGATAGGCCTCTCGCGGAACATCTCAGTTCCATCGCTGGAGGTGTAATTGACGGGCTGGTTGCGGTACGGAGATGCCCAAGGACCGGCGCTGATATCAGCGGTCATGTCAAGGGCGGTGCCCTCATAGTGGTCGCGCATGTCGTTCATTATGTCGCGGACAGAAACTTTCTCTTTAGGCTTGATCCAGAGGGGAAGATGGTCGATCTTGGACATATCTCCATTAATATAAGGCAGATAGCTGTCTATCTCAGCGGTGTCGTAGTGGTGGCGGTAGAAACTCCACACACGGGCCTCGCAGTAGCGGATGGTGCCGAAGTCCATCGGGCCATAGGCCTCGCGGAAACTGAAGTCGGCGTCAGGACCGTCATAATAACCCTGCTCCTTGGCGAAGGATATGATATCGGCGCAATACATGCAATTACCTTCGTCAGCCACGAAGAATCCGAGCTTCTTGTCGATCTTCTTGGCCTGAGGGAATTGCTGGATACGGCTGGAGTTGGCATAGGCGCAGATGCAGTCGTCAGGAACCCTCATGGCGATCCAGATGGCGCCCTTGTTGCCCTTGCCTTTGCCGATGATCTCCATGATCCAAGCCTCGTTCTTGTCGCAGACGGCGAATGACTCACCGGTGCTGCTGTAGCCATATTCCTGGACCAGGTCGTGGATGCAGGCGATGGCCTCACGGGCTGTGGTAACTCTCTGAAGGACAATGGCCATCAGGGTGAAATAGTCGAAGTAGCCCTCAGGGTTGCGGAGTTCGTTACGGCCGCCCCATGTGGTCTCGACTATGGAGACCTGGTTCTCGTTCATCAGACCTACCACTCCGAATGTGTAGGGCACTTGCTTGATGAAGCGCTGCTCAGTGGAGGGGCCCCATCCTCTCAGCTGGATTAGCTCTCCCTCGGCATGGCGGCCGGGGGCGCTGTAGGTGAGGGGAGAAGCGAAGCCGAAGCCGTCGCAGTTGTAGGTGCAGATGACGCTTCCGTCAACTGAGGCTTTTTTGCCGACGATGAGGTTGGTGCAGGCAAATACCGCCACTGTCGCGAATGCCGCTGCGACAGTCAGGATCAATTTTTTCATGTTCGTTTTATCTTAATAGGAATTATCTTTCTTTTCCGAAAGATAATAATTCTGATTTGTTAATGCAAATCAACCTTTGTAGTGACGATAGCCGGGGATTTGGACATGTCCTGGGGATTGGTGCCGGGGAGGTCTTGAGGTATGGGCGCGCCGAGTTTCTCGAAAAGCTGCTGCCAGTAGAGCGGGAACTCGCCGTTCGCATCCTTGAAATTCATAGGAGCGTCATCGAACACGAAAACTCCGTCAGCCGTTGAGTAGCAATCCCTTACGAGCTCGCTGCAGTAAAGGGAATCGTCCGTTGGCATGAAATGCAGGTCGTATGGCCGGCCGAGATACTTCCGGGTGTTGGCGACATATTCAGAGGCCTTTGAAGGATCCTTCAGGCGCTTCACGATGAAGACCGGCATCTTACCGCCCTTGAGTGTGAAGTCGGTGATGAAGGTGTCCAGAGGGTGGCGGTCCACGCCTCGCTTGATGGTCGCGTCGATAATCCAGCTTCCCTCGTCGTCCACTTCCGCTATGGCGACGTGGATGAGATTCAAGCTGTCGGGATTGCCTGTCGCACTGGCGATCGCCTCGTCCATCGATCCTCCCTCAAGGGAATAGTCCATTGGGATTCCGACGAAGACAAGGTCGCCTGTCCGGAGTGTGTCCACCTTCTCAGAGCGGCAGCCGAAAACAAGAGCGGCTACCGCAATAAATGTGAAGGAGTGTCTCAAGAAGTTCATTTAACGGAAGTTACAAGTTTGACGCAAAAGATGGGAGTCCCGGCCCTGCGCCCTTCAACGAAGGTCGCTCCATCGGAATCGGCACGGTAGAGGTCAATCTCATCTCCCGTCCTTGCCTCAAGGTGGAAGACTATTTCCACCTCATCAACAGTGACTCCATCGGGCCCGTAGTCCATGCAATCCATGGCCCAGGCGACATAGCGGGCGTTGTTGCTGTGCCCGACCAGGTCAATGTCGGAATACGCCACCTTGTGGGTGGAGATGAGTGTCTGCTCCACACCTCGCGGCATCATAACCTTTCCGGCCGGAGTCTCGATAGCGAAGTCGTGGCAGGCGGTATCCTCTTTTGGAAGGACATCCTCGGGCCTTGCCATCCGGCGGCTCTCGACGTCTATCACAACCCACGAGCTTGTGGCCTCTATCATCCTGTGGCCATCCTTTCCGATCACCTCGAAATCCCTCACGAAGAAAGGCCCGAAAGCACCCCTGTGCCATGTCCGGATCGTGACCTCGTCCTCCCAGCGCGGAGCGTCTAGAAAACGGAAATGCATCCTTGAGAGAACCCAGGCCAAGTTGCTCTGAATCAGCTCGTAATAACCGAACTTCATTGCGGAGGCGGCCTGATAGGCCATCTCCTGCGCCATGTCCATGAATGCTGAAGGCTTCAGGCGTTTGACCGCATCTACCTCGTAGCATTTGATGGCAAAAGAGTCCGAGACTTTCTTGTCGGAGTTGACGATGACAGCCATTCCTTATCTTCTTTTCTTCCCTCTGGAGTGCCTCTTATTCTTTCTGGAGAGCACAACGGCGACCACGAGAGCCACAAAGATGCCTCCGATGATCAGATAGGTGAGGACGTTGGCGTTGTTACCCTTGACCCTCGACCACATATTGATCAGCATCTCGGAATCCTCGCCCCAGTCGTGCTCAAGGGCGCAGCGGGCGATAACTTCCTTGGTGGGATAGAGAAGGGGATCGATCCTGACGGAGTCGGCGCCGGGGCCGAAGAAGTAGCTCAGATCCTGAGGCTCGCAGGACTCGTCAATATAGTTGGCCAGCATCTCAGGAGTGCCGCATGAGTTGGAGTAACCCACAAAGTCACAGTTCTTTATGGAGTTGCCGGTCTCGCACATGTAATTGATGAAGTAGCGGGCGGCCTTGACATTCTTGGCATATTTGGGGATAACCCAGCCGTCGAACCAGATGGTGGAACCCTCATCGGGGACGATGAAGTCGAGCGTAACGCCGACCTTCTCGGCCTCGTCGCGGGCCCATCTTCCGTCACCGCTCCAGTTGAGGCTGATCCAGCCTCTCTCGAGGATAAGCTGGTCTTTCCCGAAGTCGGCCTCATAACCGGCTACCTGGTCCTTGATCTGCATCAGGTAGTTCTCGACAAGATCGACATTCTCCTTCGAAGGGATTGCCAGCAGGTCCTCCCTGGTGACTGTCCCCGCAGCGATCTCATCCTTCTTCAGGTACTGGATGATCTGGCTGTAAATGTCTCTCGCCGCGTCTTTTACGAATATCTTGTCCTCGTACTTGTGGTTGCGAAGCACGTCCCAAGTCTTGAGATCATCACGATCGACATGATTTGGATTGAATATGAAACCGACTGTGCCCCACATGTAAGGAACGGCGTACTTGGTGGGATCGACATCCCCGGTCCTAAGTTCCTTCAGACGCTCGATAAGGTAGGGTGACACGCCGCTCTTTATGTAGTTAGGAGTGTCTCCGAAGTCCTGGTCGATGGGGAGGAGAAGGTCGTAGCGGATCATCCTCTCGATGATGTAGTCGGACGGGCAGACGACATCGTAGTCCTCATGGCCTTTTTCAATCTTGGAGAGCATGGTCTCGTTGATGTCGAAAGTCTGGTAAACGATCTTGACCGGCTCTCCGGTCTGCTCTTCGTACCACTTCTCGAAATCCTCGATGAGGCTTTCTTCCATGTAGTCGCTCCAGTTATAGACCTTGAGGATGTGCTCCCTGTCTGAGGAGCATCCGGCGAGAAGCGCCGCCGTGACGAGGAGGGTTAATATTCTTTTCATTTCCTAAAGATTGATGTGATTCCGGTTGTTGGCCGTCCGGCCCTGCCTTGTGTTCAGAAGGCCGAGCACGACGAGTATTATAATGAATATCAATGTCATAAGCGGACGCAACTCGGGAGTGAGACCGCCCCTTCTGGCGTCCGCGTAGATGAATGTCGAAAGTGTCTCGAGACCGATTGTGCCACGGGTGAAGAAGGTCACCGCGAAGTCGTCAAGCGACATCGTGAAAGCCAGGACGAATCCCGTGAGCATTCCCGGCCGGAGCTGGGGGATAAGTACCTTGCGGAGCGCCTGGGAAGGCGTGGCGCCAAGGTCTAGGGCGGCCTCGTAGATGTTCGGGTTGAGCTGGCCGAGCCTTGGCAGCACGCTCAGCACGACATAGGGCGTGCAGAAGGTGATATGGGCCAGGATGACAGTCAGGTACCCTTGGGAGAATCCCAGGAACACGAACAGTAGGAAGAGCGACACGCCAGTGATCACATCCGGGTTGATCATCGGGATGTTGTTCAGGAACTGGATGGTCTTCTTTTTCCTGCCGCGCAGATGGAAAATGCCTATGGCTGAGATGGTTCCGAGAATCATTGACACAATTGCCGAGACCAGCGCTATTATGAGGGTGTTCTCGATGGCCTGTACAAGTCCGTGCCCTCCGGTTATATTTCCGGTCAGGAGATTCTTGTACAACTTGCCGGAGAATCCGGTCCAGCTTCCGAAGGCCTTGGCCTCGGTGAAGGAATAGACCGCGATGAACGCGATCGGAGCGTATAGCAGGATCAGGAGGATCCAGAGATATGCCTGAGCGAAAAACTTCTTCATCACAATGTCCCTCCCTCAATCTCGCGGTCATCACCTCCAAGCAGGACTGTGGTGAGACCTATGATAAGCAGCATAATGAATGACAAGGCGGCTCCGTAGTTCCACATGGAGGAGTTGATGTTCTCCTGGATGATGGTACCGAACAGCTTTATCTTATTGTTAGTCAAGAACTCGGAGATGGCGAAGGTGCTGACCGTCGGCATGAACACCATCAGGATTCCGCTGAATATTCCCGGCTTCGAGAGGGGGAGGGTGATTTTGCGGAACACCTCTGATGGAGTGGCTCCGAGGTCAGCTGCGGCCTCCCCGTAAGACTTGTCCATCTTCAAGAGAACGTTGTAGATGGGGTAGATCATGAACGGAAGGTAGTCATAGACCATACCGAAGATCAGGGTACCTTTTCCGAGGGTGAAACCGAACACATTGAACAGCTCCGCGGTCGCCAGAGTCCTCATCAGGGCGTTAACCCACATCGGGAGGATGAACAGGATGGCCGTGACGGCTGATTTGTTGAGATCCTTATTGGCCAAAATGTAGGCGGCCGGGTAACCTAACAACAAGCAAATCAGTGTGTTCTCAATGGCTACTTCAATCGACACCGCGAATGTGCTCAGGGCGTCGCCGTCGGAGAAGAAACGGGTGATGTTGGACAAAGTGAAGCCCCCGCTCCCGTCTTTCAGCGCATAAAGCACGATAAGCAGGAGTGGCAGCGCGACAAAGAGTACCAGGAATATGAAATAGGGTAGTGCCCAGTTACTTCTCTTGCCCATTTCCCGTCTCGACTATGATGTCCTCAGGTTGGATGCTGATAGCTACAAGGTCACCCTTGTCCCAGATGTCGTCGGTATCGACGTAGAGATATTCCCCGCTGTCGGTCTTGACTGTGAGGTGGTAGTGGTCGCCTTTGTAAAGGATGAACCAGACCTCTCCGGTGGTGACTCCGTCCTCCTCGTGGTCCCAAAGATCTACCTTGGAGAATTGGATGTGCGCCTTCCCGGTCCCTGAGCCTGTCGAAGGGCCGGTGATAGGCGTGCACTCGAACTCCTCTCCTAGCATCTCGATGTGAGTCTCGTCGATAATCTCGCAGTCCAGCACATTCTCGGTCCTCTCCTTCTTCATGACTTGGATGTCGTCCGGATTGATCCTCATCCCGACCTTTGTACCAGGCTCGTAGGCGTCGTAGTCCTGGATCTGGAGCTCGTTGCCGGAATCGGTATCGACATACATCTCATAATGCACTCCCTTGAAGGCGCAGGACTTGACAGTGCCTGTGAATTGCGCTGATTCCGTGTCGGTTCCGATCACCACATCCTCCGGACGGATCACGACATCGACAGGGACATTCTCACCGAAGCCCTCGTCCACGCAGGGGAATTCATGGCCGATGAAACTAACCCTCCGGTCGCGGATCATCGTTCCGTTCAAGATGTTACTTTCCCCGATGAAGTCGGCCACGAAAGAGTTGACCGGCTCGTTGTAGATGTCTGTAGGTGTGCCGATCTGCTGTATCTTGCCCTCGTTCATCACGGCTATCGTGTCGCTCAAAGTAAGGGCCTCTCCCTGGTCATGGGTGACATATATGAAGGTAATCCCGAGCTTCTGGTGCATCTCCTTGAGCTCAATCTGCATGTCCTGCCTCATCTTGAGGTCGAGGGCGGCGAGCGGCTCGTCCAGAAGGAGCACCTTGGGCTGGTTGACGATAGCTCTCGCGATGGCGACCCTCTGCTGCTGGCCTCCTGAGAGGGAGTCCACGTCACGGTCCTCGTAGTCGCTCATACTCACGAGCTTAAGCACCTTCTTTACCCTGGTGTCTATCTCGTCTTTCGGAACTCCTTTCAGTTTGAGTCCGAAAGCGATGTTGTCATAGACATCGAGATGGGGGAACAATGCATAGCGCTGGAACACGGTGTTCAGAGGCCTCTGGTGAGGAGGAATGCCCGCCACGTCGCGGAATTCAACCTTGCCGCCACGGTCGCCCCATTCCATCATGATGCGCCCTTCATCCGGCTGGAGAAAACCAGCGATCATCCTCAGAAGCGTGGTCTTACCGCATCCCGAAGGACCGAGGAGGGTCACGAACTCGCCTTTACGGATGTACAGGGATATGTCCTTGAGCACCTGGTTGTCTCCGAAAGATTTGGAGAGGTGCTCTATGTTGATGATGATATCCTTCTTGTTATCGCTCATTATCTCCTGGGGATGTTGAGGTAGTACATTGCCCCGATAGTGAGGGAGTTCATATTATAAAGGTGCTGATGGGCCGCCGCGAAGTGGATCCGAAGATTCTGGTTGTTCCTGAGAGGGAACCAGTGAGCGGCGAGGCCGAATATTCCATTGTCCAGATTCTGATTGTGGGCATGCTCGAAACCGGCCCTGCCTACAAACTCCCAGTGGTCTGAGGGATTGAACTTGGCGGTTCCGAAGATGGTGACACCTTTGCGGAGGATCACCTCAGGATCTCCAACCATGTTGGTGAAATCAACCCCAAGAGTCCAGTCACCGAGTTCCAGCTGGTGACCGAGGCTGAACATCACCTCGTATTTCTTGTCCCAGTTCTCAACAAAACTGGTGCTGTACTGGAGGGACAACGGGCCGTAAGCGCCTTTGTACTGGAGGGAATATGTCATGGCGTTGAAAGGCTTCTCACCGTAAGGAGAGCCGACCGCCTGAAGGAAGAACCCAGTGCTCTCACTGTCGTTCATCCAGCCGGCCTTGAGACCCCACTGGTAGCACTGGAAGTTGTTGAACAGGCCGGACATCATGTCGAAATGGACATCATAGTCGTTCTCCTCAAGCTCAAAACCGCCGAAGGTCACGACCTGCTTGCCTGCGGTAAGGATAAAGTTTCCGGGGTAGTATTCGAGATAAGCCCAGTCACACCAGTTCACGTCGTCAGCGCGCCAGGTGTTCTTATACAAGGACTTAGGTTCAGTACTGAGCCAGTGGTTGCAGATGCTGAATGAGAATTTTTCGGAAATGTCGCCCTCAAAGAGAGAGTAGAGTGAAGAATTGCCGAGAGTCGACTCATCATATTTCCCATCATAAAAATAAGGAGTGTAATCTATCCTCGGAATGATGGTGATCCCGGCGCTGGTGCCGGAATCGTCAGCCCCTTGCGCCTGGGCAAGGGTGCAAAGCAGGATCGAAGCCGCTAAAACAACCAGTTTCTTCATTTAAACTCATAAAGATTTATTTAGTTCAACTTGCAGAGCGCGAAAATACTAAAAAATATTTTATTTACGACGTTTAACATTCCCTTCAACGCGTTTAGCGTTTCCATCGACAATGTTGTGTACGACAGCGGTTGTGTCCTCCATCCTCAGGCGTAGCCATTCCTGGACTTTTTGGAGATCCGAGGAGGGGAGAGGCTTGTCTGAGTGGGCGATGACTATGGTCCTGTCGCTGACCCTGAGACTGTCATCAACCTGGGCTCCCTTGCCGATAGAGATGTCCTTGACGGCGGGGTAACTGTAGCGGATCTCCCGGGCTAACCGCTTGTAATTCACCTCTCTGCCCTTCAGCTCATCGAGCTCTTTCTCAAGTTCCTTGATCTTGGCGTCTTTGCGTGCCATGTCATCCTCCGCGCGCTCGTAAATTCCTTTAAGTAGCGTGTCGGTGGCCTTGTCGTCCGAGCCGAGGGGACTCTCTTTGATGACAAGGCGCTCGGGATCTATCCCGTGGGCCATGGCGGACATGGACAGGGTGCTGAACTCTTCTTCGGAAAGTTTGTTTCCCGCATAATATATCTCGACCTTGCGGTCTTTGCCGCTGGTTATTTTGTAGTCGTAGATGTAGCCCTGGGAGAAAGTCTTGTTGGCGGCCACGAAACTATTCACGCTTCTTTCCAGATTGTTCTCCCCGACCATCACGACAGCACTCCAGAGGCTAGGGACCATCACCGCTATGATAGCGAGCGTCATGAGCGTCCTGGTTCTCTTGGCCACGGCGGGTGAAGAGTGCTCGACCTCATTGAACTTCAGGTACTTGCACATGATGTATGTGGCCAAGATGATAAAGATGCAGTTGATGAGGAAAAGAAGCATGGCCCCAAGGAAGAAGCTGATGTTGCCTTTCGCCAGGCCGTAGCCGGCAGTGCAGAGAGGCGGCATAAGGGCGGTGGCGATGGCGACTCCGGAGAGGACTGTGCCTTTTTCCTTGCGGCAGCTTTCGAGTATTCCAGCGAGACCACCGAACAGTGCGATAAGCACATCGTAGATGGTAGGCCTTGTCCTGGCCGTGAGCTCGGTCGGATTGACGAGGTTCAGTGGCGAGATCAGGAAATACAGGGCGGCGGCGCAGAGGCTGACCCCAACCATGATGAAAAGGTTGCGGAGGCTGTCTGTAAGCAACTTCGTGTCGCTGGTGCCTAGAGATAGGCCGATGCCCATGATCGGGCCCATCAAAGGGGAGATCAGCATCGCGCCGATGATCACCGCGGTCGAGTTGACATTGAGTCCCACAGAGGCGATAATCACGGAGAAAGCCAAAATCCACACGTTCGGGCCACGGAAGAAGATGTTATTCTTGATCTTCAAAGCGGCTTCCTCGGTGTCGATCTGGTCTCCGAAGTACACGACATCTTTCAGCCAGTTGTTGAAACGTCCTTCGCCATTCATGACTTTATCGGGTATTTCTTGCTAATATACAATAATTTCTTAATTTTGTATTCTCTAAAACCCTATTATCAGATGAAAAGAATACTTCTGTCCCTTTTTGTGCTCGCGACCTTCATGGTGTCCGCGCGCGCTGATGAAGGCATGTGGCTTCCCGCTCTCATTTCTCAGAGGATAGCCGACATGCAGGCCAAGGGCTTCAAGCTCTCCGCCGAGGATGTCTATAGTGTCAACCAGGCTTCCCTGAAAGACGCCGTCGTGCTCTTCGGTGGCGGTTGCACAGGTGAGATAGTTTCCGACGAGGGTCTGTTGCTGACCAACCATCATTGCGGCTATGGTTACATCCAGCGTCACAGCAGCGTGGAGCATGACTATCTCAAGGACGGCTTCTGGGCTATGAACCGAAGCGAGGAACTTCCCAACAGGGGACTGAGCGTCAGCTTCCTCCAGAGGATGGAAGATGTCACCGACGCTGTTCTCAAGGGTTATTCTCCTTCAATGACAGAGAAACAGAGGGACTCCGTGATCAGGGTCAACTCCGGTGAGCTAGTCAGGGCTGCCATGGAAGAAGGCAAGGGCCTGAGGGCTTCCGTCGAGGCTCTTTACTACGGCAACCAGTATTTCCTTTTCGTCTATAAGATCTACCGTGATGTCAGGCTCGTTGGAGCTCCTCCGTCCTCTATCGGAAAGTTCGGAGGCGACACCGACAACTGGATGTGGCCCCGTCACACCGGCGATTTCTCCATTTTCCGCATATACGCCGACGCCGACAACAATCCCGCCGACTACTCTCCGGACAACGTTCCCTACGTGCCCCGCAAGTTCTTCCGCATCAACCGTTCCGGCGTGAAGGAAGGGGACTTTACGATGGTTTACGGCTGTCCCGGTACCACCCGCGAATACGTAATGAGCGAAGTGGTGCGCTATATCGGCGAAGTCTCCGACCCCCGCAAGATCGCCCTGCGTACGCTCCGTCTCGACATCCAGAAGAAATATATGTCACAGAGCCAGGCCGTACGCATCCAGTATTCTTCCAAGAATGCCAATGTCGCCAACGCCTGGAAGAAGTGGCAGGGCGAGTCCGGAGGCATCATGCGCCTTGGGACCGTCGCCGCCAAGCAGGAATACGAACGCCGTTTCGAACAGTGGGCCAAGGGCACCCGCTACGAAGGTCTCACCGGCAGGCT
>JAEEGI010028273.1_pt1 | contig 10678 bp, 10 predicted proteins | sample 8958751 | NCBI WGS metagenome assembly JAEEGI01 (sample SAMN16246545, study PRJNA631951) | gut metagenome | biome: gut microbiome; feature: rumen; material: KS-attached | host: Bos | place: Iran: Karaj | collected 2018-10 | reverse complement strand
ACCCTGCCGTCCGCGTTCCCCGTAGGGACGGCACCCTGCCGTCCGCGTAATCTGTAGCGCCGGCAATCTGCCGGCCCGTTTCCCCCGTAGGGGACGCTCTTACCCCGCAAGGGGTGAGCGTCCCGGCGTTCGGCACGAACGCAATTTGCCGCAAGGCAAATCCAACCGGGTTCCGACGCCGCCACCGGGTCAATGCAGCGCACCCGGCTGGATCGCCCGCCGGGCGATTGTTTGCTGCGCAAACCGGGCTGCTCATCCTTGCGGATAAGAGCAGCCCCTACGGTGGGTGCGTGTGGGGTGGCCGGTGCGGCCTGCTGGCGGCCACTGGCCGCCCCTACGGCGGGGTGCGAAGGGGGGATGGCCGGCAGACTGCCGGCACTACAGGCGGTGCCTGGTGCCTGGTGACTTTGTGCGAACGGGGAACCAGCGGACAAGCACTGCTTGTCCCTACAGGCGGTGCCTGATGCCTGATGCCTGATGCCTGATGCCTGATGCCTGATGCCTGATGCCTGATGCCTGATGCCTGATGTCTGATGCCTGATGCCTGATGCCTGATGCCTGATCCCTGATGCCCGGTACGAACAGCGCATCGTGTAATTGCGTTTTCCGGATCCTCAAATTACAATTAACGCGTTGTGTGAAAAATCTCCCAAACCACGTTTGCCGCACTTGCGAAATGGGCAAAACTGTGATACAATATATTGAAAACTGTGCGATTCGGAGCCTGGGCAGGGTTTTGCCCCGCTCCGAAGCCTTTGGGAGTAACTGAAATGTCCACATTCAACGACTGGGCTCGGGGCATCGACCTGAGCAAGATCATCGAGTGGCTGATGTTTGCCGCGGCGGCGCTGGTGTCCATCTCCGTCCATGAGAGCAGCCACGCCCTGTCCGCCTACTGGCTGGGGGACGACACCGCCAAGCGCTCCGGCCGCATCAGTCTGAACCCCCTGCGCCACCTGGATCCCCTGGGCTTTCTCATGATGGTGGTAGTCCACTTCGGCTGGGCCAAGCCCGTGCCGGTCAACCCCGCCCGGATGACCAAGATGAAAAGCCAAAAAACCGGCATGGCCCTCACCGCGCTGGCAGGGCCCCTGTCCAATCTGCTCCTGGCCCTGGTCTTTGGGCTGATCTACTATATCGCCCTCTACGCCGGGGGCATGAAGCTGTGGATGATGATGGACGGTGTCCGGGATCCCTCCGGCTGGCAGTACTGGCTGACGGTGTTCCTGGAGCGCTTTCTGATCCTGAACGTGGGCCTGGCGGTGTTCAATCTGATCCCCATCTCCCCCCTGGACGGCTCCAAGATCCTGGCGATCATCCTGCCGGAGGCGAGCTATTCCAAGCTGATGCGCTACGAGCGCTACGGGATGCTGGTGCTGCTGGCCCTGCTGTGGCTGGGCTGGCTGGACGCGCCCCTGGGCTTTTTGATGAAGATCGTCCTGCAGGGCATCCAGGCCGTGGCCATGCCCCTGGCCAAGCTGATCGCCGGGGGGTAAACAAGTAGGGGCCGATGCCCACATCGGCCCTATCCGGTGCGGCAACAAGGGCGGATGAGGGCATCCGCCCCTACGGCATGGATCACCGGGGGGTAAACAAGTTGAGAATTGAGAATTGAAAGTTGAGCGAATACCTACAGAACTATGACAGACGAACCGAAATACCATCTCACAGGGGTCGTAAAGGCCAAGGACGACACGGCGGAGGACTTCGACGGGCCTCTGGACGTGATCCTGCTCCTGTTGAGCAAAAATAAAATCGAGATCGAGGACATCTCCATCGCGGCCATTCTGGAGCAATACCTGGCCTATCTGGACGAGATGAAGCGCATGGACATGGAGATCGCCAGCGAGTTTATCGCCATGGCCTCCCACCTGATGCTGATCAAGACCAAGATGCTCCTGTCCGCCGCCGAGCAGGCGGAGGCCCAATCCGAAATGGAGCTGCTGATCCAATCCCTCCAGGAGCGCCAGCGGGCGGACGCCATCGACAAGATCCGCACCGCCGCAGCCTTTTTGGAGGAGCGGAACGAACTGGGCCTGGGCCTGTTCACCAAGGGCCCCGAGCCCTTTGAGCGGGATCGCACCTACCGTTACCGTCACGCCCCGTCGGATCTGCTCCGGGCCTTCGAGACCCTCTCGGAGCGGAGCAAAAAGCTCCTGCCGCCCCCCAAGGCAAGCTTTGAGGGCATCGTGGGCCGGGAGCCCTATCCCGTGGGCAAAAAGACCGCTGAGCTGTTGAAAAAGCTGCTGCTCCGGGGAGTCAGCCGCCTGCGCCGCCTGTTTCAGGGCTGCCGGAGCCGGTCGGAGATCGTGGCCACCTTCCTGGCTGTGCTGGAGCTGTGCAGAAACAACGCCGTGGAGCTGGACGGCGAGGGCGGCGAAACCGCGGTTCGGCTCCTCCGGGTGCCCGACGGCGAGGGCTCACCTGCAAAAGTTGAAAGTTGAAAATGGAAAGTTGAAAATGGATGTGTTTTTCAAATTGCCATTTGAAAAACGCGTTGAACGTCTTTCCGAGAGCTTGTACGCTCGAAACGGCACGGAGCGGCAATTTTCGTTCCAAATCATCGTTCAAATCGCAATTTGAACGATACCATAACTTTCAATTTTCCACTTTCAATTTTCAACGATTTGATACAGGAAAGGAGAGTGCCCATGGATCGTAAGGAGCTGCAGCGCATCTGCGAGGCGATCCTCTTTGCCTCGGGGGAGCCGGTGGAGACGGAGCGGCTGTGCTTCGTCACCGAGACCGACCCGGACGAGGTCCGGGAGGCCCTGCGGGAGCTGGCGGATCTCTATGCCTTTGAGCGCCGGGGCATCCGCATCCTCCGCCTGGAGGACAGCTGGCAGATGTGCTCCCAGAACGACCTGGCCCCCTGGGTCACCAAGGCCCTGGAGACCCGCAAGCCCCCCAAGCTCTCCGCCTCCCAGCTGGAGACGCTGACCATCATTGCCTACTATCAGCCCACCACCAAGGCCTTCGTGGAGAAGCTGCGGGGGGTGGACAGCTCCTATTCCGTGGCTGCCCTGCTGAATAAGAAGCTCATCGAGGAAAACGGCCGCCTGGACGCCCCGGGCCGCCCCATCCTCTACCGCACCACCCCCGACTTCCTCCGCACCTTCGGCCTGGAATCCCTGGAGGATCTGCCGGAGATGGAGAAGGTGCAGTTCAGCAATTCCCCCGATACTGTATCGGAGCCTGACGCCTCCGCACCCGTAGGGAGCGATGCCCACATCGCTCCTTCTGCCGACGCCTCCGCACCCGTAGGGAGCGATGCCCACATCGCTCCTTCCCAGACGACCATGGAGGGCATCAAGTCATGAAAGTCCTGCTGATCATCGCCGCCGTGATCTTCCTGATCGGCTGCATTCCGGTCAGCGTGTATTTCGGCTATCACGACAGCGTGACCCTGCGGCTGTCGATCCTCTTTTTCAAAATCGGCATCATCCCCAAGAAGCCTCTGTCCCGGAAGAAGCGGGAAAAGAAGGAGGCCAAAAAGGCCGCCAAGGCCGCCAAAAAGGCCGAGGCCAAGGCCAAGCAGAAAAAGGACGCCCAGGCCCACGCCCTGATCGCGAAGCCCAAGCCCGCCGCGCCCCAGCCCAAGCAGCCGCTGAAGGACAAGCTGGCGGCTCTGATCCCCTGGGCCAAGCTGGGGGCGAACTTCGTGGGGGAATTCTTCCACCGGAAGCTCACCGTCACCCGGCTGCGGATTCGCGTTGCCCTGGCGGGGGGCGACCCGGCCAAGACGGGCCGGACTGTGGGCAAGGCCTGGGAGACCGTCGGCATCGCCCTGCCCATTCTGGAGCGGGCCTTCCGCATCAAGGAGCGGAAGATCGCGGTCTACCCCGATTTCACCGCCGCCAAGACCGACCTGGAGGCGGAGCTTGCAGTCCGCATCCGCGTCGGCGGCGTGGTGCTGCTGGGTCTGAAATACGCCTGGCGCGCCCTGCGGCTGTATCTGAAGCAGAAAAAAGCAAAGAAGAAAAAATCCCCTCAGGAGCCCCAAACTAAAATTGCCGGAAAGGTGGAACAAGCATGACGAATAACATTTCCGAGATGATCTCCTCCGCGATGGAGCGGATGCAGAAGATGGTGGACGTGAATACCATCGTGGGCCAGCCGGTCAAGGTGGGCGAGGACGTCACCATCATCCCCATCACCAAGATCCATATCGGCATGGGCGGCGGCGGCACGGATTTTGCCACCAAGAGCGCTCTGTCGGCCAGTAAGGATCCCTTCGGCGGCGGCATGGGCGCCGGCGTCAGCGTGGATCCGGTAGCCTTTTTGGTGATCCAGGGCAAGAGCGTGCGGATGCTGCCCGTAGCGGAGCCCGCCTCCTCCACTGTGGATCGCATCGTAGAGCAGGCCCCCGAGTTGATCGACAAGCTGGCCGACTTCCTGGACAGCAGAAAGGCCAAGCCGGAGGCGTAGGGGGCGGCGTCCCCCGCCCGGATGCACCCTGCGGTAGCGCGGGCTATTAGCCCGCCCGCTCCCCCGCCCGGATGCACCCTGCGGTAGCGCGGGCTATTAGCCCGCCCGCTCCCCCGCCCGGATGCACCCTGCGGTAGCGCGGGCTATTAGCCCGCCCGTTCCCCCGCCCGGACGGGAATGCATAGTGCATAGTGCATAATGCATAATGGATCGTAGGGACAAGTGGTGCGCGCCTCCCCATCTGTCATTCTGAGCAAAGCGAAGAATCCGTACCCCCGCGGCAAGACGAAATGAATACTGAAAACTTAAAACTGAAAACTTAAAAATATATGTGTTTTTCAAATCGCGATTTGAAAAACTCCGACATTATTCATTAGACGGTTATTCAATCTTCAGTATTCATTAGAAACCCACCGTGCGGGGCAAAGGCCGGCAGATTGCCGGCGCTACGGGCGTGTTGCGCGCCTGCGGCCCGGTCGGAACGGGGGACGGGGCGTCGAGGGCGCCGCCCCCTACAGGCGGTGCCTGAACTCGAAGAGTCACGAAGTATGCCTGCCCCCTGATGCCTGATGCCTGATGCCTGATCCCTGATCCCTGCTCCCTGGTGACTGGTGACTAAAAAATTTCTCACTCATATTTTGTCGCCTTTCGGGGCATCCTGTTTCCGGGTGATGAAATATGAAACGAATGCTTGCTTTGCTGACGGCAATGCTTTTGGCCGTCGGCTGTCTTCCTGTGTCTGCGGAGGCGGAGGCTGCGCCTGCGGTTTCCGCCGGCTGCGCGGCGGTGCTGGACGCGGACACGGGAGAATTCCTCTATACCCGCCACCCGGACAGACCCGGGCTGATCGCCTCCACCACCAAGATCATGACGGCCTGGCTGGCCTGTCTGGAGGGGGAGCTGGATCGCCCTGTGACGATCCCACCGGAGGCCGTGGGCGTGGAGGGCACGTCCCTGTATCTGAAGCAGGGCGAGACCCTGACCCGCCGGGAGCTGCTCTACGGCACCATGCTCCAATCCGGCAATGACGCGGCCCTGGCCCTTGCCATTGCGGTGGGGGGCTCCGAGGACGCCTTTGTGGCCCGGATGAACGACGCCGCCCGCAGTCTCGGCCTGCAGAATACCCACTATGCCAACCCCCACGGCCTGGACAGCGAGGGCAACTACAGCAGCGCCCGGGATCTGGCCCTGTTGACAGCCAAGGCCCTGGAAAACGACGAGTTCCGGCAGATCTGCGGCACAAAATCGGTCAAGGTGACCGGGGATCGGGTGCTGACCAACCACAATCGGCTGCTCTGGCGCTGCCCCGGCTGCATCGGGGTCAAGACGGGCTATACCAAGGCCGCCGGGCGGCTGTTGGTGAGCGCCGCCCAGCGGGAGGGCCGGACGCTGATCTGCGTGACGATCAACGACCCCGACGACTGGCAGGATCACGTGGCCCTGCTGGATTGGGGCTTTTCCCGCTATGCGGCGCGGAACGTGGCTGCCAAGGGAGCCCCTCTCTGCACTGCCCCCGGCGGCACGCCGCTGATCGCCCAGGCTGATCTGACCCTGCGCCTGGCCCCCGGCGAGGAGCCCCGCCTGGTCTTCTGCCCCGGCCTGAGCTCCGACCTGCTCTCCGGCAAGGAAGCAGGCACGGTGAAGGTCTATCTCAACGGAAGGCTGATCGGCGAGATCCCGGTCAGCTGGGGGGAAGCAGTTGACAGGTAATAAGTAATAAGTAACAAGTAACAAGTAACAAGTAGGGACGGCACTCTGCCGTCCGCGTTCCCCGTAGGGACGGCACCTTGCCGTCCGCATTCCCCGTAGGGACGGCACTCTGCCGTCCGCATTCCCCGTAGGGACGGCACTCTGCCGTCCGCGTTCCCCGTAGGGACGGCACTCTGCCGTCCGCATTCCCCGTAGGGACGGCACTCTGCCGTCCGCATTCCCCGTAGGGTACGGTTGTAGGGGGCGGCGCCCACGACGCCCCGTCCCCCGTACGATTGTTTGCTTCGCAAACAGGGCGCACAATACCCATAAAGGGCACAGGTGTGCGCCCCTGCGAACTCTGAACCCAGAACCCGGAACCGTGGCGCACCGGTTAAGTGACGGCCCAAATATGCAAGCCGTGGCGCAGCATATTTGGCTGCCGGAACTTATGCAGAGCTGTGCGCCGCTACAGAACTCAGAACGATAAGCCACAAGCTGCTATGAAAGAACGACTGCAAAAACTGATCGCTGCTTCCGGGCTCTGCTCCCGGCGGGCGGCGGAGGAATGGATCATCCGGGGCAAGGTCACCGTGAACGGGGGCCTTGCCCGGCTTGGCGATACGGCGGATCCGGCCCTGGACGAGATCCGGGTGGAGGGCCGCCCTCTGCCCGCGCCCCCGGCGGCGACCACCACCGTTCTGCTCTATAAGCCCCGGGGGGTGGTCACCACCCTGCAGGACGAAAAGGGTCGGCCCACCGTGGCGGCGCTGCTGCCGCCGGAGCTGGGGCGGCTCTATCCCGTGGGCCGTCTGGATCAGTTCTCCGAGGGCCTGCTGCTGATGACCAACGACGGAGCCCTGGCCAACCGTCTGACCCACCCCAAGGGCGAGGTGAACAAGACCTACCGCCTCTGGGTCTCCGGCTGGCACGAAGGCGCCCTGGCCCTGCTGAAACGCCCCATCGTCCTGGACGGCTACCGGATCAAAGCCCCCACCGTGCGGCTGGTCTGGGCCAGGGACGGGGGAATGCAAAATGCAGAATGCAAAATGCAAAATGCAGAATGCAAAATGCAAAACGAAGGGCCCGTAGGGGGCGGCGCCCTTGACGCCCCGAAGCTCCCCCGAACGGAAACGCCCGTAGGGGGCGGCGCCCTCGACGCCCCGAACCCATCCCGAACGGAAACGCCAGTAGGGGGCGGCGTCCTCGACGCCCCGAGGCTCCCCCGAACGGAAACGCCAGTAGGGGGCGGCGTCCTCGACGCCCCGAAGCTCCCCCGAACGGAAACGCCCGTAGCGCGGGCAATCTGCCCGCCGACCACCGCGCTGTTGGAAATCACCATCCACGAGGGCCGCAACCGGCAGATCCGGCGGATGGCGGAGGCCGCGGGGCTGAAAACCACCCGGCTGCAGCGCGTTGCCGAGGGACCCATCCAACTGGGCGACCTGAAACCCGGCCAATGGCGGCTCTTGACCCCGGAGGAACTGGCGCGGCTGAAAATGGGGGATTAAACAGGTGAAACGGGAGACAAATGCGCGGGTCAGCGCTCGTTATGAGGAAAAAGACGAGGATGTGCAGACCAAGCTGCGGATCATCTTTTCTGTCAGTTTGGTGCTGTTTACTGTTTTCGCGGTGTTGACCGTTTGCGCCGCTGTGCAGCTTAGCGGGATGAAGAAAACAGAGGCTACGGTGCTGAAAACCAGAGCGGGACACGTCCGCGGCCCGTTCACCGCGACTGTGAGTTATACCGCGGAGGGAAAGCGTTACACCGGCGAAGTCAAACAATCTCTATTTTTGGTATATCCCGGAAAAACCATCCGTGTTGCCTATGACCCGGAAGACCCGGGGCATCCGGTGCTTGCCGGCTTCTGGCGTTTCTCGTTTTTTTCGTTCATGGAGATTTTGCTGCTGGTGCTGATGATCAGCACCGGGGTTCCACGATATTTGTATCTGACCCGGATCCGACGGGAGCATCTGAACTCGCGGCGGAGGCCGCGGGGCTGAAAACCACCCGGCTGCAGCGCATCGCCGAGGGCCCCATCCAACTGGGCGACCTGAAACCCGGCCAATGGCGGCCTCTGACGGGGTCGGAGCTGAAAAGCCTGGAAATGGGCGAATGAGAATGAGAGTACAGTCCCCTGTCCATAAGGAGTGAAAGAATCATGCGAATGAGATATGCATACAACAAAAACATCGATCCCCGCAGCGCCGGGGGCAAATGGATCCTGCTGATCTTTCTGGCGGCGGGACTGATCCTGCTGGCGATCGCCGGGTTTCTGGCGGTCCGGCACGCCCGCAAGCTGGAAAGCTACGCGAGAACCACGGCCGTGATCGTGGGCTTTGACGAGCAGCGTGACGGAGACGAGACGACCCACAGGACCATCGTGGAGTATTTGGTGGAGGGCAGCCCCCGGCAGGCGACCGTGGGGGTGTATTCGTCTTCGTTCTTCGTGGGAGACGAGCTCTCGGCGGCCTATGATCCCAAGAACCCCGGGGATCTGATCCTCACCGGCGTTTGGGGCTGGCTGGGCAGCGCCATCTGCGGGTTCATCGGCCTGGTATTCACCCTGATCGGCGGCATCAGCCTCTACTTCTTCCGGATCCGCCCCTGGCTGCAGGAGCGGAAGGGCGTCAACCTCAACGACAAGCCCGCCCCCTGGGAGCAGTAGGGAAATTGAGAATTGAGCGTTGAGGATTGAGAATTGAAACCATGAATCACTATGACATAATTGTGATCGGCGGCGGGGCTGCCGGGATGTTTGCCGCGATCCAGGCCGGCTACGCCGGGGCGAAGGTCCTGCTGCTGGAGCCCAACGACCGGCTGGGCAAAAAGCTGCTCATCACCGGCAAGGGCCGCTGCAATCTCACCAACAACTGCCCCTGGCAGGAGGTTTTGAAGAACGTCCCCCGGAATTCCCGCTTTCTCTACTCGGCCCTCTCGGGCTTCACCCCGGAGGACGCCATCACGTTCTTTGAGAGCCACGGCTGTGAGACCAAGACCGAGCGGGGCAACCGGGTCTTCCCGGTGAGCGACAAGTCCGCCTCCGTCCTGGAGGCACTGAAAACCGCCCTGGGATACGCCGGCGTGGAGCTCCGCCGCGCCCGCGCGAAGGAGATTTTAACTGTAGGGGGCGGCGTCCCCGACGCCCCGAACCCATCCCAAACGGAAACGCCCGGGTCGTCGCGGACGCCGCCCCCTACCGCCGCGCGTATCTCCGGCGTCCGCACGGATCGGGGGGACTTCTTCGCGCCGGCGGTGATTTTGGCCACCGGGGGGAAATCCTACCCCGCTACCGGCTCCACCGGGGACGGCTACCGGATGGCCAAGGCCCTGGGCCACACGATCATTCCCCCTGTGGGCTCCCTGGTGCCCCTGGTGGAGGACGGCCCCTGGTGCGCCCAAATGCAGGGCCTGGCCCTGAAAAATGTCAACGTGCGGCTGTTCGAGGCCGTAGGGGGCGGTGTCCTCAACGCCCCGAACCCATCCCGAACGGAAACGCTCGGGCCGTCGAGGACGCCGGCCCCTACGCTTCCCACCGGCAAACCTGTATTTGAGGAATTCGGCGAACTCCTGTTCACCCACTTCGGCCTCTCGGGGCCGGTGATCCTCTCGGCCTCCGCCCACATGGAGCAGGGAAAGGTTTACATAATCGACATCGACTTGAAGCCCGCCCTGGACGAGGAGAAGCTGGACGCCCGGATCCTCCGGGACTTCGGGGAGAGCAAAAACCGCAGCTTTGAAAACGCCCTTTCGGGGCTCTATCCCAAGACCATGATCCCGGTGATGGTGGCCCGTTCCGGCATCCCGGGGGACACCAAGGTCAATTCCGTCACGAAGGAGCAGCGCCGTCGACTTCTGGAGCTGACCAAGCATTTCACCGTGAAGATCAGCGGCCTGCGCCCGGTGGAGGAGGCCATCATCACCTCCGGCGGCGTCAACACCAGGGAGATCGACCCCAGGACCATGGAGAGCAAGCTGATCCCCGGCCTCTACTTCGCCGGGGAAGTCATCGACGTAGACGCCTACACCGGCGGCTTCAATCTGCAGATCGCCTGGTCCACCGGCTACGCTGCGGCAAATGCCGCAGCAAGTAATAAGTAATAGGTAATAAGTAATAAGTAGGGACGGCACTCTGCCGTCCGCACCCCGTCCGACCCCGCCCGTAGGGACGGCACTCTGCCGTCCGCGTTCCCCGTCCGTAGGGACGGCACTCTGCCGTCCGCGTTCCCCGCCCGGATGTACCCGCCCGTAGGGGGCGGCGTCCGCGACGCCCCGCGCCTCTCCCGTTTCGATGTGGCCGGGCTGTCGAGGACGCCAGCCCCTACGCCCCGCCCGGTCGCACCCGACTGTCTTTTCCACATGGGTGGACGTTTGCAAAAACCGGTCGCCCGCTTCTTTCTCTCTTGAAAGAGAAAGGCTTTCTCTTTTTCTTTTCCTTACTCTTACCCTTACTCTTTACCTTAACCTTATACTTACTCTTACTCTTACTCTTATTCTTGTTGTGTCCGGCGGGAGCGGGATGAACCCAAAAAACCGTGGTTTTATCAGGGCTTGCAGGCC
>JAEEGI010028271.1_pt1 | contig 10679 bp, 18 predicted proteins | sample 8958751 | NCBI WGS metagenome assembly JAEEGI01 (sample SAMN16246545, study PRJNA631951) | gut metagenome | biome: gut microbiome; feature: rumen; material: KS-attached | host: Bos | place: Iran: Karaj | collected 2018-10 | reverse complement strand
AGAACATACGTATTCCTCAAATTTATTCTTACCAATTCGTTCAAGAATATAGGTAGAACTTGTGCCATCAATTTTTTGAGTTTTAATCCAAGGCTCTTTATCTTTAAGAATGAATGGAATATTTTCCACTCTTTCTTCATCACTTTTATGCACGAAAGGAAATTTAGTAGGAAATCCACGAGGTTTATCTTTTTTCTTTCCCATAAAGAAGAAACAAAGTTTTCTAAACCAAGGATATTTCCACATTCTCTTTACAAACTTATTACTAAAAAATTTCTTATGACGCGCCTTCATAGAGAGGTATTTAGCATTAGGGTCAATATTCTTAGCCTTACGCTGATTATCTTCATCATCGGCATAAATTACGCCCAATTCTTTAGTTAGAAACCGAGATTCACCACTTGCATAGTGATAATTTTCTTTGTTATCTTTGATATATGGCACATCGCCAGAACTATCGTCACGGTCATAACCAATAGTCCAACCAAAATCTTCTGCGTGCATAAGAAGCCCTTGAGAAATGGTTTTGCACATTTTTAAGGTCTTTACCTTATAATTACGCTTTTCAAGAAAAGCAAAGCACTCTTTATCCTTTGGTACACGGCTATCAATTTCAAAGTAGATAGCAGGGTCACCAACTTTAAACTGGTCTTTCTGAACGATGACATGCCAGCCACCCACAATGGCAGTTTCAACTCTATCATAGCCAGGGATAGGCTCAATTCCATCAATTAGAACTACATATGCGAGTTCTCTTTCGCTATTTGCATTTAACATATTGTATCACTCCTTTAAAGATACTGCTTTGCCCATAACCAATTGGCATATGGGGTATTTTCATCAGTTGCCTTGATGATATGATTAAGAACAGTTTTTACTTTTACATCAGGGCATTTCTTCTTCATTTTATTATACATCCATTGTGTCGCATCATTATAACTATAAAATACTCTTGTCTTTGCATTAGAGTCAGTTGTATGAGTTACAACGATGTTAAAAGGTCTTTTTTCAACTTTTTTCTTTTTCTTCTTCTCTACTACTGGCTTAGTAAGTAGATAAAGGGCATGGTCAATAGAGTAATTATTCTCCATATAATTCATAAGTTTGCTAAGAATAATAGCATCATTTACTGAGTCGTGGTCCTGAGGAGGAATAGTAGCATCAAAATGTTGTAATGCTTTATGGACTCCAATACCATTTACTCCAAGATAATGACTTACAATAATAGAATCATCCAAGAGAGAATCGGCAAGATTACGAACAAATGTGGCAACTTCTTCATCAGCGATATTTTTTGCGGTATTATACAAAAAATATTTATCAGTATTACCATAACAATGATAACTCATAGGCTCGTCATTACTAACTTCATTAAGCCAATCGCGCAAATCACTAAAAGCCTCTTCGACAGTAGGAGCACCCTTGACCATTTCTTTGGTAATACCAGTCAGTTTTGTAATATACGGAGTAATTTTCTTTGCGAAACTCGACACAAGGCAACCAAATTCTCCATATTCGCAAGTAGCACCAATAGAAATAACTCTTTCGGAAAATTGAGTTGCCTCAAAATCAAAATAAATATTCACAGTATCAACCCCTCTCAACAAACTACTTTATCCAAATCAAACCCCTGTTTTTCAAGGGCAGCCGCATCTACATAGACCATTCTATTCTTACTCTTGCTCTTGGACTTCATAATAAGACCAGCCTCACAAAGACGAGTAAGAGAGCGAGTAATTTTCTGTGAAGTAATTCCTGTTAGACAAATATCTTTTTCACAGATTTCAGAAATAGTCATAGGGTAAGGATTTTCAATAAGAACCGAAAGCACGCGCATTGTGATATCATTTGTCATTTGCTTTGAGTAAGTACTGTGAGTTCTACCAGGCATTTTTATTTATCCCTTTCTTTTAAATAATCTTCATAAGTGTAATTAAAATCAAAATCATCAGCAATAACAAGTTTATTAGAAATATCTATAAATTCCCAATTTTCTTCTAAGAGAGGTCTAAGATAACGAATTTGTTCAGGTGTAGGATGTTCATAATATAAAATAGAATATCCATGCCCTAAAAACATAGTCATAGTAATATGAATCCAATTATGTTCCATTAAAAAGTCATCAGCCCTAAAATGAGTTGGCTTATAATCCTCATATTTATCAGCCAACTGGTCTGCAAGACTTATGTGTTCCATGAAATCACATACATATAATTTTCCTTCGGGACTAAGCCATCCAAGATTAAGCATTAATATCAATCCTTTTTCTTTATTTTCTATAAAAATTATATCATATTTTTATAAAAAAATCAAGTGGGAGAATAATTAATCATTACTCTCCCACCCCTTATCACGAACTATATAAATATCTCCATCAATGCTTTGTAATTCGTATGTATCAAAAAATTCTTTTGCGGTTACTGTATCATCAATAGTAATTGTATATTCAGGGACTTCTTTATAGATTGGTTTGCTATGCCAAATTTCAATAGCCATAATAACTGCTATAACCATTAAAATTATAGGAAGAATAATCCCAAATGGATTTTTTTCTACTTGATAACAAGAAATTGTAGCCAATGTTCCAAAACATATAGCAATTATAATCCCAATGGTTAAGGCAATTGTGGGACCAAGCATACCTTCTGTAGTACCCCAAGTTTCTCCAATTTCAACATACTGAATTGTTTCACTAATAATATCCATATTACTCCTTTTTATTCATATAAAAATTAGGAGACTTATGGAGCCACCAATCAAGTTCTCCTGTCTCATCATAATGAGCCCATCTTTCCCATATTGTTTCAATATTTTCAATATCATTAAAATATTGTTCAATATATGGTTTTTCTACGCGGTCTGCATGATAATGACCAAAACACCAACAATGGAATTGAATTTGTTCAGAAATTTTATCCATCCAAACTTCCATACTCATATCTACTGTTGACTGGTCTACAAAGCCTAAGAATAAATCTGTGGGCTGATATTTTTTGGGACAGGTATGGGTAAAGACAAAATCAAAATAATTATCTCCTGTGTCTTTAATCATTTGCTCACAACTCGCCATTTCAATAGCACTAAGACATTCATCATAAAACCAACCAGTTTTAGATGGGACATTCATTTCAGGAGTCTTAATGCCTGCCCGACTAAGGCGATACCATTTATCAACACTATATGCGCCGCCAATAACAAGACACCGATAGCCATTAATATTATAGATGCCATAATTTTTAAAATATCTAATATGAGGATAATTACGTTCATACATGACATCTCCATGGACATTAGCATCATAAATATATTCAATATTTTCAAGGTGCTCAGGGCGCATTTCATGATTGCCACGAACCGCATAAATATAATAACCAAAAGACTCTATATATTCTTTTGTCTGTTGATCTTTCTCATTAAGAAAAAAATTAAAACCAGCATCACCCAAAATAATAATAGCGGTTTGTTCTGGTTGATAATCTCTAAGCTGTTCTGTTACCCAACTTGTTCTACCATGTGTATCACCACGAATAAGCCAAGTCTTAATATTACTCATAATTATCCTCCTTTCATAATTTCTTCACCTTTATAATTAAATACATAATATGGTTTCTTTTTCATCTTCATAGTTCTAATCATATGCTCTGTGCCTTTACTTTCTCCATCCCAAAAGCAAATGGCAAAATCGGCATAATCGCCCATCTCAATATTACGGATAAATCCGGCAGCATGTCCGTAATAATCCCAATCAGCAGGAAAATGTTTAACATGAATATCATTAGCGGAAGCCCAAACTGCGCCCATCGTATCGGCACCACGGGCATCTCCACTTACAACTTCATCAATAACTGGTCTGAAAGAATTTAAGACTTTTTCAAGAGTAAAATACTTATCAAAATCTCTACCACCAGCGATAATTGCTTTCATACTTTAACCTCCGGATAATCATAACATTCATCAACATCACATTTTTGATTAATAATTCTAAGAGCTTGATTATAGGTTTTAATATCACCCAAATGAATCTGGCAAAACCCAAGATTTTGTGAAATTGCTTTATAACAACTACAACAATTAGAATTACATTTATGTTCCATCTGGCATCTCCTCAATAATCATTTCATTTTCAAGAATATCACCAATATCTTCTACGCTATAATTATCAACATAAAAATCAAGGTATTTTTCAATAGAATTAATTTGAAGTTTAAGTTTTGCTTCTGCTTCATTATTTGCTTCTACATAACCTTCAAAATGTCCAGAGCGAAGATATCCAATTACATATTCAACAGGAATACTGACATAATATCTTTTCATTAAAATCAATCCTTTTTATCATTTTCTATAAATATTATAACATTTTTTTATAAAAAAATCAACTATGAGATTTTATCACATAGTTGATTTTTCTGTCCATACTTTAGTTTTTTCATCTCTTATTGCCGTAATTTTAATAGAATTACCAGGCTTATGTTTATGCACAAATATAATCTCTGCTACTACTGTTCCATCTAAGGTTATCATTTGCTGTGTTTCAGCATAATTATAATCTGGATATTTTTCTATTAAATATTTAATAAATTCACTTAAACTATGGCAATTTTTGGCTTGCTCTTCTCGCTGTTCTCGCCAATACTTTTCAATAGGATTTTCTTCTTTTGGCTTTGGCATATTAGCAGCCACTTCTTTTTCAAGAGCCTCAAGTTCTTTTTGAACTTGTTTATTTTTCTCTCCAATATCTTCTTTTAAACATTTTGCCAACTTTGAAAGACGCTTAGCGCGTTCATTTTCAAAAATTGCGGCGTCACCTTTTTGATATTCATTCTTTTGCCATTCCATAAATTTATAAAGATCTTCTGGCGTTGCCCAAAAAGTATCAATATAAATTTTTCCTTTTTTATAATTAGGAATCGCACAAAATTGAGTACAAGCATAATCGCATTGTTTAAGATTAATTTCCCAATGTTCTGGTGCGGAACTATAAAAAATTAGCCATTGTTCAAAAGATAATTGAGGAATATCCCGAATGTCTATTTTTTCTCCTTTATTTTCCCAATTAGCATTCCAGACTTTATTGTAAAACCATTGTTTATCTCTTTCTAACTGTGCTTCTTTTTCTTTTTGACGACGTTCTTCTTTAACAGCTTTCATACCGTTTTTCATTAAACGGATGCCGCCAATCATAACTGGAATACTAATAATTAAAATTGGGAGCAGTAAAAGAATACTCATATTTATAGCTCCAATCTAATATATTTATCCATTAATTCACTTTGCCAATAATTAATGTCGCCTTTAACATCTTCTCTTGAACTAGGAGCATTTTTATAGAAATCTTCTAATTCTTTTTTCCTTGTCTCAATTAAAAGTTTAAATGCTTCTAAATCTTTTTGTGAAATTTCTTCACTATATTTAATTTTAGTAAAATATTCATGGCTATAATTATATGTAAAAGTAGTATAATCATCCCCGCAGAGGATACCTGTCATATAATCATAAATACGAAGGGCATTAGCAAAATTTTTAGGATTTTCAATTTCTTTTAAATATCTATTAAATAATCCTTCATATCCATGCATAAGTCTAAAATAATCTAATGAAGCAAAATGATTGATATATTTACAAAATTGATTAACCAGAAAATAATATTCCCTGTTAATAATCATATATGGAGTTGCTAAAAGTTCTAAAATATTAGGACTGCTTTTACGAAGTTCATTAAAAGCAGAACGAATATCTTTTACATGGCAAGTACCATATTGAGTTTCAATACATTTTGAAAAAGGAGAGCGAGCATATACAATATCATCATGAGAAGGAAAAATAAAACACTCTGTATCAATATCACTAGTTTCACTATCCATCTCATAATTTTGACTGCCATAAAGACTTAGCATTAAAATTTGATGTTCATCAAATCCAGTTTTTTCAGATACTTCATTTAAAATGTTCCACATTTTAGGCATGACAGTATTATTATATTTTTCTTTTTCAATTTCTTTAAAAAATTGATTTAACCATTTATTCATATAAAATTCACCCTCTAAGAATATACTCCTACATCTTTTTAAAATCTTCTTCTGTATATGGCCCTTCTGCTTGAATAGATTGACTAGGAGGTTCTATTGCTTTTTTCATTGTGAGTTGGCAAGTTTCAATTAAATGTTGATAAAGTTTAAGATAAAAATAAGCATCTTCTTCCCATTTCCAATCGCTACAAGCCCAAAAATAATTATCACCAGTAGTATCGTAATAACCATATCCATAAGGGCAATGTTCGCATTTATTTTTGTTTTTTGGGTCATATGGACTATTCCAACATTCATATGCTGCAATAACATTTTCTAATTTAGGAATTTCCATTATTTTTTTCCTCAATATAAAACCGAGTAGTATAATATGTTCCACAATGCTCGCACTGGCCCTCTCCATATCTTAATTGAAAAGAAGCTCCGCATTTAGTGCAAGTAATAGGTCTAGCTTCTACTACTTCACATTTTAATGCATATATTTTCCCATCTACCGAAATTTTACTAATATATCCATCAATTTTTTCATTCATCTTCTAATACCTCTGGATTTATATCGTCTAATCTATAAGTTTTCATAATGCATTTCTCTTTACCAATAGTTCCCCAATCATAGCCCATACGATGAAGTACTTTATAATAAGCATTACGTCTGCGATTATCAACCCAAGTACAAAAAATTGTTACTTCATCAAATCCACCATTAACAAGTTCATGGTCAAGTAAATATGCTTCTACGTTATAGAACATTTCTCTGGCAGCTGCAAAAGTCTTAAATGGATTTTTACCAGTAATTATCTTCTTATCCATATTAGAATACATATCTTTACGTTTATTAAAGACTGTAATATAAATATTCCAATAGCTATGACGATCATGAACATTTTCGTCATAATAATTTATACCCAGTTCAATGGTTTGATTATCTACTCTACGACGTTCAAAATATGTATCATCTTCTTTTCTATATTCAACTGCCATAAGAAACCTCCTTAAAAAATTAAATCATCAAGATATGCTCTATCTTCACCTTTCAAGAGTGGCATAGTTTTATCAATCTGCCAACCATCTTCAGTCTTAATGCAAGCAACGCCACGTTGGCAACAAATGGGAATAGTCTCCCAATTATATCCAATCTTTTCAAGCATTTCTTTTACTTGCTTAGTATTTTTATTCATCATTTCTTTATGAGAAAATTTAGCCTGACCATGAGACTGGATGCTATTGCGGACTGCATCAATTTGACGCCAGTAGACAAGATTAGTTACTTCTTCTTTTGGAATGTTGAAACAACGGGCATCAAACATTGCACCTTTCAACATACAAGCACGAAGCGCATCATGATACTTTTTCATTTCAAGCTGAATTTCCATAGACTGCGGCACCATTGAAGTTTGATAGGCAAAGATTTCTTCCTGTGCCATTCTATTGAATTCTTGGTTAAATTTCATAGTTGCCATACTAGCACTAATAGAACAGAGCTTCTGAACCTCATATCCAAACCAAGCATCAGTATTGAGAGTTTCATAGTCAGTGAGGATAAGAGTAATTTCATCACTCTGTTGGTATCCAAGAACACAGTTTTGAATATTCTCACAAAGATATTTCATTGTATTTTGCATTGCCCCCTGGAAGATATTATCCCAGGGCTTATTTAAATGTTTAGTAAAAGTATGAAATGCCTTTCCATCAATACGAATCGCAACAGGAGTACGTCGCATGAGAGAAATCTGCGGAATGGCTTCATAACGTTTCATACGCTTACCAAGTTCGTCATTCACTGGCATTGTCTTCATCCTCCTTATAATATTTATAGAAATCTATTGACTTACAATTGGATTCTCCAGAACTATTAGGAACAATTTCTGTAAAATTAATTTTATAATCATTAAGGCAATAACCTAAATCATGCCACATATCCCAAATACAGTCAATAATATAATCAGTTAAGTCACGAGCCTCATTTAAATCGCTTTCATCAGGGGTTATAAAATTAAATGTAACAGTTAAATTTTTCATAATTTTCATCCTTTTATTTTTATTCTATATAAATTATATCATATTTTTTTATAAAAATCAATAAAAAGATTTTTGGACAATTATAATTAATTAAAAAATAAGTTTTTTCATAAACTATGAGAAAGAGTAAGATACCTTTCAAAACTGTTTAATTTAAATTTTATATACGGTATGGGCTTACTATGCTCATACCGTTTTTTTGTTTTGGAGATAGATCTTATTATATCTATCTCCAATTTTTTTATTATATAAATTTAAAAAAGAAAGGAGTGTAGTGAATTGGCACTTTTTAAAATTTTTGGAAATTTTGCAAGTGGCAATACAACATTACCTACATCAGCAACTCAAGGTTTTTGTTATTTTGATAAAAACACTGGCAAATTTTATATTGATACTACAAATGCTGTTTCTGGGCGCATGGCTTTAAATGCTGAAAAAGAAACTTAGTAGAATCAAAATGCTAGTGGAGATTATCGTATTTTATTATCTGGTAATACTAATGATACCACAGAAATAGCATATATTAATAAAAATACTAATTTAAGATTTAACCCAGGGACTTAGCTATTAAGTGTTGGTGGTTCAATTTCTGCGACCGGAGATTTAACTATTACAGGAGTTACTTAGTTAAATGGCCAAACTTATGCAAATAGTTTAACAGCTGGAAGTTTAATAGTAAATGGAAATACTAATTTTGTTCAAATTCCAACGGCTCCAACTCCTGCTAATAATAGTAATGATACTTCAGTTGCAACTACAGCATTTGTTATGAACGCTTTTACGGCTAATGATGCCATGGTATTTAAAGGTACAATAGGTACTGGTGGGACTGTCACCGCTTTACCTGCGACACATAAACAAGGTTGGACTTATAGAGTTATTACGGCAGGAACTTATGCGGGTAAAGTTTGCGAAATTGGTGATATGATTATTTGTGTTACAGATGGAACTGCGGCCTCTAATGACCATTGGACAGTTGTTTAGACAAATATTGATGGGGCAGTCACTGGTCCAGCAAGTGCGACAACAGAAGCAATTGCTATTTTTAATGGAACAACTGGTAAAATTATTAAAAATAGTGCAAAAACTATTACAACAGCAACTCCAGCCGCTGCTTCTACTTCAGCAACTATTCCTACTTCTAATGCAGTTTGGTCCGCTATTACTGGTGCTTCTGGGTATGGAAAAACAGGTACTGTTACAAGCGTACAAGTTTAGGCTACCTCACCCGTTGTGTCAAGTAGTAGTGCTGCCACATCTACAAGTTTAAGTACTACTATCTCTCTTGCTAATGGATATGGAGATACTAAAAATCCATATGCAGCCAAAACACCTAATTATGTATTAGCAGGTCCATCTAGCGGGACTGCTACTGCTGTTCCTTCTTTTAGAGCATTAGTTGCAGCAGATATTCCATCGCTTACAAAATCAAAAATTAGTGATTTCCCAACTAATATTAGTGCTTTTACTAATGATAGTGGATATTTAACTTCTTATACTGAAACCGATCCTACTGTTCCTGCTTGGGCTAAAACTACAAATAAACCTAGTTATACTGCTAGTGAAGTTGGGGCTATGGCAACTACTCATGCTGCAAATGCAATTACTTCAACAGATATAGCAAATTGGAATGCAAAAACTTCTAATGTTGGTACTGTTACAAGTGTAAGAGTACAAGCTACTGCTCCAATTGTATCTAGTAGCAGTGCTGCTGCGACTACATCATTAAATACAACTATTTCATTAGCAGCTACAAGTGCTAATTATGTTATTGCCGGGCCAAGTAGTGGAACAGCAACAGCAGTACCAACATATAGAAAATTAGTAGCTGCAGATATCCCAAGTTTAACAAAGTCTAAAATTAGTGATTTCCCAACTAATGTATCGGCTTTTACTAATGATAGTGGTTATTTAACTTCTTTCACAGAAACTGATCCAACTGTACCAGCTTGGGCAAAGGCTACTTCAAAACCAACTTATACAGCAAGTGAAGTTGGAGCTGCAGCTACCTCTCATACTCATGGTAATTTAAGTAATGACGGTAAAATTACGACTACTGCCACTATTGCCAGCGGTGATAAATTGGTTATTGTAGATAGTGATTCAACTGCTGCTAGTAAAATTACTGGTTCTTCAATCACATTTGGTACTTCTACTACAACATTTTTAAGTAATAAAGGCACTTGGGTAACTCCTTCGGGCACTTATAGTTTGCCATTGGCTGCAAGTGGAACTCGTGGAGGTATTCAAATTGGATACAGTGAATCTGGAACTAATTATGCCGTTAAATTAAGTTCTGAAAAAGCATATGTTACAGTTCCCTGGACTGATACTAAAAATACAGCAGGTTCTACTGATACATCAAGTAAAATATATTTAATTGGTGCAACATCATAGGCAGCAAATCCACAAACATATAGTGATAATCAAATATATGCTACTGATGGATAGTTAGATGCTAATAAAGTACGTGTAGCAGAGGCAGTTAGTTTAGTATATGATACTACATTACAAGCACTTAATTTTGTGTTTGCTTAATTAAGGAGGGAGACATATGAGTTTACAAGTATGGCTCCCCCTTAAGGGGGATTTACACAATTAGGGATTAGACAATACTGTTAATGTTACAAATAC
>JAEEGI010028269.1_pt1 | contig 10679 bp, 7 predicted proteins | sample 8958751 | NCBI WGS metagenome assembly JAEEGI01 (sample SAMN16246545, study PRJNA631951) | gut metagenome | biome: gut microbiome; feature: rumen; material: KS-attached | host: Bos | place: Iran: Karaj | collected 2018-10 | reverse complement strand
GGATTCGTGCGCGAGAGGCAGTAATGGGCGATGGGGGATTGCGCTTAGCGGGCGAGGGGTGGGAAAAGCGATTCGACCGTACCGGCATCCAGGCGGAGCATCCGCTGGATCTGCTTGTTCCCCGCGTTGTATTCGTAATGCATCAGCTTTGCGACTTCGATTTTAGCCTGGGCAGGGAGTAATGTCAGTGCCCCCGTTTCGTACCGTGCCTTGGAAATCGCAGAGACGGCCGCGAACAATTCATCGTCCGTATAGAAGATGCGCTCCCCGATTTCTGCTGCGATCTTCTTTTGGGACTCGACATTCCTGGAGATGGCAAAGAAGTAATGGCGGGCGTCCCTGAACAGGTTCTGGCCGGTGACGATGTCGCAGAAATCCATGGGGCAGGCATAAGCGTCCAGGGAATACAATGACTCGATTTTGTCGGCGAAACGACCCCTGATACTCTCTCGTATCTCATTGATGGTCATTTTCTTCCGGCATTGCTTATAGCGTTCCTGGGCGTCGGTGTTGAAGTAATAACGGTTGGCGCCCCAGGGATAAGTGAAGGGTGAGGTCGATGGTGTAACAAGGAAGCCGTTTCGGTTGTCGTAGATGATGACGTTCCTCGCATCCTCCAGTATGGTAATCTCTCTCCTTTTGGGTTCAAATGATTCCAATTTGTTCGGTCGTCCCCAGGACTTCAATTGTCGTTTGATGCACTCCTTGATCAAGTTGAAAAGCGCCAGGATGTCTGGAAGGGTCCCCGATAACATCATATGCAAATGATTGCTCATCCATTCGAAGGTGTAGATGCGGACCTGTGAGAAGAGACGGGCGCAAACGCCGACGATATTCATCGCCGTTTTGAATTCCGCTTCGCTGGTGAAGAGGATTGTGTGGTCCTCGGGCGTCCAAAGATGCCAGAAAGGACCGGCGCTCTCGAAAGTGATGGAGCAGCGAAGTTCCTGATTCCTGAAGTCGTTCATAGTGGTTACAAACCTAGGGTGAATAGTTGACTCGGGCAAGAGGGGGATGAGAGATTTTTGCGTTTTTTATGAAGATTGACGGTTTTTGGGGGCAGTGGCGATGGCGGCGATGGCGAAGGTGGTGGCAGCGTTGCGGGGTGGCCGCTGTGGCAGCGGTATGGAGCCCGGCGCATGAATTAGCCTTTTTCATGCTTGGGAGCCCCTATTTTGTGGTCGCCGCGCACGATTTGGGCGACTTTATGCTTCCGAGGCTCGTTTCGGGGGCTTTCGCGCATGATTTGGGTGGATTCGTGCTTCGGAGACCTTGTTTTTCGGTTGCCACGCATGATTATAGTAGATTCGTGCTCGAGGAACTGAGAATCCGGAATAGTTTGCTTCTCGGATTACAAATTGTGAGCTCTCCCATGATTCAAAACAGAGGGCCAAGCGTAATCGCCTGGCCCTCATAGTCTTTTATAACAACGAATCTAAAAACAGTTTGTTATTTAGTTACCGTTTTGACTGGACGTCCGTTGTTCTTAGAGTCATCATATTCGACGTTCTGATCCAACCCGGTCTTAAAGGTATTGGTAGCCTTACTTTCAGCGTGACGGACCTTGTAATCAATACTGTTGATCTTTTCGTTTACAAAAACGAACGGGTTGGTAATGAGTTCGGCAGAAGTAGCGGAACGGGTGGAGAGATCACCAATCGTTGTCCCAGAAGCGCTTTTAATAGATACTAGATTATAACTCCAGTTCCAATTCTTCTCAGTGACACGATAGATGAATTCCTTATCATTCTCGTCAACAGATGGCATACCGACAATCTTGCTGATAGGTGCGTTTACGCCCTCTTTAGCTTGTCCTTTGTGGCGTGTGACAAATACGCTGGAGACTTCAGTCCAGGCCGTTTCAGGATCTGTAACAAGTTTTCGTTCAATCATAAATCTGGCGCTTTCACCCACATCAAGTCCTTCCTTACGGATATGGATATTAATTGGTAGACTCACCTGCGGACTTCTGAATGGAGCGACATTAATGCCGTTGACAATGACGCCGGATCCTTCCTCGTTGGTGGCAACGTCTGCTCCACCCACTGCATCAGGATTCATTTTAATGGGGATTTCTACAATGAGTTTATATCCATTCCACCGTTCAACATGATCATACTCCCCATCGTGGCCTTGTTCAAACACCGGACCGCACCAGTGGGCAGCATAATCAAAGCCGGTGACGATAATCTTATTGGGGTTATCTTCATCGAAACTCACGGATATACCGTCATCAATACGAGTGTTTGGATAATCAGTCGTGGTACCATCCTCATTTTTTACGACCCTGGTATAGGTGTATCCACTGTAAATACCGTTATCAGGATCACTCCGTTTGGGAGTATCAAATTCGAGGAAAATATCCGAATGCTCTTGTTCGTCATCTCCAATGTATGTCTTAGGAGTTCGGGTCTGCGGGTCAGAAACCTTGGATATATAGACTTTGATTTGAGACTTGTCGGTTCCATTCGGCAATAAGAAACTTGCAGAAACGACATCCACTTGAGCAATCGTGGCTTCGCCCAGATCTTCCGATCCACCGCCACTTTCTCCGGCAATGGTTTCGAATACGGACAGTAGACCTTCCTCATCATCCGCAGTAAAAGCAAATTTGGATGCAACTTTTCGGCCTGTTCTAGCAGTCCATGTGTTATTTGGATTCCAGTTATCGATGTAATAATATGTTTCTGAATACCAGCCACCAGAAGAATAAGGCAGCAATTCTGCCATATACTCGGCTCCTGAGTAATTCGATGAAACCTGATCTAGGTATACATTCGTATAGGAAGATGGATCATCGATAACGCTTACAGTATAAACGTTGGAAATAATATCTTTATCATCATCTGCCATCAACTTAATGTCATTAGCATATCCAATTGCTTGATTTGCCGTTCTCCAAGTGAAAATACCATAGTCATTTGTAAGACAATTATGACCGCCATGTCTCTCAGTACGAGTCCAATAAGTTCCTCGACCTGGGTCTCCATCCGTGAACAATACAACCGTTCTTAATTGGTGTGTATCATCTAGAGTCAGAAGATTCTTTGCGGCTTCCATTCCAAAATTTGAAAAAGTTCCACCTCCCGCGGTTAAACTAGGTACGGCCGTTTCCGTCAAATAAGAATATCCTGTAAAATCGTTGACATCTTTGTTATTTCCAAGAGTCCACCATCCCGTGTTCAGTTTAATGGAATTGGCAGCAGTAGGTGTCGTTGATGCAGCACTCTGGGGTCCGGAGTAAGCAACAATTGCTATTCTGTTTCCTAATCGGTATTTTCTGGGTTCATTTTTTATAGGGTCAATCCGGTCGTTCTCGTCAATTTTTCCAATAAAAGCATTGACAGCATCTTTCATGGCATCAATCCTTCTAACACGTCCGATATATTCATCCATCGATCCTGATACATCTAGTACCAGCACAATATCGGCCGGAATACTTTTCTGCAGCTTAACACTCTGACCCGTAGCGAAAGATTCCAGGGTAATGGTATAGATACCGTTCGTATTCGGCTCAGAGATCTTTTTCATGTATCCGATAGAGCCGTCATCGTTCAAGTAGTAGTCCGGGCCCTTTTGGGGCGTTGTCGATCCTTCACCATCGCCAAAAGCGAGGGGAATCAGTGAAAGCAGGGCGACAGCAGTGAATATAAAACGATATATTTTTTTCATGGTAGTTTCTCCTATGTTTATTGAATCTAATCAGAAGTAGGCACTGTTACTGTTACTCCGGCTTTGCTCCAAGCCTCTGATAGAGAGTAATCGCCTCCAGTTGGATTCTTCGCCGTTACCGCCTGTGTGGCAATCTCCAGTGTGAAGTAGACATCTTTGACTTCTCCCGCTACGACAACGGCAGGGTTAAGGCCGACGGTATAACTGGTGAACAGATCGTCCGGGACAGCTTGTCCGGCAGAGACCTTATTCTTATAATAATAATAGCCGTCAATGAGGATCCAGTTATTGACTTCTTCGTCATTGTCAATCCCCTTATTGTCATTTCTGTATCCCGGAAGGTCTACAAACCAGCCATGCAAGCCCTTGTGACTCACGAACTGGTCCTGATACCAGCTGTCCACCAGGACGACTTTGCCGGCAGTATAGTCGGTGAATCCGAATACTGGATTCCCGTCTTTATCCAGCCACTGTCCAATGAGCGCTGCGCGGATGAAGGAGTCGGTGTTACCGGTGTTGGTGATGGTGACGGCACTCTTGGTTCCACCGTAAGCGATGAATTTGATTTCATCACCATGTTCATCGAGGATCGGTTCGCCGGTAATCAGGGAGATAAGGGTCGTATTTGGTGTGGCGGTCGGCACAACTGTATCCGCAATCTTCACATTTACTTCATCTACCCGGATGGTATAAGTTCGGAGCTGACCGGCTTTCCATTCTATCGTACTCGTAGAAGCCGCGGCAAGGGCCGCACCGAAATCTAGAATGCCGTAGTATTCTTTTTCTGCAAAGGTGTATTTGATACCCAACTTAACATTGGCATCAATCGCCTGAGGAATGAGCCAGAATGTTTGGGAGCCGTCGGCACTGCCCAGGTTGTCTTCGTTTCCTGCTGAAGCGAAACTATCGGGATAGGTACCGTTCTCGCCAAAGTCGGCCACCTGTCCTTCTTCGGAGCCATAGGTGATAGGAGCGCTGTTGTATGCTCCTGAATATAGGCTGTCCAGGGTTGTCGTCAGCGTATTAGCATCCCATCTTGCCGCTGCAGCGGAAACATGCGTGCCTGTCGCTCGCGGGGTAATCGTACAAGTACCGTTATCCTTCAGTCCGATGATGCTAATCCCCTTAATGGCGATTTTGTTGTTTGTAATGTCGTCCTCATCGTTCCCGATCGCGAATTTCACGCCGGTGAGGGCATGGTTGAAGAGTACAGGCATACCATTGGTACTATGATTTGCTTTGTACGTAGCCTTGTCCATCGTGGTGTAAGCGAAGAGGATGTCCTGTTGTGCAGCTGCCGTCGCAGGTGAGGTATAGGTGAATGTGATCGCACCGGCTGTTGTATAAGCATCCTCCCCAAACGTCACACCGGTCATCGTCTCAGGCATGCGCAAATAGAATTTGGCTGTTCCGTCCGGCCAGGGGTCTGCGGCATAAGTGTGGAAGTAACGCCATCCGCCTCCTTCGATCTGGCTATCGTCCATATTCTCGAAAGTCGCTTCACCAAAACTGCCGTCCGGGGAATAGACTGTCAGTTTGTTCGCGTAAAGGACGCCGGCATTCTCCGTGTAAGCGGGTGTGCCGCGGGTAATCGGAGCGACTGCATCCAGGTCGGTCACTGTCTCTTCCAGGCAGAGAGCCGGACCGTCCTCCACTTTACCAAGGGGGATCGTAACTCCACGTGTGACGGCCACATCTTCATTTCCAGCGCGTGTCGCAGCACTGCTGCTGATACTGAAGGTGACAGAATTCTCTCCGATATGGGCAAGAGGGTTATTGTTGTCTTCAATATCCTTTACGCAAGATACCATAGTTACAGCCCCAAGGACTGCCATTGCAAAGTAGTAAATCTTCTTCATAATGCTGTCCTCCAGGTTAGAATTCAATGTTGAAAGGCTCGGAAGGAGAGCTTCCTTCCTCAAAATAGTTGACGTTTTCCGTCTCGTCCACCTTCCAGAGGACACGTAAGGATTGACAGAAGACCCCTTCTGTCTCCAGACTGGCCTCTCTCACCCGAGGCGCCTGATAGTTCCGATACTTTGTTCGTTTCATTTTTTAGGTATGTGTTTGTTACTTATCTCCCTAATAAATCATTGCCACAAAGCAAGGCCCTTCCGGCATGACCGGATAGGTTCTGGCTTGTGTACAATACACATTCAAGGTTCAAAGATACATTTATTAAATGCTAATTGCAAATTTTTTCTGAAGAAAATACGCGTTTTGTTGCCGTCTATGCGTTCTTCGAGGGGTGTCTACACGTGGTGGCGATTAAAGAAAGAAACTTCTGACTCGAAGTGACTTCAGTTCGGAGAATAACACTTTGTATATAATTATAACCAGTTGCGAATGGCGATAAAAGAAAGTATTTAAAAATCTTTTAAAAGCGGCGAGGGGCCGTTCTATGCGTTTCTGTGGCTGGATATCAGCCGCTTATTAGGGAGATAAGTAACAAATCACAACGAATAGACCGTAGTGTTAATTACAATTATTAACAAATCGCGCCATAGTTTTAGATAGAATTAATTAATAAACATACCAAAATACCCATGAAACGCTACAAACTTCGGAAGTACGAAATGCCCAGGATGATGCAGGCCAGCCTGGAATCTGAAGGCATTATCTGCTACTCCACTGAGTTCTCTCTCAGGGTGGACCCGTCTAACAACATTAACTATTTTGAAGAAGGAGGCTCCCCTGCCGAACCTCTGGACATCGAATTCTAACCTAAGGACTGAGCATTATGAAGAAGATTTACTTTGCAATGGCAGTCCTCGCGACTGCGGCTATGGTTTCCTGCGTAAAGGAGATTCCTGAAAACAATCAACTTATCGGCCTTTCCGAAAACGGACTCGCCTTCACCCTCGGCGGACCGGCGACCCGTTCTGCCGATGCCGATCCTGCGAGCCTGCGCGGCATCACCATCCCCCTCGGAAAAGACGTGAGCGGCACATCCTTCTATCTGGAGGAGACCGTGACCGATCTGGAAGCGGCGGCTCCCGTCACAAGGGGCACGCCCGCCTATACCGAGAATATCGGCGTCCTCTACGCCAACCAGCTGGGCGTTTATTCCGAGCAGGGCAATTTCGGCGATACGGTATTCGAGAACAAGTCTGAGAGCATCGACGCAAGTAACGGCAGATGGAGCTACACGCATAATTTCCCTTCGGATCCATGGCCTGATGGCGGTGATGACATAGATGTCGACTTCTATTTCCGCATGCCGGCGACCCAATCGGGTGTCAAATCGGCGCTTGCCTATGAGGGTGGCAAGATCACCTTCCGCTACGAATCCCCTTCGAATGCCGCCGCGATGCAGGACATCCTCTTCGGTTACTCCACCCTGACCAAGAATGAGCACAAGGGGTACCTCTCTCAGGGCGGCGCGCCCGTGCTCCTCAACCACGCCCTCACCGGCGTGAAATTCGCGATCGGGAACGATGTCGTCGACATCAACAACAACAGCATAAAGATCGATTCCGTCAGGTTCAAGGGACTGAAGGACTATGGCAAGTGTGTCATCACCCCTGCCCCCTTCGGATCAGACGACTATGTTTCTGCCGAAGCGGCAGTTTGGGACAGTACCGGCGTGACGGTGGACAGATACCTCTCCTCCGGAAAGTACGCGGATACGGTCACATTCCAGAAAGGTGGTTCATTCGGGACCAGTGGCGGCAACTATCCGGAGAGCTTTGCCGCGGCAGGCAATGTTAGGAACCTGGGCGAAGCCACCGCTTCCCAGACCTTCTGGCTCATCCCCCAGGAGCTGACGGCTGCCGTCAAGCTCGAGATCAGTTACACCTTCGGCGGCGCTTCCGGCACCTGGGAGCTCGATTTCGGAACCATCCTCATGGCCGCCGCTAAGAGCGGAAAGATTGAATGGAAAGCCGGCCAGCTCCGCACCTACACCATCAAGATCGACGAGGTCAACCTGCAGATCGAGGATAATGTGACCAAGGGTGCGAATGGTATCGTTGGAAGCCATAAGGATGATATCCTCATCACCAACACCGGCAATACGGATGTCTTTATCCGCGCCGCAATCGTCGGCCAGTGGCTGGACGAGGAAGACAACCCTGTCTTTGGTTTCACGGATGATATCAACAATCTGTTTTTGGTTGAAAGCTGGTATGAGGACCAGTTCGAGAATCACAACGGAAAGCACGGCGTGTTCAAGGGCCTGGCAGGTTATCAAAATGATTCAGTGAATGTTTCCTTTGGCAACCCGTATCCTGAAAGGGCAGACAGTTCCTGGAAGTACAATAGTTCTGACCGTTACTATTATTATACCTCCCCCGTTGCGCCTGGAGACACTACGGCAGCCCGTCTGTTTGAATCCTACACCATTTTCAAGATCCCTGGAGCGAGAAACGCCGGTGTATTGTTAGATAGAGATATGTACTTCACGCTGGAGATTGCCACGCAGGCAATTTCCGCAAGGAATAATGACGGATCTCTCAAGACTAGTTACGAACAGGCCTGGGCAGCCGCCTTGGCACAGGAGTAAAAAGAGTAACTGACAATTCAATTAGACACGAATGATTATGAAAAAGATAACTAACCTTTTACTCACAGTTGCGGCGTTGTTTGCGTTTGCTCCGGTCGTCAGTGCCCAGTCCATCAATGATGTGATCAAGGACCCCGTCACCCGGGATACGCTTAAATTCCCTAACTACTCGGGCGTTAGAATTGACACAACGCAGAATTTCGCTTATAGCAAGAGTATCTCTTCACCTCTGAATGACGGTACCTATTGGATCAAGCTTGAATCTTTCTCTACGGGTACTGCATCTTATAAGATGGTATCCGAGCCTGCGGATATCGTGCTGGTGCTGGACTTCTCCTCGTCAATGGTATCTTATAATTATACCACATCCGGAAGTAATTATGTGCCTGCGGGAACTAGCCGAGCGGCAAATTATAATGAGAACGGAAATCCTGCTGGCTCATGGGATTATCAAAATCTTAGTAATGGTCGTTATGTCGAATACCAGGGTAATCATTATGAAGTTCAAAGGGCCCGAGTTAATGCTGATGGGGTTATTGTAAACCAAGGTCAGTATTATATTATCTATTTCACCATTAATGGTACTAGATACTATCTTGACCATTATAATATTACCACTGAGATGCCATTATACACTAATCAATATCAAGCTTGGTGGGGTGGCATTCTCTATGAATTAGATAATAATGGTTTAAACCGTCTTCAGGCACTGAAGATTGCCGTTAAGCAGTTTATTGATGTCATATATCATAATGATAATTATGAGGATGAGACTAATGACAAGCCTCGTGCTGAGCCTCTAGGTAATAGAATTAGTATTGTTCGATATTCTAGAGTTGCTCGATCAAGAGTAGTTAAAGATTGGACTCCTGTAAGTACCGCTTCTGGAGATTTAGATTTATCTATTGCACTGGCCATTGCGGCTGAATCCTCATCTTCTGGTGGTGGTGGTACAAACAATGATAATCAGACTCATGCAGATGAAGGCATGCGACTTGCCAATGGTCTACTGAAAGAAATTATGGATGATGAAACTGATAATCCTGACAGATGGGCCAATGCCTCCCGGACGGTAGTTATGTTCACTGATGGCGCTCCGGGAGAGGCGCAAAATTGGACTGATCCAGTTTCCACAAATGTCGCAAATGACTGCATTGAGTACGCCCAAGCAACAAAGACCACATATGGATCAACAGTATTCTCTGTGCTTGTGTATAACGGAACACCATCTGATGATATGAACAATTATTTGAATGGTGTATCTTCCAACTATCCTCTTGCAAATGCGATAGATGATTTAGGTGTTATTTGTACTAGTCAGGATCTCCCCGAGAAACTCAGAAAGAAAGAGGCTAACTTCTATAAAAATGCCGGCGATGATCTCTCTGGTGTTTTCGAGGAGATTGCCAAACAGTCCGGCGGCGGGTCCGAGACTGCCCTGAGCGCCGCGACCTCAACCGTTGATATCGTATCCAACAGTTTCATCCTTCCTCCAGGGGCCACTGCTGATAGCATTAAAGTCTTTATTGCCCAGCTTGATACAGTCTATCTTGGAACAACTAAGGATCAAAACAGATATGTCTTCAAAAAAGAGATTTTGAAAGGTCATAGCCCGTACCAGTACTACACTTATGACGATGAAGGCATTGAACATGGTCCATTCAGTGTCGATGATAGTATCAAAGTTGTTCTATTTGGAAAAAACGGTATTAAGGTAACCGGATTTGACTATAGTTACAACTGGTGCGGACCTGTCTATAACGAAAACAATCAACGTGTCGAGGATCATAAAGGTCTTAAGATCATCATGATGATCCCCATCCGGATGAATCCGGATGCCGTGGGTGGGCCGAATGTTCTGACGAATGAGCAGGGATCCGGTATCTTCGTCAATCCTACTGATACGATCCCGGCTATCTCATTTGTGAGTCCGACTGTCAGTCTGCCGGTTAATGTCTATCTCGAAAAGACCGGACTCCATCCTGGTGAGAGCGCAAAGTTCAAGATCGAGCGTGCTGTAATCCCTTATGACATAGACAAGGTGCCTGCGGATTGGGATCCAAAAACTCTTGCTCCAGAGGCTTGGAACTATGTTTCCACCGTGTTTGTAACCAATCCTGAAGATTCTCTGGTAACAAGCAGGCCGATGGTCAAGGTGAGAGGTTTGCCGGCTACCACTTTAAAGGAAGGTTCGACAACAGAACAGGTAGGTTTCATTTACAGGATTTCTGAGGAAACATGGGGCTGGAGTTACATTCAGGCAACCGAGCCTCAATTTACCGTCACATCCAAAGTTGATAACCCGTTCACGTTTGAGAACACTAAGAAGCCTAACATCGAATTCAAGGTTCGCCACGCTGAAAGTAAGGTCACGAACATCTTCAAGCCTGACGCTGCGACCAAGGAGTACGATGACTCCAAGAAACGGCAATAGTCAGTAGATATAGTTTTTTTAAGGGCGGCAGTTGTGCCGCCTTTTTTTTTTTAGTGATTTTGTCTATAT
>JAEEGI010028262.1_pt1 | contig 10682 bp, 6 predicted proteins | sample 8958751 | NCBI WGS metagenome assembly JAEEGI01 (sample SAMN16246545, study PRJNA631951) | gut metagenome | biome: gut microbiome; feature: rumen; material: KS-attached | host: Bos | place: Iran: Karaj | collected 2018-10 | reverse complement strand
TTCAAGCTGATCCTGACGCCTGGAGAGGTTCCTGGCACATGGAAGAGGCAATACGTTGAAACGGTCCCGGGAGGATAGGGCTTCCCCCTGTCCCGATGGCCCGCTGCCATCAGTCCCGGGAAATTTGTGATGCCTGGGCATCGTGATGCAGCCGGCGCTTCACCAGTGCGAGGCAAAGCCGGGCGTGATGTGTTCCCCGTCCGGCTTTTTTGATCAGGCGGCAGGGCCCCTGCAGGCAGGCACGCGGCCTGGCCGCAGGGGATTGCCATCGCGCGGACAATCAGTTATATGCTGTGCATAGTTCACAGGACAGCCTGGGGACGGATCCGCGGCTTGCCGTGAGACCGCGCCGCTGTTCCTTCCATGCTGCAACATATTTCCCGGAGGGATCCATGGTCAGTTTTGGTACGCCTCTTTCGCCGACGGGCACCCGGCTCATGCTCCTCGGTTCCGGCGAGCTTGGGCGCGAAGTCGCCCTTGAAGCCATGCGCCTGGGCATCGAAGTCATCGCGGTGGACCGCTATGCAAACGCTCCTGCCATGCAGGTCGCCCACCGCAGCCATGTCATTTCCATGCTCGATGGCAAGGCCCTGCGCGCGCTTGTGGAAAAGGAAAAGCCGGCGCTCATCGTGCCGGAGATCGAAGCCATTGCCACGGACACCCTGCTGGAACTGGAGGCCGAGGGCTACCATGTGGTCCCCACGGCCCTGGCCACGCGCCTGACCATGAACCGCGAAGGGATCCGCCGCCTCGCCGCCGAAGAGCTCGGGATCAAGACTTCGCCGTACCGCTTTGCGGAAAGCCTTGAGGATTTCCGCGCGGCTGTCGGCGAGATCGGCATGCCCTGCGTGGTCAAGCCGGTCATGAGCTCCTCCGGGCACGGGCAGAGCGTCATACGGAAGGAGGAGGATGTCCTCCCGGCGTGGGAGTACGCCCAGAGCGGCGGGCGCGCCGGGGGCGGGCGCGTCATCGTCGAAGGCTTCATCGACTTCGACTACGAGATCACGCAGCTGACTGTCCGCCATGCCGGGGGCGTCACGTTCTGCGAGCCCATAGGGCACATCCAGAAGGATGGCGACTACCGCATGTCCTGGCAGCCCCACCCCATGAAGCCCGCCGTGCTTGCCGAGGCGCGGCGCATCGCCGGTGCCGTCACGTCGGCCCTGGCCGGGAAGCAGAAAGGCTGGGGCATCTTCGGCGTGGAGCTTTTCATCCGGGGCGATGAGGTGTTCTTCAGCGAAGTATCGCCGCGCCCGCATGACACGGGGCTGGTCACGCTCATTTCGCAGAACCTTTCCGAATTCGCCCTGCACGTCCGTGCGGTCCTCGGGCTGCCCATCCCCAATCTGCGCCAGTACGGCCCTGCGGCTTCCGCTGTCATCAGGCCGGAAGGCACGTCCCGGCAGCCTGTTTTCCATGACGTGGACAAGGCCCTTGAGGAAGAAGACACCAAGCTGTTCCTCTTCGGCAAGCCGGAGATCGCCGGCCACCACCGCATGGGCGTCGCCCTGGCCCTGGGCAGTTCCATCGAGGAAGCAAAGGAAAAGGCCCTGAGGGCGGCAAACGCCGTGCGGGTGGAAATGTAGCCCCGTACGCCTCTCCGCCGTCCCCTTCCCGGCAGGCTCAGGAAGGGCGCACCGTTCCCCATGGACCGGTACATAACGGAAAAGCCCCGCATGCGGGGCTTTTTCGATGCCTGTGAGGATGTTCCGCCCCCGTTTCCCTGATCGAGCCGGTGCGGGGCGGGGATAGGCTGCCCTCTGCGCCTGCAGCCTCTGGCGCCGCAGCTTCAGGATCAGGGGGTGGGGCGAGGCCTACAAGGTCTCGGTTATCTCGACGCCGATCTTGCCCCCCATGTCCACGAGGCGCCCGTGCGCAAGGAGCGTGCCGTTGACCCTGACGTCCACGGGGGACGGCGAGCCGGGTTTGACGGCGAAGGCGTAGCCCGGAGCGAGGGCTTCGATCTCGGTCAGGGAGAGGTGCCTGCGGTCAAGTTCAAAGCAGAGCTCCATGGCGGGCATGGTTCCGCTTCCTTCTGCGTTTTCTTCCATCGGTCGTTCCTGTTCCCGGCGGGGATGCCGCGCTCAGTCAAACTGGTAGAGGTTCAGCCCGGTCACCGCGTCGTCCAGGCGCCTGCCGACTTCGCCCGCCATGGAGCGGATGAAGATCTCGGCGGTGGCGGAGATGCGGCACTCGTTGAGATGCCCGCCAAGCACGTGCATCTGCCGGTCGCAGACGTTGATATGCAGATGCAGGTAGGGCGCACCGTCCTTGCGGGAGATGTTCCCGGCAAGCGAGGTGATCTCCATGGGGCCTTCCAGGGTCGTCTTGTGGTAAATGCGGCTGCCCACGTCGTAGAGCCCGATGACCACGCGGTCCGCCGCTCCGAGCCCCTGCACCATGCCCAGGCGGATGCCTTCCCGGGAGCAGATCTCTGACAGGCAGGAAACGACTTCCTCCCCCCTGTCCAGCCTCACCACATAGTCATCGCCGAATTGCCTGTATTCCATGCATGACTCCTTTGCCTGTTGCGATGCGCCATCATAGCAGGGGTGGCGCGTCCCTGTCCAGAGAGGATGCCCGGCATGCCTGGTCCAAAGAAAAGGCCGCCTTGCGGCGGCCTGCTGCGCATGCCGGGTATGGAAGATCACTTGCCTTCTTCGACGATGCGCACGGAGATGCGGGAGATCTCCAGCTCTTCGTCGGTGGGGATGACGGCGATCTTCACGCGGGAGGAAGCCTTGTTGATGAAGTGGTGGTCGCCGCGGCGCACCTTGTTGAGTTCCGGATCGAGCTCGATGCCGAATTCCTCCAGCCCTTCCAGGATGCCTGCGCGCACGGAGACGGCGTTTTCGCCGATGCCGCCGGCAAAGGCGATCAGGTCGACATGCCCGAGAGCGGCCATGTAGGCGCCGATGTACTTTTTGACGGAGTAGCACTGCATCTTGAAGGTGAGTTCGCAGGCGGCGTCACCGGCGTTGCGGCCGGCTTCGATGTCGCGGCTGTCGCTGTGCCCGCAGAGGGCGAGGAAGCCTGACTTCTTGTTCATCAGGGTGTCCATCTCGTCAGGGGTGAAGCCTTCGGTCTTCATCAGGAAGGGGACGACGGCGGCGTCGATGTCGCCGCAGCGCGTGCCCATGACGAGGCCCTGCAGCGGGGTGAGGCCCATGCTCGTATCCACGCACTTGCCGGCGCGCACGGCGGACACGGAGCTGCCGTTGCCGAGATGGCAGACGATGATGTTCACTTCCTCGGGCTTCTTGCCGAGCAGGGCGGCGCCGGCCTTGGAAACGAAGCGGTGCGAGGTGCCGTGGAAGCCGTAGCGGCGGATGTGGTGCTTTGCCGCCAGGTCCCTGGGGATGGCGTAGGTGTAGGCGTAGTCGGGCATGGTCGCGTGGAACCCGGTGTCGAAAACGGCAACGTTGGGCACGCCGGGGAAGAGTTTTTCCATGGCTTCGATGCCGGTGAGGTTGGCCGGGTTGTGCAGGGGGCCGAGGGGGATGTAGTCGCGGATGACCTGCTTGACTTCCTCGGTGACCAGGGCTTCCTGATAGTCCGGTCCGCCCATGAGCACGCGGTGGCCGATGACCACGATCTCGGCCTTGTCGTTGATGACGCCTCCGAGTTCGGGGGTCATGAGCACTTCGGCGACCTTGGCCATGCCGTCGGCGTGGGTGGCGTAGTTGCCGGGGTATTCGAACTTTTCGGTCTCTCCGTTTTCAAGGAAGCGCTTGTGCGTGAGCATGCTGCCTTCGGCGCCGATCTTTTCGACGAGGCCCTGGCAGAGGCGGCGCTCCGTCTCTTTTTCGAGCACCTGGTACTTGAAGGAAGAACTGCCACCGTTGATGACAAGGATTTTTTTGACCATGGATCGATTCCTCTATGGGGTTGGGCCGTCCCCGCGCTGGCGGGTGTGGCGGTGAAGGGCAGGGGCTGGGACGATGCGGGATGCCTTATCAGGCAAGGCCCTTGTCGGCCTGGGCCTGTATCGCGGTGATGGCCACGGTGTTGACGATGTCGGGCACGGTGCAGCCGCGCGAAAGGTCGTTGACCGGTTTGCGCAGCCCCTGCAGCACGGGACCGATGGCCACGGCGTCTGCGGAGCGCTGCACGGCCTTGTAAAGGTTGTTGCCGGTGTTGATGTCGGGCACGATGAACACGCTGGCCTGCCCGGCCACGGGATCACCGGGCATCTTGGTCCTGGCGGTCACGGGATCGACGGCGGCATCGTACTGGATGGGGCCGGTGATGAGCATCCCGGGGGCCTTTTCCTTGGCGAGGCGGGTGGCTTCGCGCACCTTGTCCACGCTGGGGCCCTTGCCGGAAGTGCCGGTGGAGTAGGAGAGCATGGCCACGCGGGGCTCGAGCCCGAAGGCCTTGGCGGTGTCGGCCGTGGTCACGGCGATGTCGGCCAGCTGCGCCGCATCGGGGTCGAGGTTGATGGCGCAGTCGCCATAGGTGTTGACGCGGTCCTTGAGGCAGACGAAAAACGCGCTGGACACGATGGAGGCCCCGGGTTTGGTCTTGATGAACTCCAGGGCGGGGCGCACGGTGTGGGCCGTGGTGTTCACCGCGCCGGAGACCATGCCGTCGGCCATGCCCTTGTAGATCATCATGGTGCCGAAGTAGGTCGCGTCGGTCATGCGCTCGCGAGCCTGCTCCAGGGTGATGCCCTTCTTGGCGCGCAGTTCGGCGTAGGTGGCGGCGAAGTCTTCGAAGTAAGGCGCGTCCGCGGGCTTGACGATCTCGGCGGAGGAAACGTCCGTCCCCAGTTCCGCAGCCCGCGCGCGGATCTTTTCGGGATCGCCGATGAGGATGATCTTGGCCACTTCGCGGCGCAGGAGTATGCCTGCGGCGAGGATGAGGCGGTCTTCTTCGCCCTCGGGCAGGACGATGCGCATGGCATGGCGGCGTGCCTTTTCGATGAGGCCGAATTCAAAGATGCGGGGGGTGACATGGCTCCGGGCGCTTTCCAGCACGGGGGCCAGCGCCTTGGCGCTGGATGCGACGGGCAGCCCGAGCTGTTCCCCGAGGCCCGCGCATTCCGCATCCATGCCGCTCAGCAGCACGCCGGCAAGGAGCACGCGCTGTTCGCCGAGCTGGCTGCGGAAGGCGGCGATGTCGGCGGCCACGGCAGACGCGGCGCGTCCTTTGCCGTCCATCACAAGCACGACAGGTGCGCCGAGCCCTGCGGCAAGGGCGGTGTTGACGGCAAGGGCAAAGGCTTCTCCCCGGGCTTCGGGTGCGAGTCCTTCGCAAAGGGTGAAGTCTGCGCCCTGCGATGCCGCGCTGCATGCGGCGAGGGCGGCGTCGACGAGGTCGGCGCATTTCCCCTTGGCGGCGAGGGCCCGCGCGGCTTCGGGATCCTGCACGGCGCAGAAGCGGACGGGGCTGGCGGCAAAGGCCCGCGCAGCGTCGATCAGGGCGGTGCAGGCTTCGGCGAGAGGCGCGTCAGCGGCCAGGCTGGCGGCGTAGATCATTCTGGACATGGCTACTCCTTGCTGTAAGAGGGCGCGTTACGGCTTGCCGGCCGTCCGGGCAGGGGCGGCGGCGTTTGCGAAAATTTTAAACAAAAAAAGTCCGTTTTGCAACGAACTTGTGGCGAAGCGGACGGGACTTGAACCCGTGACCTCCGGCGTGACAGGCCGGCGTTCTAACCAACTGAACTACCGCTCCATCCAGAGCTGTGGTAAAATGGCGAAGCGGACGGGACTTGAACCCGTGACCTCCGGCGTGACAGGCCGGCGTTCTAACCAACTGAACTACCGCTCCATTTTACCGCATGGTGGGCAGTACAGGACTTGAACCTGTGACCCCCGCCGTGTGAAGACGATGCTCTACCTGCTGAGCTAACTGCCCATGCGCAGGAAAGTTATTAGAGAAAATACACAGCGCTGTCAACTAAAAAAAAGGGAGGCCTCCATTTTTTATGGCGCGGGCCTGCAAGCCGCCGGGGACGTGTTCAATACACGGCGCAGCCAGACTGCCGCATGCGCATCATTTTCAGCAGGGCGGCTCCGGCGTCCTCGAGCACATCCCCCTTGGGGTTTTCCCTGTCGGAAAAAGCGACCCCGACGCTCAGGGTGAGCGGCTGGCTGTCCTGTTCCTCCTGCAGCATAGTGTTGATCTGCCCGACCTTGTCGGCGACCTGCTTCTGCATCGCGCTGTTCATGCGGGACATGATGATGGCGAACTCATCATCATGCAGGCGGCAGATATCGTCCACGGAGCGGAAGCTCGAGCGCAGCACGTCCGCCACCCTCCTGAGCACCTGTTCGGCGCGGCTCTTGCCCTGCGCGCTGAGGATCTCCCCGTACTGGTCCACCCTGGCGATCAGGACCGCTATGTGCTCCTGATCCGAATCGTGGTACAGGATGTCGAAGGCGCTGTGGTTGTACAGCCCCGTCAGCGGATCATGCATCGCCTCATAGGTGAAGCGGTCCCTGGGGCCCTTCATGACCGCCTCCGGAAAGGCGTTTCCCGCCCTCGCTTCGTTCCGGTCCAGGCCGCGGACGTAGTCTTCGAATTCCCCGGCGGGCAGCGGCTTCGAAAAATAGTACCCCTGCACGATGTCGCAGCCCATGGACTTGAGCGTGAACATCTGCTCCGCCGTTTCCACGCCTTCTGCGATGGTGGACAGGCCCAGCGACCTGGCCAGCCCGATGATCCCTTCCAGGAGCCGGGTGTCCTTGCGCCCCTTGAAGGCCGCACGGATGAACTGCATGTCCAGCTTGAGCATGTCGATGGGGAGCGTGGTGATCATGTTGAGCGAGGAATAGCCCGTCCCGAAGTCGTCCATCTCGATGCGGAACCCGCTGTCGCGCAGCCGCCTGACCACGGAGATGATCTGGTCGGAATCCTCGGTGTAGGCCGATTCCGTGATCTCCAGGAGCAGGTCTTCGCGGCTCAGCCCGAATTCGGTCCTGAGGCCTTCCAGGGTCTCCTGCAGCCTGGGGTCGTACAGGTCGATGCGTGAGACATTGACAGAGACAGGGATCGGATGCCCCAGGGTCTCCTTCCATGTTTTGATCTGCGCGGCAGTCTCGCGCCAGACATAGGAATCCAGTTCCCTGATCAGTCCGTTTTCCTCGAACAGGGGGATGAAGACGCCCGGGCTGATCATGCCCAGCTCCGGATGCTTCCAGCGCACCAGGGCTTCGGCGCTGCACAGCACCGGATAGGCATGGCGCACGTCGAACTTCGGCTGGAAATAGACGGAAAACTGCTTTTCCCTGATGGCGGCATGGAAATCTTCCATCAGCCGTTCAGCGAACATTTCCTTGGCGTGCAGCGAGTCGTCATACATGGCGAGCGACGAGGAATAGCTGTTCTTCACGGTGTCGGCCGCCAGTTTCGCCCGGTCGAAGCGCTGCTCCATCTCCATGCCCCGGTCCGCCTCGGAATAGACGCCGATGCGCACGCGGACCTGGTTCTCCTCGCCCATGCAGTTCGCGGCGAGCCTGAGGATCTCGTCATAATCGGTGCGGTGCGGGCAGTAGACGAGGAAGGTGTCCGCTTCCCTGCGGCAGACGATGCCTCCGGATCCCTTCACGGCTTCCCTGAGTTTTTCCCCCAGCTTTATCAGGACGTCGTCGCAGTATGCCCTGCCATAGCGTTCGTTGAGGATATGGAAATGGTTGATGTCCAGCACGGCGGCATCCGTGACCGTGTCCGGATGGTAGGCGTCGAACTGTGCGGCATAGCGGTAGAAATATTCGCGGTTGAGCAGCCCGGTGAGCGGGTCGCGCTCCGTGGACCTGATGATGCTCCTGTCTTCATAAAGCTCGATCGTCCGCAGCATGCGCGCCAGGATGATCTCCTGCTGGGGATAGGGCTTCGAGATGAAGTCCGTCGCACCCAGGTGCAGGCACTCCACTTCGGCATCGGTATCTGCCGTCATGACGATGACCGGCAGCATGGCAGTGCGGGGGTCGGCCTTGATGCCGCGCAGGATGTCCACGCCCGACATGTCCGGAAGGTTCAGGTCCAGCAGCACGAGGCTCAGCGTTTCATGCTGCGCCTTAAGGATGTCCAGGGCCTGGGCGCCTGTTTCGGCAAAGAGGACCTCATATTCATCCTGGATCAGGAAGCCGAGTATGTCGCGGTTGATCGCTTCGTCCTCAATGACCAGGACCCTGCGTTTGCCGCTGCCGGAATGGAATTTCAGGTTGCTGTCAGACATGTGGGGGAAAGCCTCCTCGGGTCATCACGGCTCCGCCAGGACCGGCGCTGCAGCCGGTGGGCGCACCGGCATGGACCGTCATTTGCGCATGGTAAACCCGGCAGGCGCCTTTATCAAGCTTTAATAATGCATCCCGCTGCCCTGCGCCGCCCGGTCTCCTGCCGGCTCCCGCTCAGCAAGAGAGCCGGCGGGCCGCCCCGCCGCGGGGCGGTCCTTGCCTTTGCGCCGTACTTCTGGCAGATATCCGGGAGCAGGACTCCATGAGGCGGTGCGCACGGGATATGAAGGCCACATTGAAGAACATCAGGCAGCTTGCCCTTTCCGCCGGGATGCGCAGGCGCGCGTTCGCGGCCGGCAGCGGCGGGATAAGGCTGGCCTGTGCTTTCCTGCCGCCATCCCAGGAGGAAGGCGCCGCCGCGATGAAGGCGTTCCGCAAGGCATTGCTGCGCAGGTTCGGCATCGTGGGCAGGCACGCCTTCGATTCCATGCTGGCCCAGAGGGCGAAGCTGAACAAGCCGCTGCGGGCCTGCGACGTCCTGGCGGTGCTGGCCGGCCTGCCCCGGATACGGCGCATCCGCTATGCCAGCGAACTTGCCCGCCAGCTCGACACCGATCCGAAAGTCCTGGAGCTCCCCGCGGGGCTTCAAAAAAAAGTCCGGCGGACCGCGGCAAAGACAGCCCCTCCACGTGAAAAGCTGAAGGCATGCAAGACGGCCGCGGATCTCTCACGCCTGGCGGCCGAGGTCTTGCGCCTGGTCCTGGATCGCACCTGCCCTGCCGGCGCCGGCGGCAAGCCCCGCCCTGCAGCCGGGATGGCGGACCTTCCTGCATCAGCGCAGGATGCCGCCGGCCCGTGCGAGCCAACAGGCCTTCGTGATCTAAGCGTGGTCTTCTCCCGGGGCGAGACCTCCATCGAAGACAAGGTCGGGAAGGGGCTCCTGGGCCACGGCATGCGCATCAACCGCTCTCCTTCCTGCCCTGTGCTGCTGGAGAAGCTCAAGTCTGCGGGCGTGGAGCCGGGCTTCATCTTCAGGCGTGACTGGTCTGCACGGGATACATGGGGGATGATGGCCGATGCCGGCAGCGAAGCGAGCCTGGCCGCCCTGGAAGGATATAAAAGGTCTCATCCGGGATCTGCCGCATCCTGCGCGCTCCTGCCCCAGCGTGGGCAGGTCATGCTGCTGGGGCATGCCCACCCCGCCGGCCTGGCCGCCGTGGCGGAGCATATGCTCGAAAAGGGCATGGCGGACCGGGAAAGCGAGATGTCCAGGGCTTTCGCGCGCGAGTTTCCCGATGTCCCCCCGGAGCGATGGCGGGAGGTCCCCCTGCGCCGCGTCAAGAAAGCCCTTTTCGTGGAGATCCGCGACGCGGTCATGGGCGTGCGTGAACAGGACGGGGACTATGCCCTGTCACCCGTGTTCAGGCATTTTGCCGCGCGCCACATCCTTAAGTTCGACTACGGCGAGGAGGGCCGCATCTTTAAAAAGGATGCGGCTTCGTCCGGCCTGTTCATGCGGCCCAGGAGGACCGCTGCGGCGCGCAGGCTGCTGGGGCCCGTTTTCCGCCTGGCCATGGCGCGGTCGGCGGACCAGCTGTCGGTCCGGGCCGTCCTGGAAGCCCTGGCCAACGACCTGGCCAGGATATGCGGCGTCCCGGCACAGGAGCTTTCCATCGTGCGCGGGGAGTATTCCGACGGGCATCCCAAGCTGATGCTGCAGGCGCGGTTCGAGGATGGCTTCAAAAACCTGGGATGCTACATCACGGACGGGCAGATCGTCCCGCCGCCGGGGGAACGCGTGGAGGACCTGGGCAGGTACAAGGCGTTCTTCCTCGTCACCGCCGACCGCGACGCCATCGGCGCGAGCGGGAAGAACAAGGGCTTTGCCGGCGGGCGCTTCTTCGCCATCGATCCCGGGCATTCCCTGGAGGGCAACGGAAAGTTCCTGGAAGTGTCCGACGACCTCTCCTTCAGGGATGCGTGCAGGTTTTCCTTGACGCCCCGCTTCAGCCATTTTTCCGTTTTCGACGATGACACGCGCTTTGCCCTGCTCAGCGGGGTGCTGGCATTGAGGGATGCGGAGCGGTCGGGCAGGCTGGAAAGGCTGTTCGCTGCCTACCGGGCGGCGTTCGACCCCGCCGGCGAGGCGGTCTCTTCCGAGGAAAAAGCGCTGCGCGCCAGGATCGCTGCCGGGATCGGGGAAAAGGAAGCCGAGTTCCGGGCATCCCTTGCCAAGGTGCTGAGCGCGGCCGGGGAGCAGGTCAGGCTGTACGACGACCTTGCCCCTGCGGGCGCTGCCCTGCAGGAAAAAGCCGTGGAGGCCATCGGGAACCTGGAAAAGCTGACTTCGCCGACGACATGGTCCAGCCCGGGCGGGAGCGTCCCCCTGAAGCATCTGGCCGTCCTCCCCGGGAAGCGCGTGCCCTGGCGGGCCTGCGGGGAAGGGGGCAGCATCGTTGATCGATGCGGGCGGCGGCTCCCGCCGCGTGCCGCGGAGCTGCT
>JAEEGI010028257.1_pt1 | contig 10684 bp, 7 predicted proteins | sample 8958751 | NCBI WGS metagenome assembly JAEEGI01 (sample SAMN16246545, study PRJNA631951) | gut metagenome | biome: gut microbiome; feature: rumen; material: KS-attached | host: Bos | place: Iran: Karaj | collected 2018-10 | reverse complement strand
ACAAAAAATCCTCATAACCTCAGTAAAACTTCACCAACAGACCACCAAAATACCCAAGTTTATACTCGGGTTTATTTTTTTGCAAGTGATATGCCATGAAAAATCCCAAAAAACAAGACTTTTTTCACAATAATTATTATGCTAAAATAAAAGCATAAAAAGTGTGGAGACAATTTAATGGCGAGGTTTTCTAGACTTAGGTTTAGTTTAGGTATACTGGTATTTTTGACCTTGCTTTCTGGTTTTATTCTCACTAATTCTTATACATTTGCTACAGATGATGAAGATGCTATTTCATGTACTCTTTCCTATTCAGTAGATAGTGAACATACAGTTACAGCTACTAATAATAGCTATACTACAGACATTGGTACTACTACCTTCTCAGCTGTCTGTAATGATAATGCTGGTTTTGCTATTTATACTGTAGGCTATTCCAACAATGAATACGGTAATAATAAAATGTTAGCTAATGCTAATAATACTCTTGATCCTACCTATGATATAGCTACCGGTACAGCTACCAGTGGAGATACAAGTAACTGGGCCATGAAATTATCTGCAGTCTCAGGTGACTATACTCCTACTATAGAAAACAACTTCAATAATTATTCTTCTATACCAAATGAATACATTAAAGCAGTCTCCTTCCCTTCTACTACTGACGACACTGTAGGCTCAAAGCTACGCTCTACCTACGCTATTTATTTGTCCACTACCCAGCCTGCTGGTACTTATACTGGTGAAGTTAAATATACTCTTGTGCATCCGCAGACGGAAACACCATGTATGGAAGGAAAGATTTGTTACCATAAAAACGCTAATAATGTGGTTGGTAGTATGGGTAGGCAAAACGTGACTGGTGCTACTGCTATGCTTATGGCTTCTAATTTTAGCCATGATGGCTATGGCTTTGCTGGATGGAATACTGAAGAAGACGGCACTGGTACTAGCTATGGTCCAAATGAAACTATTACACTTCCTAGTGACATGTCTGAAGGCTTAAACCTTTATGCAATGTGGGTTAAATCTACTGGCAGTTTACAAGATTGGGGTGGTTGTTATGAAATGAACATTGGTGATGTGACTGCATTAACTGACCAGCGTGATAATGATACCTATGCTATAGCTAGACTAGCTGACGGTAATTGTTGGATGATAGAAAACTTAAGGCTAGATAATGATGCTACTACCGGAAGCGCTAACGAAGCCCTTGCTCAGGGTTATGGCACGTCCACCACTTACGGCAACTTCTCTGGTTTAGCTAATCCAGAAGCTCCTTGGATCGGCGATAGTACCACTGCAAATAGTCTATATAGTATTGACGGCAGTGATGGCACTATAAACATCGGCGTCGACGACAACCCATCTAGAAGATTCCCTCGCTACAACAATCAGAATACTGCATCAAGAGATAATTACCCAACTACCAATCAAAACATTTATAGCTATGGCAATTATTATACTTGGGCAGCCGCTATTGCGGATTTAAAGCCAAACGATACAAACAACCAAATAACTACGGGCACTTCGCTTTGCCCAACTGGCTGGCGTCTACCTAGTGGCGGTGCAGCTTATGCATCTGGTAGTACTACCGGCGTAAATGTTACTGGAGATACTAGTACTTATCGTGATTTTTATAATCTAGGCTATAAAATCATGGATGAAGTTAAGACTGCCTATGAAGATACTGCAGGTAGCGATGGTGCTTATTATTCTGATAATACTACTAATTTGGTAGGTGATACAGCTACTAAAGCTTTTCGCAAATACCCTAATAATTTCGTTCTCTCTGGCTATGTGTATAATGGTTCGATTAATAATCGAAATTCTTTCGGTTTCTATTGGTCATCTACGGCGCGCAATACCGATTATGCTTATCGCCTATACATAAATACTAGTACTGTTTATCCGAGTACTGCCGGCGGCAACAAGTACTATGGCCGATCAGTGAGATGTATCACCGCCTCAACCGCCAGACAAAACGTCACGATTAATTTTGATGAAAGAGTAGAGAGCGTTATACTGCATAGCGATGAATTTGGTACCAAAACCGTCACAAGAAGTGGCTCAGTCGTTGAACTACCTGAAAATACCACATATACAATCTCAGGCACCTATGACACTGACTATGATTTTGAAAGCTGGTCAACCACAGCAAATGGTACACTTGGCTCAACTTCTAGTGCAGAAACAACCTATGCAGTAAGCGGAGCTGCCACCTTGACGCTTTATTCAAAGAAAGTCTGCTCACAAGGAAACATTTGTTACGATAAGAATAATAGGGATGCGAATGCTCCTGGTGGCGATATGGGTAATCAAGCAGTTAGCGACACCAGTGCGATACTATGGGCCAGTAACTATGGGCGAGAAGGTTACGGCTTTGCTGGTTGGAATACGGCAGCTGATGGTACAGGCACAAGCTATGGTCCAAACGAAACAATCACATTTGATCCTAACGACCCGGATGGTTTGATGCTCTACGCGATGTGGGTGGAAAGCGAAGGTGATTTACAAGATTTCGTTTGCCCAGATAATACACAAATGCCAATCGGAACAGTAACTGGTCTCACAGATACGAGGGATGGCCAAACTTATGCAGTAGCAAAACTCGCAGATGGCAACTGTTGGATGGTTGAAAATATGAGGCTTGGTCGTACTGATGGCGATAATAATACAGTCATCCTAAGTGCTTCCAATACCAATAATCCTCTGCTCCCTCTCACAAACAATGACGGCAATACTTCTAATTCGCTTTCGGCTTCACAAGATCCAGCAGTTTCGGCATGGTGTTCTGACAACGATGCAATTTGTGATGATAAATCTATGGTATTTACTGGCAATACTACAAATCCAGTGGCCAATATGACGGAGGGAGATCAAAATATCTACACATACGGTAATTATTATAACTGGTATTCAGCTACTGCTGGCAACGGTAAATATAGTACTACTTCTTATGCCACGACAGATGGAGATATCTGCCCAAGTAATTGGTTCTTGCCATATGGCAATGACGGCACTGGGAATAAAGGCGGTAATACTAACGGCGGGTACTATTATCTAGGTGTAAAGCTAAATGCAATTGACAGTTCTACCGCAAGTTCTGAGATTTGGCGAAGCTATCCGAATAATTTCATACTTTCTGGTAATGCTGATGCATCATCGATTACCTCGAGATTTCATGGTGGCATGTATTGGACTGCTACTACGCTAGGCAACAACACCGCTCATAGTTTTTCATTTGGTTCAGATGTCCTTAACCCGGGTACCGGTAATAATCGTAAAAATATCGGACGGGCGGTAAGATGTGTGATAAAGGCGATACCAAGTAAAAGTGTTACAGTTAATTTCGACGATGGCGTAGATAAAGTAATTCTACAAAACAGTCGATATGGCGATATCACCGTAGACACAAGTGGTACAACCGTACAAATCAAAGAAAATATCGAATACACCATCTCAGCGACCTACAAAACAGAAAAGGACTTTGACGGTTGGACCACCACAGCAAACGGTACACTTGGCTCAGCTTCTAGCGCCGAAACTACTTATAAAGTCAGCGGAACTGCCACCTTATCGCTTGTTACAAAAAAGGTTTGCATACAAGGCCGCATTTGTTATGATAACAATCATAATGATACAAATGCTTCTGGTGGTAGCATGGGCAAGCAATCAGTAAGCGGTGGTACAACTACTCTTTGGGCAAGTAATTTTAAGCGAGAAGGCTATGGTTTTGCCGGTTGGAACACAGAGGCCGATGGGACTGGTACAAATTATGGTCCAAACGAAACAATCCAAACACCTGATTTCACCACTACTAACCCAAAGGGGTTAAGACTTTATGCTAAGTGGGTAGCACCAGCTCAAGACGCTAACAGCACTGAACTAACCTTCCAGACTGCTAATCTGCTTACTACTACATTGAAAGACGGCACGACCCTAGCTTCCAAACCAAATGGTTATGTTACTGCTTTGAAAGACCAAAGAGATGGCGATGTTTATGCTGTCGCTAAACTAGCCGACGGAAATTATTGGATGATTGAAAACCTCAGGTTAGCAGACAAAGACAGCGATAATAACGACATTGTTTTATCAAGTAGTAATACCCACAACCCATCACTCCCTCTCACCAATACCGATTCAACCACTTCAAATCATCTCTCAGCCACCACAAATCCAACTCAAAATCCCTGGTGTACTGGTAGTTCATCTGACTGTATTGACAAATCCATGTTGGCTACTAACAACACCACCTTATTCACTAATAATACAGCTTCTGGTTACTCTGCTGGTGGCAACGTATATAGTTACGGCAACTATTACAACTGGTATTCTGCTACGGCGGGACATGGTAAATTTGGCCCTAATTACGGTTCTAGTTTCGTTGCTCCAGGAGACATCTGTCCTGCAGGCTGGCACCTACCAACAGGCAGAGGCGCTACGGGTGACTTTGGAGTATTAGACATCGCTTTAGGCGGTACTGGCGGATATTCGGGTCCTAATACTACTCCTGCCGGAGCTACTATATCCTTAGCCTATCGTTCTTATCCAAATAATTTCGTCTATACAGGATATGTGTATGGTTCAGGGATTGGTAGTAGCCGTAATATCGACGGAGGCTATTGGTCTGCTTCTGGAAATTGGAACGATACTAGCAACTATTTTTCTTTTAGCAACTCATCCGTCTATCCAGGCACTACTACCAGTGTCAAATTCGTCGGACATATGGTCCGTTGCGTTTATGGTGTTTAGTGAATTACCGACTTATTTATCCCAGTCAAATCCTTCGCCATAATGCCCGTAGCAGGCAGTCTTTTCATAAATTGGGCGCTTCAAGTCTAAATATTTGATAATACCATTTGGTGTCAAATCATAGCCTTTGATTTCTTCTGGCTCACCGTCAATAATCACAGTTTTTTCTAGTGGTTCGGCATAGCCAATCGCGTAAGCCAATCGCACGAGGACCTCATGTGCTTTACGTTTTCTAAGGTAATCTACCGCAATACGGCGTGCCATATAAGCCGCCGAGCGGTCAACTTTAGATGGATCCTTACCAGAATAACATCCACCGCCAATCGCTACTCTAGGACCATAATTATCAACAATCAACTTACGACCGGTAAGTCCAGTATCTGCATCAAATCCACCTTGGTTCCAATCTCCTGCTGGGTTGATGTGAAGCTCTAGTCTACCAGATAATTTATTTTTCTTGATGAATTCTTTGACTAGTTTTTCCAGTTCATCGTGTGGTACATTTTGGAAACTTGCCACGATTGAATCGATCGAACCATTCGGCGCAATCGTAATTTGGGTCTTGCCATCAAATGCATATTTGTCATAAATAAACTGATTTAGACGACGACTGAGCACCACTTCAAGTGGCAACATTTCTGGTGTCTCATCGCAGGCAAAACCAATCATAATTCCCTGGTCACCCGCTCCGCCGGTATCTACACCTTGGGCAATTTCTGGTGATTGTTTAACGATTTTGGTATGTACTTCTACATCCTTACCCGCAATCCGGTGTACAATAGCTGGGATATCCACATCTTTAGCCTTTGATGTTATTTCACCAGTTACAAAAACTACACCGTGTCCACCACAAGTCTCAGCCGCTACACGTGCCTCTGGGTCTTCTTTAAAATAAGCGTCAAGAATAGCATCGCTAATTCTGTCGCATAGTTTATCTGGATGTTTTGGAGAAACGCTCTCCGCGGTTCGATAGAACATATCTTTCCTTTCTGGTCGGAATTACCACCTTGGCTAACACTAGGTTGGCAGGAGGTCATCGGGCCGTTCCCTCACTCCTTCTTGATATTAAATTGTTAACTTTATAATTGTAGCATAATTAATATATGGTGCAATAGTCAATATTATAAAAATACGAACAGATGCTCTTATCCTATCAGTTTTGTAGTACAATATTATTATGAAGATCGCATTTTTTTCCGATTGTTACCTTGATCTAACTGGAGGCATTGTTTCGTCTATTAACGCACAAAAAGCTGCGCTAGAAAAAAACGGCCACATAGTCTATATTTTTAGTTCTGGTTATCCGCGCAGCCGTGCAGAGCTACAAAAACTTGCTAAAAACCACATTTATCAAGTCCCCAGTTGTAAGTATTGCTTCAAACCTCTTACTCCAGTTTCTCGCCGCCCTAAGATTATCGAGGATTGGTTAATTAAAACTCATCCAGAGTTAAATGATTTTGATGTATTTTATATTCACTACGAATCCGGTTGTTCCATCGCTGGGTTAAGGCTAGGAAAAAAACTTCATATCCCCACAGTTCAAGTTATGCATGGTCGTGAAGACATGGGCGAAGCCGGTCTAATCCCTTTTGGCTTTCGCACTGCTGTCGCTACATCATTAAATTGGTTTCACTCATGGTATTTGCCTCACAAAATTACCGTCCATCGTGACGAATATTATGCTGACACATTTGCCAAGGCCAAAATGTGGACTATGATGGTCAATCACGCTAACTCTGCTGACCTTGTTTTAACCCCGTCCGAACATTTTAAGAAAAAACTCATCCACTACGGTGCCACTAAAGATATTGTGGCCTTCCCTAATGGTTACCCCGACGAGAAATACCCATCTTCACCCGCAATTAAGCAACTCCAACCCGGCGAAGAACTAAAAATGATATGGCATTCGCGTGTTTCTGCTGAAAAACGCATTATGCCGTTTTTACAGGCCCTTACAAATGTTCGTGGCAAATATCGTCTTGAAGTTTACGGTGGCGGCGGTGATTTAAAACGTGCAAAACGTTTTGTAGACAAACACCATCTGAACGTTCATTTTCATGGTGATACACCATTTGCTGAAGTTCAAAAAGTAATTATGGATTCTCATCTGGATATTTTAGTTTCATATAATTATGATACTTTTGGGATGACTCTGATTGAAGCCGAAGCGGCCGGCGTACCAGTATTTTTCTGCGATCCAGATATGGAAGAAGTTGTCCCACCTAATAGTTTTATTATCTCCAAAAACGAATCTCCACAAGAAATGGCTAAAGCCCTTAATAGAGTATTTAAGCATCCTGAGATGATTGAACAAATGTCTAAAGTTATGCTTGAAAATCGTCATAATGTTCTCATCAGCCACCGTATCAAAGCACTAGAAAAAATCTTTAATGGTATAATTAAAAAATGAGATATTTAGCCGACATCCTCACTTCAATACGATTGATTATTTCAATAGTTATTTTTGTTTTAGCACTAACTGGCGGTACGCCAGAAGCTGTCTTCATCTTATTTATTATTGCCGAGCTCACTGATGCTTTTGATGGCACTTGTGCACGCAAATGGCCATTTCCTAAAAATAAAATTCCCAAATATCGTAAATATGCCCCTATTTTTGATATGGTCTCAGACGTATCTCTGGCTGGATTTCAGGTTATTTTCGTAATGCTTCAGATTAACCAACCAGTCGGTCTTGCGATTTTGATTTATGAACTAATCTCATCAATTGGTGGAGATCTATTAGTATATGGCAAACTCTTTGGCCATCCAGATAACTGTACTAAAAATTCACTAGCATATCGCAATTTCCCACTCGCCAAAGCAATCATTCTAACTCGCCGCTATATTTATGTAGTGTGTATAGGAGTTGTTAATGCAATCATTCTCTTTGCTACTAATTGGCCAGATTCGGTCAAGATTGCTTTATTTGCTTTTGGTTGTTCTATCTTCGTCTTTGCTTGGTTTTTCTTACGCCAACGTCGCCAAAATATCTCCCGTGACGCAGTAGATATCGAAAAACAACTCACCCAAAAATCGCAGCACAGGAAGCGCCGATAAACTGATTTGGATTGTATAAATTCATCCCGACGATCTTAGCGGCCAATTCTCCGTTCCATATCATAATTGGAGAATAATCAGATTTTTCTAGCGGTATTGCTTTAACTATACCATTTTCGGCTAATAATATTTGTTCATTATGCAGCGTTACTAACGCTACCGGATAACTCAATGTAAATTTATGTAGCACCTCAACAACCTGCACTAATGATTGTGAAAGTAATAACATCTTAGGATAATATATTGCTCGAAGTAATTTCTGCAACTGCGGCATTGAAGCCATTAAGACTAAGTTTTCATTCATTAGCCATCGCTCTACCTCGTGTTCCGCCAATAATTCTACTGCATCTTTAGTTATCAAAGTCATTCGTTCAGTTTTACGACAAGCCTGCGCCAAGGCTTTTCCAGTAATTGCGTTACGCGACAAATCACCTAATACTAAATTATAATCTACTGCATCAAATACGTCATACAGTTCCTGACTTTCTGTAAAAGAACCAGTTTCGGTAGCTGGCATAAAAATAAAATTCGGTAAAGGCGGCAACTTATTTTTTAGACTATCCGGTAAGACTACTTTGACATCCTCTATCGGATATTCTCTACCGAGAAACTCTGCAATTTTTATTTCGTTATTAAAATTCCCATCATTCCCGCCGATTATATTAACTATACCTCGCTTTTGCTCTGGAACATTCCAACTTAAATCCTCTTTAGGTTTTTTAGTAATTTTCTCAAAGTATTCCATTTAAAACTCCAATTCGATTGACACTGGACAGTGATCTGATCCCATCACATTGTCATGAATCTCAGCAGATTTCAGATGCGGTTTTAGACTGTCTGATACGAAGAAATAATCAATTCTCCAACCTACGTTATTAGCACGTGCATGGCCCCAATGCGACCACCAAGTATAGCGCACTTCATCTGGGTGTAAAGAGCGGAAAGTATCAATTAATCCAGCGTTTATTAAATTCGTGATTCCCTGTCGCTCTTCATCTGTAAAACCGGCGGAATGATGATTGGTGCTCGGTCTTGCAATGTCCATTTCCCCATGTGCCGCATTAAAATCGCCACATACTACTACGGGCTTGGTTTTTTCTAACTCCATTAAATAATGTTTAAATTCTGGATCCCATTTTTTGGCACGAAGCGTCAGCCTTTCTAATCCATTTTTAGAATTAGGCGTATATACATTTACTAGGAAAAATTTCTCAAACTCCGCCGTCAATACGCGTCCTTCCGTTAATGGGTCGCCGTATTCATCTGTAAATATTACACCAGTCGGTAAATTATTCCTTACCGAAAGCGGCTTTATTTTAGTAAAAATCGCCGTACCAGAATACCCCGCCCTTTCAGCCGAATTCCATAATTCCTCATACTCCGGCAAATCAATCTCAGCCTGCCCTTGCTTAGCTTTCGTTTCTTGTAGGCACAAAATATCTGGATCGTATTCGTTCAAAAAATCCTGCAGAGCACCTTTACGAATTACGGCTCTTAAGCCATTTACGTTCCAGGAAAAAATTTTCATAAATATCGTCCTCTCTCAATATCGCGTTTTTTAATAGTTTCACGCTTATCGTATTTTTTCTTACCTTTACCTACGGCAATCACCAGCTTAATGTGTCGTGACCCACCAAGTAACCTAACTGGCACGATGGTCGAACCAGCTACCTTTTCTCGCTCCAGTGCTGCAATCTGCTTCTTCGTGGCGAGTAGTTTGATATTCCGCGCCGTCTCAGCACCGAGTATCAAATTATTGAGCCACAGTTCAGAATTTCGAATTGTCACAAAAGACCCCTTCAGTTGCACATGGTGGTCGCGAATCGAACGTACTTCTGGCCCTGCTAGCGCCATCCCGACCGTCAACTCATCACCGAGGGTGTAATCGTATCTCGCCTTGCGATTTACTGTCACATTGTCTGACACTCTTTTCTTTTTCATGTCCTAATTATACCAAAACTCCAGTTGATTGACAAAGCCACCAGAGGAGCTCTAACGAACCTTCACACTATCCGTCCCGACCAGCTCTTTCAATTTATCAAGCAGTTCTTCTGTCACCTCCACCCTAAATGGCATCCTGAGTGGCCGTTTGGTCTCACCTTCTTTTATCACAAGTACTACTTCTTGTATCCCTAAATTGAGGTCAGCCAGTCGTCGAATTGCCGACAAAGTTTCTGTATCTGAAGCGTCCTTAATTAATATATACAGACGCTCCTTACGAGGGTCTTTTGGTGGTTCCTTGATAACTCTATGTTCCTCTGTTATCGGAGATTCCTTACGCGTTCCCTTCGCGCTGCCACTTTTGTTATAAACATGCTCTGCCGAAGACTTTCCACGCCTACTATTAGGAGCTAGTTTTGGGGCAGCTAACTTCGTACCAGTAGAAGTATAAGATTCTAGCATCTCGTCAGAGATAATCTCTACCTCCTCTGCCAAAATCTTAATCTCAGAAGATATTCTTCCCTCTTTATCTTTCGCATTAACTTTACCCCTCACTCTTACTACATTATCCACTTCGAGTTTACCGCCACATTCCGCAAAAACTGATGGAAAAACGATAAATTCAGTTTCTCCAGTCTTATTTTCGATACGCACGAAAGCCATTTTATCACCCTTTTTAGTCAAAATCGTCCGCACACTGGTAATAATTCCGCCCACTGTTACCATTTTGCCATCGTTTTCTTCCGAAATCAAAGACATTGGATGAGTTTGCTCTTCAAAATACGTGTCATATTTATCTAATGGATGTGCCGACAAATACAGCCCCATCAAATCACGTTCCCAGAGGAGCTGCTCTTTTTCCGGATATTGGACAGGCGCTGGCTTGATTTCAACCTCTGGCACCGCTCCCGCCTCGCCCATCATACCAAAT
>JAEEGI010028254.1_pt1 | contig 10685 bp, 8 predicted proteins | sample 8958751 | NCBI WGS metagenome assembly JAEEGI01 (sample SAMN16246545, study PRJNA631951) | gut metagenome | biome: gut microbiome; feature: rumen; material: KS-attached | host: Bos | place: Iran: Karaj | collected 2018-10 | reverse complement strand
TGCAAGGCTTGCGGTTCTTACAATAAAAAGGAAATCGTTTCCGTAGATTAATTTGGAAGTAAAATAATTTTGTGATCACAAAAAAGAACTCATAAAGAGTTCTTTTTTTCTTTCTCCTTGAATAACAAATGAAGAATAAGAGACATTCTTTTTACTTGTATTTTTTTCTGTTTCAAAGTATATTATAAAAGTACGACTTTAACTTGGGATAAGTGTGGATTTTATGCCATCCGCACGAGGTATTCCGGGGTGTCAGTTTATATTTGGGAGAGTATAGATAAATGTCTGAATCAGTTACGGTGTGTGTCGACGCCATGGGCGGAGACAATGCCCCCTTGGAGATCGTCAAGGGTGCTATTGCGGCAGTAAACGAAAACGAAAAAGTAAAAGTCGTTTTCACCGGTCAGGAGGCAGCGATCACTGCCGAACTGGCAAAATATACTTATGATAAAGAACGTGTTGAGATTGTCAACGCCGAAGAGGTGATCGATCCTAACGAACCTCCGGTACTGGCGATCCGTAAAAAGAAAGATTCCTCGATCGTCAAAGGGCTTGAACTTGTAAAGGAAAAGAAGTGCGATGCTTTTCTTTCCGCAGGCAGTTCAGGTGCCGTATTGGCCGGAGGTCAGGTTATAGTGGGAAGAATAAAGGGTGTTGAAAGGCCCCCGCTCGCTCCGCTCATTCCCACAAGAAAAGGCGTATCGCTTTTGATCGACTGCGGTGCGAATGTAGATGCCAGAAGTTCTCATCTTGTACAGTTTGCCAAGATGGGTTCGATATATATGGAAAATGTTATGGGAGTTAAAAATCCCAAGGTTGCGATCGTAAATATCGGAGCCGAAGAAGAAAAAGGCAATGCTCTTGTAAAAGAAACGTTTCCCCTTTTAAAATCCTGCCCCGACATCAATTTTGTCGGAAGTATCGAAGCCAGAGATATCCCTGAGGGGAACGCCGATGTTATCGTCTGCGAAGCATTTACCGGTAATGTTATTTTAAAAATGTACGAAGGTGTTGCTTCCGCTTTGATAGGTATCATCAAAGAAGGGCTTCTTTCTTCGTTTATCAGTAAAATGGGAGCGCTTCTTGTCAAGAAATCTTTAAAGAAAACGCTTAAAGGGTTTTCTCTCGAAGATTACGGCGGAGCTCCGCTTTTGGGACTTAACGGGCTTGTGATCAAAACTCACGGCAGTTCAAAGGCTGTTGAAGTCAAAAATTCCGTGCTTCAGGTCATTACATTTATGGAGCAGGATATTAACGGCAAGATAAAAGATCAATTGAATCCTGCCGATTAAGGAGTAACAAGGTAATGGAACTTGAAATGCTAAGAAAGATCGTTTCGGAAGTGCTTAACGTAGATCCGAGGGAGATCACACCCGAGACGACTTTTGCCGACGATCTCGGTGCAGATTCATTGGATCTTTTACAGATCGTAATGGGAATGGAAGAAGCCTTTAATGTAAAGCTTGAAGAAGAAGAACTTTCTGATATCGTTACAGTGGCCGATGCCGTTTCCAAGATCAGGGAATGTATTAACAGTTGAATTTAAGGGCGGGATTTGGTCCCGCCCTTAGGAATGTATATATGAACAAAGAAGAAGTTATTGCATTTGTACAGGAAAAAACAGGGTATACTTTCAAAAATGAGGAATATCTGCTTGAAGCGCTTACCCATTCTTCCTATACGAACGAGATGAAGATCAACAAAAGAGCCGATTATGAACGTCTGGAATTTTTGGGAGATGCGGTACTCGAGCTTATAACGAGCGAATACCTTTACGACGAATATCCAAAAGTGCCTGAAGGTGGACTTTCCAAGAAACGTGCTTCACTTGTATGTGAACCGAGCCTTGCGATCTGCGCAAAGCGCATGGAACTTGGAAAAGCCATATTCATGGGCAAAGGCGAAGCACTCGGAGGCGGTCGCGAAAGAGATTCGGTTCTTTGCGATATTACCGAATCGGTGCTCGGTGCCATCTACCTTGACGGCGGTCTTGACGAAGCCAAGAAGTATGTTTACAACCATGTTTTGCATGTGTTAAAAGAAAACGAACTTTTCGTCGATTCCAAGTCTTATCTTCAGGAATTGGTTCAGAAATACTATAATGATAAGTCCCTTACTTATGAACTTATAAGTGAATCCGGTCCGGAGCACGACAAAACATTTACCATCAGCGTAAACCTTTCGGGTGAAGTTCTTGCAACGGCTGAAGGCAAATCCAAGAAGATCGCTCAGCAGACTGCGGCTTCGACTGCGATAAAGATACTCAAAGATAGGATAGGCAATTAATGTATTTAAAAAGTATTGAAGTACACGGATTTAAATCCTTTGCGAATAAAATAGATTTCAAGTTTGAGAACGGTATCACGGGTATAGTAGGCCCTAACGGTTCGGGCAAGAGTAATGTTGCAGACGCTGTCAGATGGGTACTCGGAGAACAGCGTATCAAGCAGCTTCGAGGCGCTTCCATGCAGGATGTCATCTTCTCGGGAACCGAGATGAGAAAACCTTTGAGTTACGCTTCCGTAGCCATAACTCTCGATAACTCCGATCATGTTTTGCCGCTTGATTACGATGAAGTTACCGTAACAAGAAGACTGTATCGTTCCGGAGAGAGTGAATATCTTCTAAACGGTACGGTCTGCAGATTAAAGGATGTTAATGAGCTTTTCTACGATACCGGTATCGGTAAAGAAGGTTATTCGATCATCGGTCAGGGTCAGATCGACAAGATACTTAGCGGCCGTCCCGAAGAACGTCGTGAACTGTTTGACGAGGCCGCAGGTATCGTTAAGTTTAAGAAAAGAAAAGACGCATCGGTTAAGAAGCTTGAATCCGAAGAAGGCAATCTTGTTCGTGTAAAGGATATCCTTTCCGAACTTGAAAAGCAGGTCGGACCGTTGGAAAAACAGGCTGAGGTTGCCAAAGTATACCTTAAAAAGAAGGAAGAACTTAAGTCTTTGGACGTAAATGTTTTCCTGCTTGAAAACGACCGTTTAAAAGGTCAGCTTGAATCGGTCGAGGAAAAACTTACTACAGCGACCGAAGAATTTGATGAGACCAATTCAAAATACGAGCATATAAAAGAAGAATATGCAGAAATAGAAGAAACACTTCAAGGTCTTAACGAAAAGATTGATGAAGCCAAAACAAAACTTTCCGATTCGGGTATTTTGCGCGAAAAGCTTGAGGGTGAGATCCTTGTTTTACGTGAACAGATCAACTCGATAAGAGTGAGCGAGAGCGCTCATAACGATCGTCTTAAATCGATCGAGAGAGATATCGCCAAAAGACAGGAAGACCTTTCGGGAGTAAGCGAAGAAAAGAAAGCGAACGATGAGCAGATGAAGTCTCTTAACGAATCCAAGTCAGAGGCCGTAAAGCTGCTTAATGAAGTGCGCGACAAGATAAAAGATCTCGATGAAAAGATCGAGAACGGGAAAAATACGATAATCAACGAGCTTAACAGGCGTGCCACGATCAAGACGCAGATCGGAAGATACGATACGATGAAAGAGCAGATACTCATTCGCCGTGCCGAACTTACTTCCAAACTTGTTGAGGCAAAGTCCAATGAAGAAAAGCAGGACGAAGAGATCGTTAAATTACAGGAAGACTGCTCCAAGATCGATAAAGAGATCGAAGAGATGAACGATTCTTTGCTTAAGCAGGAAGAAAGCGTTGAAGCCATCAGAGAGCAGCTTGCCGGTAAAGATAAGGATCTGCGTGACGCTCAGGTGCTTTATCATCAGGACAAATCAAAACTCGATGCCCTTTCGGCTCTTACAGAACGCTATGAAGGATACGGAAACAGCGTTCGTAAGGTCATGGAACTTAAGAACAAAGAAAAAGGTATCGTCGGTGTTGTTGCCGATATCTTTACCGTTGATAAAAAGTATGAGACCGCGATAGAGATCGCTCTTGGCGGAAATGCTCAGAATATCGTTACCGAAGATGAACAGACCGCAAAGAAGATGGTTGAATATCTAAAAAAGAACAGCTTCGGACGCGCAACCTTTTTACCGTTAACCACCATCAAAGATCCTCAGACATTTAAGAATCCCGAAGCGCTAAAAGAAGAAGGCGCGATCGGTCTTGCGAAGGATCTTGTAAAAGTAGACAAAAAGTACGATGATGTTGCGGCTACGCTGCTTGGAAGGATACTTGTAGTCGATACCGTGGACAATGCTTTAAAGATTGCCAGAAAATACAAATTCAGTATGTGGATCGTTACGATCGAAGGCGAGCAGCTTGCACCCGGCGGTTCGATATCGGGCGGTTCGTTTAAAAACAATTCGAATTTCCTCGGTCGTCGTCGAGAGATAGACGAACTCAACAAAAAGATCAAAGATTCACTTAAACTCATGGATGAGCTCGTTGACGAGATCGAAGCTTTGAAGACCAAACGTAACCGTATGCGTATGGAGATAGAGGACTTTAAGGTTAAGATCCAAAAGAAATACATCGAGCAGAATACCGCCAAGCTGAACGTTATCGCGGCTCAGGAAAAGAAAAACGAGACTATCAAAGGATCGCATGATCTTAAAAATGAAGAGGTTGAGATCGCAACTCAGCTTAAAGATATCGATTCCAACAAATCAGATATCTTAAATGAACTTACGGAGTCCGAAAAGACCGAAAAAACCGTGACGGAAGACATTGCCAAATTCCAGGAGGAACTCGATGTCACTCACGACAAAGAGGCCGGATATGCCAAAGATGTTGCCGCATGGGAACTCGAAGTCAACAAGTGTTACCAGAAACAGGATTTCGTAAACCAGAATCTTCAGCGAATCGAAGACGAGATCAAGCGTTTTGAGATCGATGCCAATGAAGTCAGAGATAAGATCAAAGAAGGCAACGACAATATCACGCTTAAAGAAAACAATATTGCCGAGATTGAGAAGACGATCGCTTTGGGCCATACGACTCAGACAAAGACCCAGACAGAACTTAACGAAAACGTTAAGACAAGAGACGATCTTACTTTGAAACAGAAGCATTTCTTTACGGACAGAGAAGAGCTTTCTTCGCGCATTACGGCTCTGGATAAAGAAATATACAGACTTAATACGCAAAAAGAAAAGTATACCGAGTCGATCGAAACTCAGATCAATTATATGTGGGAAGAGTACGAGATAACTTTGGTGGATGCAAAGTCGCTTCGTAACGAAGATATGAAAGAACTTCCTTCCATGAAGAAACAGATCTCAAAGGTTAAGGAAGAGATCAAAAAGCTCGGTGACGTTAATGTTAACGCTATCGAGGATTACAGGAATCTTATGGAACGTTACACATTCCTTAAGACTCAGCATGATGACCTTATAGAAGCGACGGAGACTTTAAAGGGCATTATAGCCGAACTTGACGAAGCAATGCGTAAGCAGTTTACCGAGAGCTTTAAGGATATCAACAACGAATTCGACAAAGTGTTTAAAGAACTTTTCGGAGGCGGTAAAGGAACGCTTGAACTAATCGAGGATGAGGATATTCTCGAGGCAGGTATCCGTATAATCGCGCAGCCTCCGGGAAAGAAGCTTCAGAACATGATGCAGCTTTCGGGTGGTGAGAAAGCTCTTACCGCGATAGCACTTTTGTTTGCAATCCAGAACCTTAAGCCTTCGCCTTTCGCACTTCTCGACGAGATTGAGGCTGCGCTTGACGAAAGCAATGTCGATCGCTTTGCCAAGTATCTTAACAAACTGACAAAACATACTCAGTTCATTGTCATCACTCACCGTAGAGGAACGATGTCAAAGTGTGACCGCCTGTACGGTATCACGATGCAGGAGAAGGGTGTATCCGCTCTTGTAAGCGTAAATCTTATCGACAAGGATCTGGATGATTAAGGAAATTATGGAAGAAGAAAGAAAACCCGGTTTCTTTGAACGGCTTAAAATGGGACTTAAAAAGTCGAGAGAAGGGTTTGCTTCTGACATCGATGCCGTGTTTTTGGGACACGAGAAGATCAACGATGATCTTTATGAAGAACTTGAAGAAGTTCTGATCATGGGTGATGTCGGAGTGAACACTACCGAAGATATCATTGAGTCACTTAAAAAGTCCGTAAAAGAGAACAGAGCAAAAATACCCGGAGAGCTTAAAAATCTTCTTTATGAGGACATAAGAAAAAGATTGTCGTCTACGGAAGATATGTATGATTACGAAAACAAAAAATGCGTGATCATGGTAGTCGGTGTTAACGGAGTGGGCAAGACCACTACCGTGGGAAAGATCGCCGGTATTTATCATAACGAAAACAAAAAGACTCTTGTTGCCGCTTGCGACACTTTCAGAGCGGCGGCCAATGCACAGCTTGAAGAATGGGCCAAAAGAGCGGGTGTTCCCATCATTACATCAAAAGAAGGGACGGATCCCGCCAGCGTCGTATTTGACGCCGTAAATGCCGCCAAAGCAAGGGACGTGGATGTTCTTATACTCGATACTGCGGGAAGACTTCACAATAAGAAAAATCTTATGGAAGAGCTTCGTAAAATGAATCGTGTTATCGACAGAGAGTTCCCCGACGCCGCAAGAGAGACCTGGGTAGTACTTGATGCCACCACCGGTCAGAACGCCGTAAATCAGGCCAAAGAGTTCAATGAAGTAACGAATCTTACAGGTATAGTTCTCACCAAGATGGACGGAACCGCGAAAGGCGGAATTGCGATAGCGGTTTCTTCGGACCTTCATATACCTGTTAAGTTTATAGGTGTCGGAGAGGGTATGGAAGATCTGCAAAGATTTTCAGCCGACGAATTTATGAATGCATTGTTTGAAAAAGAAAACGATAATCAATGATGAAGAAAGGCACAGCGGAAATGGAAGATTTAACTTTGGAGAGTTTTGAAGCGGCTTCCGAAAAAGTAAAGGAAGTCACTCTGGACACGAAACTTGTTTTCAGCGATTATTTAAGCGAACAGACGGGAAACAAGGTTTATTTAAAGCCCGAGAACATGCAGTTCACCGGGGCCTACAAGGTAAGAGGCGCATATTATAAGATGTCTACTCTTTCCGAGGATGAGCGCAAGAAAGGGATCATAACCGCTTCGGCAGGAAACCATGCTCAGGGCGTTGCTTATGCCGCAAAATGCTACGGCGTTAAGGCAACTATCGTAATGCCTACATCAACTCCTCTTATTAAGGTTAACAGAACCAAGGCTCTCGGAGCTGAGGTTGTTCTTCATGGCAATGTTTATGACGAGGCCTATGAGAAGGCTTTGGAGCTTGCCAAGGAACATGGTTATACTCTTGTACATCCTTTTGATGACCTTGACGTTGCTACAGGTCAGGGAACCATCGCCATGGAGATTATCAAGGAGCTTCCTACTGTTGACTATATTCTTGTTCCTATTGGCGGAGGCGGACTGGCTACCGGTGTTTCCACCCTGGCCAAGCTCCTTAATCCCAAGATCAAGGTTATAGGCGTTGAGCCTGCAGGCGCCAACTGCATGCAGGAATCCATCAAGGCCGGTCATGTAGTTACACTTCCCGGAGTTAATACAATAGCTGACGGTACAGCTGTTAAGACTCCCGGCGAGAAGATATTCCCCTACATATCCAAGAATTTAGATGATATAATTACAGTACCTGATGAAGATCTTGTAGTATCTTTCCTCGATATGGTTGAGAACCATAAGATGGTAGTGGAAAACTCAGGTCTTCTGTCTGTAGCTGCTCTTAAACAGCTCAATGTTAAGGATAAGAAAGTTGCCTGCGTTCTTTCCGGCGGTAACATGGATATCATCACCATGTCCTCTGTAGTTCAGCAGGGACTTATCATGAGAGACAGGATATTCACAGTATCTGTGCTTCTTCCTGACAAGCCGGGAGAGCTTTCTAGAGTATCCGGCATCATCGCCAAGGAAAACGGCAATGTTATCAAGCTTGAGCACAACCAGTTCGTTTCAATTAACAGAAGTGCTGCAGTTGAGCTTAGAATCACGCTTGAAGCTTTCGGAACCGAGCACAAGGAGCAGATCATTGAGACTCTCAATGTCAATGGGTTCAAACCAAAAATTGTAAGGACAAATATTTAATCTAATGAGTAACAATAGAATAAGCGCACGTAAAAGAGTACGAGAGTACGTTATCATAACCTTCGCAGCATTACTTTACGGCATTGGAACCAGTCTTTTGATAGACCCCAATAATATCGCGCCGGGAGGTATGACCGGACTTGCAATCTGTCTGAATCGTCTTTGGAATATCGGAACAGGTATGTGGTTTCTGATCATGAATATTCCTCTCCTGATAATAGCGATTTGGAAGTTTGGCATAAGGTTTACGCTATCCACCATCTACGCCACTGCAATGATCTCTGTATTTACAGATCTTTGCACCAAGTTCTTTTCTGCATTTGTTATCTACGACAAGATCCTGGCTGTGGTGTTCGGAAGTGCAGCTACGGCTGTGGCTATTGGTCTGATATTCAAGTGCCATGCCACCAGCGGCGGAACGGATGTTATCATCAAGCTTCTGAGGCTTAAATATCCTCATATCAAGACGGGAGCTTTATATATCCTGACAGATATGGTGGTACTGGTGATCGCGGCTATAGTATTCAATGATATTGCCGCTGCGCTTTATTCATTTATGTCAGTAATAGTCACATCCATCGTGGTGGATTTTGTTCTCTACGGACGTGATGAGGCTAAGCTTATATTTATTATTTCCGACAAGCCGGATATCATCACTGCAAGACTTCTGGCTGAGCTGGATGTGGGTGCCACACATGTTATAGGTAAGGGCGCTTACAGCGGCGAAGATAAAAAGGTTATCATGTGTGCCATCAAGAAGAGACTGTCACCTCTTGCCGAGGATATCGTAAGGGATGAGGATCCCAATGCATTTATGATAGTTTCTAGTGCGAGCGAAATATTTGGAGAAGGCTATAAAAGCTATTTTGACGAGAGAATGTAAACTATGAGTAATATTTCACCGGAAACAAGAGAACGCCGCGGCGTTAGAAATACACACAATATCATTTCCATTATTTTCCTGAGCCTGGTAGCGCTGCTGGCGCTATCCTTCAGTGTTGTGCTCCTTATCAGAAATGCAACACTTCAGAGACAGGAGGATGCGGTAAGAAGCGAGCTGGAAGCCATCAACGCAGAAGGCTTCTATACCATCGCCGAGACTGAGAAGCTTGTGGAAGAAGCAAGGGCAGAGGGCGCCCGGGAAGAGGCCGTCAGCATCAGGAAGAGCATCCAGGAGAAACTGGAGAACGGCGACGGAACAACCTCCGCCATCAGATCTCTTTTTCCTGATCAGATTGTGGTGGCCAATGCCGGAAGATACTACTTTTTCCCTGTTCTCGATACCATTGAGAAGCATGGTTTCGGACCTGAGGACTTTGAGATTAACGATAAGGGCTTCATTGAGTACAATGGTAGCAATCCTAATTTCAAGTTCCGCAACGGAATCGATGTTTCAAGATTCCAGGGAGAGATTGACTGGGAGAAGGTTAAGGCCGCAGGCATTGATTTTGCTTTTATCAGAGCAGGCCTTCGCGGAACAACTGAAGGTAAGCTCCTGGTGGATGACTATTTTGAATACAATATACAGAATGCTACAGAGAATGGCATAGATGTTGGAGTATATTTCTATTCTCAGGCCATCAATGAAGAAGAGGCTCTGGAAGAGGTTCAGATGGTGCTTGATCTTATCGAGCCTTACAAGGTTACTTTCCCTGTGGTGATCGACATTGAGTCTGCTGATTCAGATTCAGCAAGAACTCTTGACATGACAAGCGATCAGTACGAGCTTGTGGCCAGGACTTTCTGCGAAACTGTTAAGCAGGCCGGCTATACACCTATGATCTATGGCAATGTTAAGTCCTATACAGTCCTTATGGATGCAGCTGATGTGGATGAATATGGGACTTGGATAGCATATTACGGAACACCTTTGTATTACCCTTATCATTTTGATATCTGGCAGTATTCATCCAGTGGTCATGTGGATGGTATTGATGGCAACGTAGACCTCAACATTTGTATTACAGACTATTGATATGAGTGACAACATGGAGTTTGATTCAACCCTTTCTTATGAAGATTATGAGCAAAAGGGCTATCTGAATCAGGATTTTAGATTTTTTCATATAAAAAATCGGGAAAAACTGGATATTCCCTATCATTATCATGACTTCGACAAGCTGATACTGATTCTGAGCGGGAAAGTGCGATATCTTATCGAAGGACGGGAGTATGAGCTCCTGCCCTTCGATTTTGTGCTGGTAAACAGGAACCTTATTCATAAGCCTCTGGTTGACAGCTCTGAAGAGGAATATGACAGGATCATACTTTATCTAAATCATGATTTTCTCAAGAAGTATGAGCTTCTGGATGCCTTCATGAAGACCAGGGAGCTGGGAAGCCATGTGGTGAGATTTCCTGCCAACATCAGTGCGGAGATATTCCAGCTTTTTTCTACCATAGAAGAGGATATTGCCTGCGAAGACAGCAGATATGCAGGCAAGCTCCAGACAAGGCTTGATGTTCTGCGGGCGCTTATCAGTTTTAACAGAGCCTGTATTGAAGAGGACTTTGGGTTCAAGCCTGAGGCCAGATATAACAGAAAGGTCATTGAGATCATTGGATATATCATGGATAATCTGGGGAAAGATTTGTCCATAGACCTTCTGGCGGATCACTTCTATATGAACAAGTACCATAGGATCCGAA
>JAEEGI010028251.1_pt1 | contig 10686 bp, 11 predicted proteins | sample 8958751 | NCBI WGS metagenome assembly JAEEGI01 (sample SAMN16246545, study PRJNA631951) | gut metagenome | biome: gut microbiome; feature: rumen; material: KS-attached | host: Bos | place: Iran: Karaj | collected 2018-10 | reverse complement strand
CGCTACACGAAGCTGGGAAGCAAGCAGGCCTCCAACGTGATCACCGTTGGGAGCATCGAGATCGACGACGGCGCAAAATCCGTGACCGTGGACGGCGAGAGCGTCAGCCTGACGCCCACCGAATACGAGATCCTGAAGCTGCTCGCGCTCTCCCCCGGCAAGGTGTTCCCCCCGGCGCAGATCTACCGCACCGTGTGGGCGGACGAGCCCTACGCCTCCGATTCCACCGTGGCCGTGCACATCAGGCACCTCAGGGAAAAGATCGAGATCGACCCCGCCAAGCCCAGATACATCAAAGTGGTTTGGGGGCAGGCGTATAAGATCGAGAAATAGGAATCGGGATCAAAAAACAAATCAGGAATTAGGAATGAGGAATTAGAAATGGAGTTGAATCCATACCGAATCGTATTATTATGCGGCTGAAAGCCGCCTCCGACATTCCTCATTCCTCATTCCTCATTCCTCATTCCTCATTCCTCATTTCTCATTCCTCATTCCTCATTTTGAACGTCTCTTTCCTCCCCCGTATCCATTCTCTCTCTTTCGTATTTTTTGTTCAGGAGAATTGTTATGCAAACGATGAAACGATCCAAAGCCGTGAAAATCATCTGCTTTATTCTTACAAGTATACTTCTGTTTCTCACCTGCTGCGCCGTGATGCTGAACGCCGTGCTCGTTTCCGACCCCCCGCCGGGGTTTGTTTCCAAAGAAACCGCTTCGGATTTTCTGTTTGACGACGTTTATCAAGCCCTTTCCGGAAGGCAGGCCCAGCGGCTGTACCGGGGCGGCATCTTTTCTTACGCCCTCAACGGCGAGGGAGACGCGTATTTTGCCGAACGCCCCGCGCTGCAGCAGGGCAGCACGAACTATGCGATAAAGGTCATCGACGCGAACGGTAAGGTTCTGCTGCAAAACTATGCGCCGAAGGACACGTACACACCATATACGTTTTACTACGAATACCCCGTGGATGCGGAAACCGATGAAGAAAACCATTCCACCGAACTAACCGTGGAAACCACCGCCGCGCCGGAAGAAACGGTAACGGAGGAAACGGATACCACTACCCTGCCGCAAAGCGAGCAGGCGACCGAACCCACGGCCGGGGAACCCACGGGCGCTTCCGAGATCGCAGATACCACGGCGGCCCCCGCCGAGGAACCGCTGACGCAGGAGGCTTCGCGTTCCGTTGATACGCAGGAAGCGCCCACCGCCGGAAATCCCGTAAAAAGCGACGACGAAGAGGTATATATTGAAGACCTGCGGGAAGAATTCGGGCTGAGCAGTATTTTCATGTATATCTACCCGGCAGAGGACGGCATGAACGACGCCATCCGGGAATACTGCCTTACGATCTATACCAACGATTTTGAGCCGGGCGAGGCGGAATACTACCTGCACGGCCAGTATGAGATCTACCACCAGACGGATTTCGCCGTGAGCGGCAACGGCAGCGTTTACTTCATCGGCACTCTCCGGGGCGACGAGATCGAAGACACCACGATGAACAATACCCGCTTCGAGAGCCTGACGCTCACCGTGGCCGTGGATAAAGCGCTTACGGCAAACGACAGCCTTGCGGGCATTGCGAAACTGAAAAACACGGCCGATTTCTGCCTGACGTACCTGGGCGGCATCTGCCTTGCGCTGCTGGCGCTCTCGCTTGTTTTCGGCATACTGTCGCTTATTTGCGCGGGCTGGGTGAAAAACAACGACCGCCCCGTGGCGCGCGGCATTCACCGCATTCCGCTGGAACTGGTGATCGCTGCGTTTATCGCGGCCTTTGCCACCGGCGCCGTGTGCGGCGTGGAATGGCTGAAAACCGCCGTATTCCTGGGGAGCGATATTGAAGAATTCGTGATCACTATGCCTGTTTGGGCCGTACTGTGCTGGTGGTGCATCTACACCTTTGCGGTGCGCGTAAAGGCAAAGGCGCTGGGCAGCACCTTCTGGCTGGGCAGATTCTGCAAATGGCTGTTCGCCCTGATCGCAGACGGCGCGAGAGCGCTTCGCTTTGAATGGAAGCTTGCCATCGGCATGGCGGTACTTTATATAGGCGGCGGCATCGCAGGGCTGATCTGCATAGTGAGCGGAGATTATACCGAAGTAATGATCATCCCGTGGATCCTGTGGAAGATCGCCGAGCTGGTGGGCATGGTGCTGCTGGCTGTGAACCTGAACACGCTGCACGAGGGCGCGAAAGCCCTTTCGGAGAGTAAGGACGCGACCGTGGAAAACCGCTTTTTATTCGGCGAGTTCCGCAAACACGCGCAGTATCTGAACAGCGTGGGCGACGGCATCAACGCCGCTGTGGAGGAACGCCTCAAGAGTGAGACCACAAAAACCGAGCTGATCACCAATATTTCACACGACCTCAAAACGCCCCTTACCTCGATCGTGAACTACATCGATCTGCTGAAAAAGGAGCCTGCGGGCAGCGAGAAAGCAAAGGAATATATCGCAGCCATCGACCGGGCGAGCCAGCGGCTGAAGAAGCTGACCGGCGATATCGTGGACGCCTCCAAGGCTGCAGCGGGCAGCATACAGATGACCCCGGAGGATATGGACCTGAAGGTGCTGTTGGGGCAGATGAAGGGCGAATACGAAGAGCGCCTTGCGGCAAAACGCCTGACGCTGGTGGAATCGCTCCCCGATACGCCCCTGACCGTATGGGCGGACGGCAGGCTTTTGTGGCGCGTGCTCGATAACCTGATGAGCAACGTGGCGAAGTACTCCATGCCCGGCACCCGGGTCTACCTGACCGTGACCGGGGCCGACGGCAAAGCGAAGATCGAATTCAAGAATATTTCCGAAACGCCGCTGAACGTGGACCCCGCCACGCTTACCGACCGCTTCGTGCGGGGCGACGCCTCGCGTAATTCCGAGGGCTCGGGGCTGGGGCTGAACATCGCCCAGAGCCTCACACGGAACATGGGCGGCAGCCTTACGGTGGGCATAGACGGAGACCTCTTTAAAGCAACGCTCCTTTTCCCGTTAAAAAAGGTTTGACAAAACAGCGCCCCTGAGGCATAATAAAGGCAGCCGCTTGCTTGCGGCTGCCGATTTCTTTTTGCAGGGGGTGCAGGAATGACTTTTTTCTTTAATTTGATGAATCGTTCCAAAAAACTGAAAAAGTATAAAAAATACATAGACCGGTTCGCCCTGCTCACCGCGGCGGCGCTGCTGATCAAACAGAGAATACGCGATAAAGAGTAAAAACAAAACCGCCTGTGGGCGGTTTTATTTTATGTATTCCGACGTCACAAACCGGAACGTTTCCACGTTTCCTTCAACGATACATTTCTAATTTGCTTACAGCTTGCAGCTTCGCATCGACGGCGCGATAAACTGCAATTCTGCGTATCGGCTTAAAGCAGCAACAAAAACAAAATAACCGTATTTGTGTAAATGTATCTTGATATAGTGAGAATCAAAAAACGTAGCGCGGCACACCGTGCCGCCTTTTGGGGGAAAACTATCTTTTTAAGTATCTTTGCCCCTGTAATTGCGGCACGGTGTGCCGCGCTACGGGTTCAAATAAAACCTTGTATCGTCATAATTACGGACTTCTGCGTAAAGCCGATACGTAGGACTGCAATTTACTTTAACGCTTCAATCAAGTACGGCAGCACGGGCTCAAACTTGACGCCGTACCAGTGGTCGGGGTCGTCTACGGTGTTTTCGATGCAGCGCACCGTGTATTCGGCGGCGATACCGGCGGCCTCATAGGCGGATTTGCCGCGCATATACGCGCCCACAAAGGCGGAGGCGTATACATCGCCGGTGCCGTGGCTGCCCTTGGAAATCTTGCGGTGCTTATAATACTGCTTATTATCGCCCTCGAGCACCATAACGCCGGTGGTATCGGGCGTAAAGCTCACGCCGGTGAGGATCACGGTTTTTGCCCCGTTTGCCCGGAGCGCCGCCAGAAGGCCGTCGATATAGGCCTCGTCGTAGGTTTCTTTGTATTCGTACCCGGTGAGGCAGCAGGCCTCGGTGATGTTGGGCAGAATGATATCCGCAGAGAACGCCAGCGTTTTCATTTCTTCCACAAAGGCCTGATCAAACGCCGGATACAGCTTGCCGTTATCCGCCATGGCGGGGTCAACGAAGGTAACGAGGTCCTTCGTGCCGAGACCGGCAAACATATCTTTAACGTAGGCGATCTGCTCGGCGCTGCCGAGATAGCCGGTATAGATGGCGCCGAAGCGGATGTTCTCTTTTTTCCAATGGGCGGTGATGGCGGGCATATCGTCGGTGAGATCTCGGAAGGTATAGCCCTTGAACCCGGCGGTGTGGGTGGAAAGCACGGCGCTGGGCAGAATGCAGGTCTCGTGCCCCGCGGCGGAAAGAATGGGCAGCGCCACGGTGAGCGAGCACTGACCCACGCAGGAAATATCCTGCACGGTAAGGATTTTTTGATATGCCATAGAAAATAACCTCCTTGACAAAAACGATGTATTCAGTATACAATCAGTTTGGATATATTGAAATAATCAATTCTTAAATATTTTATATAACCAGTTTGAGGTAAAATATGAAATACGGTATCGATCAGACCGGCGGCGAAGCCGCCTATCTACAGCTGTATAAACAATTACGCCGCGATATTGTGACCGGAGCCTACCCCTATGGGGGCAAGCTGCCCTCGAAGCGGCTGCTGGCGGAAGAAACGGGCGTGAGTGTGATCACGGTGGAGCACTCGCTGGCGCTGCTTTCGGACGAGGGCTATATCGAACCCCGCGAACGCAGCGGATATTACGTTTGCTTTACCGAAAACGACCTGTTCGGCACGCCGGAAGCCGCCGCGCCCCCCATCCCCCACGGGCACGGCCCCGCCCCGGAAACGGACTTCCCTTTTTCGGTGCTGGCGGGCGCCATGCGGCGCGTGCTGACCGACTACGGCGATGAAATTCTGCAAAAGGGGCCGAACAACGGCGAGGAAGAACTGCGCAACGCCATCGCCGGATACCTGCGCCGCAGCCGCAATATGCGGGTAAGCCCGGAACAGATCGTGGTGGGCGCGGGGGCGGAATATCTGTATACGCTGATCGTGCTGACGTTGGGCCGCGATAAGATCTACGCCATAGAGCAGCCGTCCTATGAAAAAATAGAGGCGATCTACACCGCCGACGGCGCTTCTCTTGAGCGGCTGCCTCTGGGGCACGACGGTATCCGTACCGCGGCGCTGGACAGGTCGAAGGCGGACGTACTGCACATTACGCCCTACCGCAGCTACCCCACCGGCGTAACCGCGAGCGCCTCGAAACGGCGGCGTTACCTGCGATGGGCCGAAAAACCGGGCAGGTATATCGTGGAGGACGACTATGAATCGGAATTCACCCTTTCCTCGAAGCCGGAGGAAACGCTTTACGCCCTGTCGCACGCGAAAAACGTGATCTATATGAACACCTTTTCGCAAACCGTGGCGCCCGGTATGCGCATGGGCTATCTGGTGCTGCCCGCGCCCCTGCTCGGCGCGTTTGAGGCAAACGCGGGGTTCCTTTCGTGCACCGTTCCGGCGTTTGAGCAGCTGGTGATGGCAAGGCTGATCGCGGGCGGAGACTTTGAACGACACATTAACCGCGTGCGTCGAAAAAAGCGAAAAAACTTGTTAACGCTTTCACAAAATTTGAATGGAGAACCTTGACATAAGAACGAAATAATTATAAAATAATCTGTGACAAATTGAATGCAATTTTTCATTCGGTTTTTGCGGAAGAAAAAATATATCGGAAGAAGGAGGAGAACAGTTTGCACTATACCTTTACGCCGAAAGGTGTTTGTTCGATGAAAATCGATTTCGACATTGACGGCGACGTGGTCTCCAACATCTCGTTTATCGGCGGCTGCAACGGCAACCTGAAAGCGATCTCAAAGATCCTCGACGGCTGGACGGTAGATCAGATCGAAAATAAGATCAAGGGCAATACCTGCGGCCTGCGCCGCACATCGTGTGCAGATCAGCTGGCCATTGCGGTGCGCCAAGCCTATAACGAAACGCAGGCGGCAATTTAAAAAATAATTTTGATAGAAATCCAGGAGAAAGAGTAGAACAGCATTATGGATGAACTCAATTTTGAAAACAAGTACGACACGCTCAAGCTGAAATATCAGCTTTGCTTCCCCCTTTACGCCTGCGCCAAAGAAGTGGTAAAAAAATACCGCACCTTCCTCGACGAAATCAACCTGACCTATACGCAATACATCACCATGATGGTGATGTGGGAATATAAAACTATCAGCGCCAAAGAGATCGGCGAAAAGCTGTATCTGGATTCCGGCACCCTGACTCCCGTGCTCAAGAGCCTTGCCGAAAAAGGCTACGTGACCCGCCAGCGTTCCAAGGAAGACGAGCGCGTGCTGATCGTGGAAGTGACCGAGCGCGGCATGGGCCTGCGCGACGAAGCGCTGAGTGTTCCCTCGCACGTTTCCACCTGCGTGAACCTGACGCAGGAAGAAAGCACTACCCTCTACAATCTTCTTTATAAGATTCTGGGCAACCTGGGCGGCACCGAAGAAGAATAAAAAAAGTATAAAAAGAAAACGTCGGAATTTCCGGCGTTTTTTTCTTTTACAATTCTACCACCCGCAGGCCGTAGGTTTCTGCAAGCGAACGAAGACGGTCGAAAGCGAACATGATATTGGCGGCGGCGTGGGCGTCCGAAGAAAGAATAACGGAAGCGCCCCGCGTTCCCAGATACGAGAGGATCTCCTCACTCGGGTAGGGGTCTTTTTTTACGCCCCGGCTCATGGCGCCGGTGTTCATTTCAAAGGGCAAGCCCGCTTCGATCAGCCGATCCGCCGCCGCCTGCCATGCGGCGCGGTAGCGGGGGTGGGTAACGTCCAGCTCGGGATCGGTATCGTAATATTTCGTGATCACGTCGAAATGCCCCACGAAATCACAGCCGGTTTTCTCCGGCAGAAGCCCAACGGTGCGGTAGTATTCTTCCGCAAGGGCGTAGAGATCGCCCCCGAAGTATTTTGCCGCCGCGCGGCGGTGGTTTTCGTTGCCCTCATCCACCGGGAAATATTCGCTGCCGAGGTGAAAATAGTGTACCGAGCCGATCACGTAATCGTAACCCACGGCAGGCTCCTCCGCATAATAATCTTGCTCGATGCCGCACAGCACCCGGATACGGTCGCCGTAAACACTTTTCAGGCGCGCGAGCTCGGCGCGGTAAGCGGGCAGTGCATCTTTGGCCATGCAGTAGCTTTCGTCGAACCACGTGTGGGAATGCCCCGAAATACCCACGGCTGCCATCCCCTTTTCCACGGCGGCCTTCACCATTTCCTCGGGGGTGTTCTTGCCGTCGCAGAACACGGTGTGCATGTGAAAATCGGTTTTGCTCATGAGGTCATTTTCTCCTGCTTTACCTTGTGATCTATCACGTGGCGGGAGGCAAGCTCCTTATGGATATCCTCCAGCGAGATGCCTGCCTCGATCATGAGCACCATTACGTGGTACGCGAGATCGGCGATCTCATACACGGTTTCTTTTTTATCGCGATCCTTGGCGGCGATGATCACCTCGGTGGATTCCTCGCCCACCTTTTTCAGGATCTTATCGAGCCCTTTTTCAAAGAGATAGGTGGTGTAGGAGCCCTCTTTTTTCTCTGTTTTTCTGCCGCGGATCAGATCCATGAGCATTTCGTAAGAGAATTCGTGCCGCGTTTCGCTCTCGAACACCGGGTGCGTAAAGCAGCTGAAGGTTCCCGTATGGCAGGCGGGGCCGTCCGGCTCCACCAGAACCACGAGGGCGTCGTTATCGCAATCCGCCGTGATGGATACGATATGCTGGTAGTTGCCGCTGGTTTCGCCTTTGAGCCACAGCTCCTGCCGCGAGCGGCTCCAGAAGCAGGTAAGCTCCTTTTCCATGGAGATTGCAAGGCTCTCGCGGTTCATATACGCCAGCGTGAGCACTTTTTTGGAAACCGCGTCCACCACGATGGCGGGGATGAGGCCTTTTTCATCAAATTTCAGTTCATCGATATTGAGCATACGTTTCTCCTATATTCTTACGGGAATGCCGTTGTCTTTCATAAGCTTTTTCAGGTCTTTGATCTTTACTTCGCCGAAGTGGAAAATGGAGGCGGCGAGGCCGGCGTCCACCCCGGGAAGCGTTTGGAACAGGGTGATAAAATCCTGCGCGCACCCGGCGCCGCCGGAAGCGATGACGGGGATATGCACGATTTCGCAGACGGCCGCGAGCATTTCCAGATCGAAGCCCTGCTTTACCCCGTCCGTATCGATGGAGTTGAGCACGATTTCGCCCGCGCCGTTCTCCGCACCGCGCCGGATCCATTCAAGGGCGTCCATCCCCGTATTCTCGCGCCCGCCCTTGGCGAACACGCGGTAAACGCCGTCTACGCGCTTGACGTCGGCCGAGAGCACCACGCACTGGGAGCCGTAGCGTTTGGCGGCATCATAGATCAGGTCGGGATTCCGGATCGCGCCGGAATTCACGCTTACCTTATCGGCGCCGCATTTCAGAACCCGGTCGAAATCCGCCACGGTATTGATGCCGCCGCCTACGGTGAGGGGGATAAACACGCTTTTCGCGGTTTCGGTGAGGATATCCGTAAACAGCGCCCGCTCTTCAAAGGACGCGGTGATATCGTAAAACACCAGCTCGTCCGCTCCCGCGTCGCTGTAATATTTTGCCAGCGCCACCGGGGAGCTCACGTCGCGCACGCCCTCGAAATTGACGCCCTTTACCACGCGCCCGGCGCGCACGTCAAGACAGGGAATGATTCGTTTCGTCAGCATTCGGCCACGTTCACCGCCTCTCTGAGATCGATAGCCCCGGTATAGTAAGCCTTGCCTATGATGGCGGCGTAAAGGCCCATGGAGGCCAACCGCCGCACGTCCGCCATGGTGGAAACGCCGCCGGACGCCGTGATATTCACACGGTATTTTTGACTCAGGGACTGATACAGCGGCAGGTTCGTGCCCTGCATGGCCCCATCGCGGCTCACGTCGGTGCAGATGACGGTTTTTACGCCGAGCTGCTCCATGCGGGCGAAGAAAGCCCCGGCAGTTACGGCGCTGGTTTCAAGCCAGCCCTTTACCGCAACGAAGCCGTCTTTGAGATCCGCACCCACGGCGATGCGTTCACCGTATTCCTTGACGGCGGCCTGCAGGAACGCCTCGTCCTCGATTGCCGCGGTGCCCAGTATCACACGGTCGATCCCGGCGGACAGATAGCGCTCCACGGTATCCATGCCGCGGATGCCGCCGCCGATTTCGCAGAACAGGCCGCTGCGGCTTTTGATTGCGCAAACGGTATCGAAGTTGGGGGTGCTCCCCTCTTTGGCGCCTTCAAGGTCTACGATATGGACGTATTTCGCGCCCTTCGCTTTGAAATCCAGCGCCACGGCGGGGGGATCGGAAGAATAGACGGTCATATCCTCATAGCGGCCTTTATACAGCCGCACGGCCTTGCCGCCGTACAGGTCGATGGCGGGAAAAATCAGCATGGGAATTCCTCCGTTTCGCAGAAGGCGCGTAAAATGGCAAGCCCCACCGCCCCGCTTTTTTCGGGGTGAAACTGGCAGCCCATGACGTTGCCCTTCGCCGCGGCCGCAGTGACGGGCGCGCCGTAATCGGTATCGGCGATCACGAAATCATCACAACCGGCGGCGTAATAGGAATGGACGAAATACACGCAGTCGCCTTCGCTTATATTCTTGAAGAGAGGGTGGCTGCCGCGCGGAAAGCGCAGGGCGTTCCAGCCCATTTGGGGAATCTTGTAACCCTGCGGCACGATATCCGTTAAGGGACGCACTTCCCCGGGGATGAGCCCGAGGCCCTTGTGCTCGCCGAACTCATAGCTTTTATCAAAAAGAAGCTGCATGCCGAGGCAAATGCCGAGCAGCGGCTTTCCCGCGGCGACTTCGGCCAACACGGTCTCCTCCAGCCCGGTCTCGCGCAGCTTTCGCGCGGCGTCGCCGAAGGCGCCCACACCGGGAAGGATGATACGGTCCGCCTGCTGCAGTACGGCCGCCTCACGCGTGACGACAGCCTCTGCGCCGATATACCTGAGGGAGCAGACCAGTGAAAAGAGGTTGCCCACCCCGTAATCCACAACGGCGATCATTTACAGCACCCCTTTGGTGGAGGGGATCTCGTCCGCGTACGCGGGATCGACGGAGACCGCCTCCTTCAGCGCGCGGGCAACGCATTTGAACGAGCCCTCAATGATATGGTGCGAATTGAAACCTTCCAACTTGCGGATATGCAGCGTGCTTTCGGAAGCGCGGACGAAGCCCCAGAAAAACTCCTCGGCAAGCTGCGTATCGAAATCACCCACTTTTTCGGTGGGGATCTCCACCTTATACGAGAGATAGCAGCGGCCCGAAAGATCTACGGCGCACTGAATGAGCGCTTCATCCATGGGCAACAGAAAGCTGCCGTAGCGCAGAATGCCGCGCTTCTCGCCAAGCGCCTGTTTGAAGGCCTGCCCGAGGGCGATGCCGATATCCTCGGTGGTGTGGTGATAATCCACATTGATATCGCCCGCGCATTTTACGGAAAGCTCGAACCGCCCGTGCTTTGCGAACAGGGTGAGCATGTGGTCGAGGAAACCGCAGCCCGTGTCGATCTCGCTGCTGCCCGTGCCGTCGAGGCACAGCGTGAGGCGGATATCGGTTTCTTTCGTGGTTCTTACGATCTCGGCGGTTCTCA
>JAEEGI010028244.1_pt1 | contig 10687 bp, 8 predicted proteins | sample 8958751 | NCBI WGS metagenome assembly JAEEGI01 (sample SAMN16246545, study PRJNA631951) | gut metagenome | biome: gut microbiome; feature: rumen; material: KS-attached | host: Bos | place: Iran: Karaj | collected 2018-10 | reverse complement strand
TGCGGAACTCCTATTTATCCTATATTTAGTTTACCTTTTGTTTAGATTTTATTTACCTTTTGTTTAGGTAACATAAACAAAGAAGAAAATAAATAGAAACAAAATAGAAAGTAAATAGAAAATATATAAGGGATAACTAAGGTGCCGAAATGGCCTTTGACAGGCGTGTGGGGGAGACGTTTCAAAGTATTGTGACCTGTGACCAGTGACCTGTGAAACGAGCTCATCTTGATTGCTTGATTGTCTGATTGATTGATTGCTTGAGTGCTTTCACTCAAGCATTTACATATTCAAGCATTCAAGCAATTATTTACTGTGTCAGCCACTCAAGCATTAACACAATCAAGCATTCAAGCAATCAGAATGCACTATCGTGTCACTTGTCACTTATAAACATTTAGAATTTGCTGTAGCACCCATCAGTCAATTCACTATTCACTGCTTTCAATGGTTATTTACGACCTGAAAGGCCAAAACATAGATATGCCCTGACCCGTTTGATTGCGGACCATTCAGACCGTTATTGACCACAAACATTGCGCATGGCGGGCCGAGTAAGCAGGTATACTTGCCAAGCCAAAGCGATGTCGAGAAATGACTAACCGCATGTTCTCGCAACCATTGCAGCACAAAAGTTAATAAATGCCGAAAAGTTTGTAGGATTAAAAATAAGTTGTATTTTTGCATGGTGTAAGAGTTAGATGTCTTTGGATGTGGTGTTTTGTAACGAGTTGGTGCTAAATGATATAGTGGTGTTAATATAATTGTGTTATTATGAAAAGATTCTTTTTATTTTTTGTAGCAATATATTATTGTATATATTCAAATTGTATTGTGGCGCAGCCCGAGATTCCGTATCCCAACCCGGCATATATGCACTGGGAGGAGCCGTGTCCCGATAACCTTGCATACAATCAATATTATCGTCAAGGATTAGTTTTTTTCCCAATTATTGAGTTCCGTTCTTACTATGATACGACAATATTAACTAACAATCATGTATGCTATATTAATCCTTTTAGTTTAGGTGAAGGTAAACAAACAATATATGGGGTGGCACTATGTTTGAGTCCTAGAGATAACTATGAATTCCCACTACCTCCAATAGATAGAAGAATATCTATTGACATCATGCTGTATGGCTTTACGTCAGGTGACTCGAATGTGCAATTGGTAAAATCTCAGACTTTCGAGGTAGAACAGGGACAAAGCCCAGACTTGTTTATGCTATACAGCGGCTCCAGAAATTCTACAATAAAGTATCCGATGTATGAGTTTTATTTTGACACACCTATAGATGTGGTGGGCGACTATTATTTTGGAATACATTCTTTAGACACTTTTGTAGTGGAAACTGGGAGTAAGCCATTTGAAAATAGGAGGCCAGAGTGCTGCCATTCGGGGTATTTTGGATATGTTGATATGGAGAGAGAGGTATTAATAATGTGGGAATCTGAATGTCATGGGAGATCGTGGTTAGGTGCTGGCTATTATGCACATGATTCTCCCGGAGTCGTTGCACCACGGACGGACACAATTTTCACGAATTTGGCTCAAGGGATTTTACCAATCACTAGGCCGCAAGGGTATCTGACAACCACTGAGCCGACGGCGGAAGCGGAGGCAGGGAGCGTGAGGCTGTTGCCCAATCCAGCGAGGACGCGGGTGACAGTGGAGGCGGATTGTGCCATACGGCATGTGGAAGTGGCGGACATGGCAGGAAGAGTGCTTGTCTCGGAGCAGTGTGGTGCGGGCGTACGGTCGGCGACACTGGATGTGAGCCGGCTGGCGCAAGGCAGCTATGTGGTGAGGGTGAAGACGGAACGCGATGAGACAGTGCAGAGGCTGATAATTGATAATTGAAAAGGCGGCTCTCGTAATCTGACGCAAAATATTATAAGGATTTGCAGTCTGGAGTACAATAGTCCTTATTCAATTACGTTAATAAAGCATGTATAGCGGCGCATTAACCTTATAACTTTGACAGTTGTCGATTGGGTTGAAGTCTTTACCCGACCCATATATAAACACATTGTTCTAGATTCACCCCGCTATTGCCAAGAAAACAAACGCCTGCAAATATATGCCTGGGTAATGATGAGAGACTACCCGTCCTTGTTGTACGTTGTATGCATGATGAAATCAAAACGGATTACAAATCTTTCGACCGCTCATGATTGCAAATCCGACACAACGAGATGCTGACGCTCCAACTCCACCTGCTCGGCCTTGGCTTCGGCGGCACGCACCTTGTTGATTCGTCCGCCGAAATGGAAGATGGGGATGCTGAGGTTGAGTGTGAGGCTGAACGAGCCGCCGTCGAGCACCGTCTCGTCGCCGACCTTCAACCCGTGCATATAGCCGTAGCTGCCCTGAAGGCCCACCTGCGGCAGCATATCGGCAAGGGCCAGGCGAGCCTGACTGCGCGCCATAGCTGCCGGACGGGAAAAATGTAAGGGGCGAGGGCAATAAAAGCGGGAGTTGGACGTTAATGTAGGAGGAATTATTTATGAGTACGCAGAAACATATACCTGTCATCAAGTTCCACAAGTACAAGTACGGCGATGAATTGCTTATCGATGTGGTGACGCTCGACATGATTCGCGCTAGCAAGGACTTTGCCAATGCCCTGCGGCAGTCGTTCTACGGCGTGATGCTCACCACGGGTGGCGAGGGTGACGTTGAGGTGGACGGCGAACCATGCACCGCCACGAAAGGACTGGTGGCCTTCGCCCGCCCCGGCGATGTCGGTACTGTCACCAACGACCGCAACCTCACCGCGCTGGAACTGATATTCGAGCGCGACTTTATACTCTCGTTTTTCAACGACCCGCATTTCCTCGACGGCCTTTCATTCTTCTCTACCTCAAGGCCGTCGCCATACGTGATGCTCAACGAGGCATTATATAATAGGATAATAGGCCTCTATGTGGAAATCCAACTGGAGGTTGCAAATGCCCGCGACCGCCACCTGCTACGCGCCATGCTCTATGAAACGCTGATGCTGCTGCAAAAAGCGTCTCCGGTTTCAGGGAGAAAAAGGGAGAGTAGCGAGACACGCGTGGCACGTTTCTGTGAGTTGGTGAACGAGTATTTCCTGACTGAAACAGGCGTCGAGTTCTATGCCGAAAGGCTCTGCATCACGCCCAACTACCTCAACCGCATTGTGCGCCAAACTCTGGGGCAGTCCACTAAGGGCTACATCCAGTCGCGTCGTATCGAGGAAGCCCGCCACCTGTTGCGCTACACCTCGCTGCCCGTCAGCGATATTGCCGACCGCCTCGGCTTCGACACACCCACCTATTTCGGCCGCGCTTTCGCCCAAGCCACGGGGACAACTCCATTACAATTCCGCAGTTGTCCCGAAAAGTGACATTTCCTGCATCTTAATTACTTTGCCAGTCGCGGGAACGGCTGTATTTTTGCATTTCGGGAAAATGAGGGTGCATATTGATTAACTGCACGAGGAATCAAGCAATTAACAACATCAAAAAAGATACCGAAATGAAAAAAATCTTAGTAATCACCGCCGCCGCCTGCCTGATGATGGCCTGCGGAGGCAACAAAAATCAAAAAGAGATGAACAACATCAGCAACAAAGAGAAGGCTGTGGCCCTTCTGAAAGCCATCGAAACCGGAGACACCGTGGCCATCGGCTACGTAAACGCCCAGAACTACAAACAGCACAACCTCGGCGTAGAGGACGGACTGGACGGTTTCGGCCGAGCCCTCGCAGGGCTGGCCAACTATCCTGAAGCCCCGAAGGTGAACACCGTGCGTGCCTTCGAGGACGGCGACTTCGTGGTCTGCCAGACCGACTACAACTTCTTCGGCCCAAAGGCGGGCTTCGACATCTTCCGCTTCGAGGACGGCAAAATCGTAGAGCACTGGGACAACCTGATGCCCTACGATGGCAAGCCCAACCCCAGCGGCCACACCCCCTTCGACGGCACCACTGAGGTGAAAGACCTTGACAAAACCGAAGCCAACAAGGCTATGGTTCGCAATTTCGTGCAGGATGTGCTGATGGGTCAGCACCCCGAGAACCTCACCAATTATTTCGACGGCAATACCTACATCCAGCACAACACCGCCATCGCCGACGGGCTTGACGGCCTCGGTGCCGCCCTCGCCGCAATGGCCGAGCAGGGCATCAAGATGGAGTACTTCACCATCCACAAGATTCTCGGCTGCGGCAATTTTGTGCTGGCTGTCAGTGAAGGCCGTTTTGCCGACCAGCCCACCAGCTACTATGACCTCTTCCGCGTCGAAAACGGCAAAATTGCCGAGCATTGGGACGTGATGGAGACCATCGCCCCCGAAAGCGACAGGAAACACCAGAACGGCAAGTTCAACTTCTAAACTTTCTTCAACAATATAAAGAAACAGGCGGACATTTTCCATGTCCGCCTGTTTGCAACAAGTAAAATTGTACAATTATGAACATCCCGATGCAGATTGACATCAATTCCATCGCGCGGGCGACCAACGCGGCGCACTACGAGTACCTCACCACCGTGCGCAAGGATTCTATTCGGACAGATAGCTCACCTACGCATTTGTCGGAAAAGCCGAAAAAGAGACGTTTTTTGTGGTGGTGAATAACGGTATCTCAGTTGGGCTGGACTGCAAATCCAGCCCAACAGAATAACAGGATTTGCAATCCGCACTTGCCACTACACCTACGACAACGCGGGCAATCTGGTAGAGGAGAGCAATCCACTTGGGGAAATTTTTTACGACTACACATACTACAGGGTGCTGAACAAACGTTATTACATGACGTTTTCTCGCCTCGGCATAGTGCAAACACTGCGTGATTTGCCTTCTGCGCTCGACTTATCGAAAACGTTATTACATGACGTTTTCTCGCCTCGGCATAGTACAAACACTGCGTGATTTGCCCTCTGCGCTCGACTTATCGAAAACGTTATAGCAGCATGACGGGAAACAATGTGACATACACATACGGCACCAGCGGCACTTATATGGTGAAGATACGCACCACTAGCGGCACCACACTGCGCAAGCTGACAGTGAAGGGAGAGTGAACTGTAAAGTAAAAAGTAAATATTAAAAACTAAAAGGGGTCTGGCGGGTGTCAGGCCCTTTATTGTGGTGGAAGAATCGGTAGAAGAAAGAAATTTCCAGTGGAGATTTCGCCAGCGAGCGAGGCGAAGAGCCGAGGAGCGGAATGCTAAGACCACTAGGTGTGCTATGAACGTGCTAATGAAGAGGAAACGTGTGTATACTTTTGCGGCCGGAAACGGCAGGGGGAAGGGCGTGTGTTTGTTTATTTTTTGCGGAATGGAATTAATTTCGTATTTTTGTACTTTTAATTCATTAGACCAGAATGTGGCTAAATATCATTAAACGAGTGTTTTTGCCGCTCATGCTGGCGGCTGTGCTGCCAGCAGGGGCGCAGAAGCTAATCACATACGAGGCAGGTATGGGCACGCGCGACCCAAACGACGCTGACACGTGGATACTGTATCAGCGGGTGCGGGCGGAGCATGACGGCATGGTGCTGTATGCCGACTCGGCACTACTGAATCAGGTGCGCAACGACCTCACCGCCTTCGGCAATGTGAAGATACGGATTACGGACACGACGACCATCTATGGCGACCAGCTGTTCTACGACGGAGAGAACCGTGTGCTGGACATCTGGGACGACACGGTGAGGCTGGTGGACGGCAAGACGGTGCTGAAGAGCGACCATCTGACATACGACCGTTTCTCATCGATAGCCGCCTACGACACGTGGGGCATCACGGTGAACCAGGACAAACGGCTGGTGAGCGACATAGGCTATTATAATTCGGAGATTAAGGTGTTTGATATATACCAGAACGTGGTGCTGACCGACTCGAACATGCGGTTGGAGACGGACACGCTGACCTATTGCACGGAGACGCATCTGGCGGAGTTTTGGAGCCCGACGCATGTGTATACCGACTCGACGACGATGTATAGCGAGCGCGGCACCTATAATACCGAACTGCGCTACGCGCACTCGGTAAAGGCGTCGGAAGTGCACAACGGGGAGAAACACCTGACGTGCGACACGCTGCACTATTACGAAGAGCGGGAGTTCGGGATAGCGATAGGGAATGTGGTGCTGACCGACACGGTGAACGAGATAGTGAGCACCAGCCGCTATGCCGAGACGCGGCAGCAGGAGCATACGTCGCTGGTGACGGACAGCGCACTGGTGCGCATGGTGACACGCGACGAGGAGGACACGCTGGCGGTGCCCGACACGGTGTACGTTCATGCCGACAGCATCTGGGTGGTGAACGATTCGGCACGGCAGTTCAGCTCGCTCAACGCCTACAACCATGTGAAGATATACCGCACGGATGCGCAGGCGATGTGCGACTCGGCATATTATTCCGCACCCGACTCGCTGCTGCAGCTGTTCAAGGGCCCGGTGCTGTGGTACGAACACTACCAAAGCACGGCGGACACGATAGTGGTGAAGTTCGACTCGACAGGAGCCAAACAGGCGTTCTTAAACGGTAGCCCCTTTTGCATAGAGCAGGTGGACCCTGAGAAGTATAACCAAGTGAAGGGTAGGAACATGGTGGTCTATTTTGTTGAGGGGGAACCGGACTATGCCGACATACTGGGCAATGCGGAGATGGTGTACTACATCATTGACGAGGAGATGTATGGGCAGAAGAGCTTGGTGGGAGTGAATGTGGGAGTGGGGTCTGACATGCGCATATACTTTCAGAACCGCGCACCCGACCGGGTGGTGACATACGGTAAGCCCGACATGAACACCTATCCGCTGGACAAGTTAGAACAGGAGAAACGGACGCTTGCCAATTTCCAATGGTACGACGACAGACGGCCTAAGAAACCGATGGATGTCTTTATATGGTGACAAAATGACATGTCGCCGACGTTTGGCACAAGGCGTGTTGAGATTAAAAATTAAGAATTAAAAATTAAGAAGTTGGATTGGGACTAACAGTCTCAATGAAAAAATAAATAAACACTATGAGTCAAGAAGAAAAAAAGATAGAGAATGAGCAGCCCGAGGTGGAAACCCAGGCGACAGAGACGGCAGCCAGTCAGGCATCCCAAGAGAAGCACCATAAGAGAGCGCATAAAAGACGTGGCGAGAAGAGCGACGACAGCACGGAAAAACTGCAGGAGATGGGCGAAAAACTGGCAGAGGCGCAGGACAAGTATGTGCGGCTGTACTCGGAATATGAGAACTATCGCAAACGTACTAACTTGGAGAAAGCCGACCTGATAATCAATGGCAGCAAGGATATGATAAAGGCTGTGCTTCCCGTGGTGGACGACATGGAGCGTGCGCTGACAGCCATGGCTGACGAGGATGCGGCAAAAGAGGGTGTGCAGCTGATTTACAATAAGCTGATGAACATCCTTTCGCAGAAGGGACTCAAGCCTATCGAGGCTAAGGGTCAGAAGTTTGACGAGAACCTGCACGAGGCCGTCACCCAGTTCCCCGCTGCCGACGAGAAGCAGAAGGGCACGGTGATGGATGTTGTGGAAAAAGGCTACTACCTGAACGACAAGGTGCTGAGATATGCCAAGGTAGTGGTGGCAGTGTGAAATAAAATTGAAAATGTGAATTCGTTAATTCGTTAATGTGTTAATTCGTTAATCTGAATTCGTAATCAAAAAAAGACTAACACATGCAAGAATTCGTTAATTTGTTAATTCGTTAATCAATGATTTACACATTCACACATTTGTTTTCTCCACGTATCTCGCGTATCACAAGTATTATTTATACGTGTAATACGCGTGATACGTGGAGATTGTAATCCGACTAACGCATTAACACATTCACACATTAACACATTCAATATAGGTTATGGCAAAGAGAGATTACTATGAAGTATTGGGTGTTGGCAAGAACGCCACTCCCGAGGAGCTGAAGAAGGCGTACCGCAAGTTGGCGTTGCAGTACCACCCCGACCGCAACCCCGGCGACAAGGAGGCTGAAGAGAAGTTTAAAGAGGCCGCAGAGGCATACGACGTGCTGAGCAACCCCGACAAGAAGGCGCGTTACGACCAGTTTGGACACGCGGCCTTTGAGGGCGGTGCCGGCGGCTATGAGGGCGGCATGAATATCAACGATATCTTCTCGCAGTTTGGCGACATATTTGGCGACTTCTTCGGAGGCGGTGGCCGGTTTGGCGGCTTCGGCGGCTTTGGCGGTGGCGGCCAGCAGGGCCGACGCGCTACGACACGCGGTACCAACCTACGTATCAAGGTGAAGCTGACATTGGAAGAGATTGAGAAGGGGTGTGAGAAGAAAATCAAAGTGTCGAAATATGTGCCCTGCAAGACCTGCAATGGCACAGGGTCGCGCAATGGCAGCTATGAGACCTGCCCCCACTGCCATGGCAGCGGAGTGGTGACAGAGGTGCGCCGCACCATATTGGGACAGATGCAGACGCAGAGCGTGTGCCCCCATTGTGGCGGCGAGGGACGTATCATCAAGGATAAGTGCCGCGACTGCAATGGCGACGGCATCGTGCGTGCTGAAGAGATAATCACTATCAACATACCGGCAGGCGTGTACGACGGCATGCAGCTGTCGATGTCGGGTAAGGGCAACGCGGCACCGCGTGGCGGTGTGCCGGGCGACCTGATAATCCTCGTTGAGGAGGTGCCGCACGACCTGTTTGAGCGTCAGGAGAACAACCTATACTACAATGCATTCATCACCTTCGCGCAGGCAGCCATGGGTGCCAGTGTCGAGATACCCACACTGTCGGGCAAGGTGAAAGTGAAGATAGACGCGGGCACGCCGTCGGGCAAAGTGCTGCGTCTGAAAGGGAAGGGTCTGCCACAGGTGAACAGCTACGGACGAGGCGACCTGTTGGTGAGTGTGAATGTGTGGGTGCCTAAGAACCTGTCGCGCGAGGAGAAGGAGATGCTGACCAAGCTGGACCAGTCGCCTAACTTCCAACCTAATCCATCAAAGCAGGAACGGGGTTTCTTCGACAAGATGAAAGACCTGTTCAATTAAGGAGTCCAGCTGATGAAGATGACGGAAGCCTTCCTCCAGTATGTGTGGCAGCACCAGCTGCTGGAGGGTGGCTTGTGCACCGCCGAAGGGATGCCTGTGACGGTGGAACGTGCGGGTGTGCCCAACCGCGATGCGGGTCCGGACTTCTTTGACGCACATGTGCGGATAGGAGAGACCCTGTGGGTGGGCAATGTGGAGGTGCACGTCAAGGCATCGGACTGGAACCTTCACCGTCATAGTACCAACCATGCCTACGACAATGTGGTGCTGCACGTGGTGTATGAAAACGACACACCCATCACGCTCCAGAATTGCCACACACTGGCAACCTTGGAGTTGTCGCATTATATTCCCGACGCGGTGTGGGCAAACTACGACGCGCTAGTAGAGCCGCCTGAGCCTCGCGACATCCCCTGCATGGACCATCTGGAAGAAGTGCCTAAGCCTTTGGTTAATGCGTATATGGAACGGCTTGCGCTGGAACGTATCGAGCAGAAATGCGACACGGTGCGCCGACTGCTGGAGGAGAGTCGCGGCAACTGGGAGCAGTGCTGCTACTGGCTGTTGGCGCACTATTTCGGCGGCAAGGCGAACAACATACCTTTCGAATTGCTGGCAAAGTCCACCGACATGAACCTGCTGGCACGTTGGCGCGACCGTCCTCAGCGTATCGAGGCACTGCTGATGGGGCAGGCAGGGCTGTTGGAGGGCTATTTTGCCGACGAATATCCTCGCCAACTACAGTCCGACTACACAGCCTTGCGGCAGGGAGCCTCGCTGACCCCTATTGCAGGATATATGTGGAAGTTTTTCCGTATGCGGCCGTATGGCTACCCTACGTTGCGCATCAGCCAGTTTGCCCAGCTGGTATGCCAGTCGCGCAACCTGTTCAGCCACCTGCTCGAAACAACTGATGCCAAGGAGTTGCAGCGCTTCTTCAATGTGGCAGCCTCCCCTTACTGGGACAACCACTTCCAGTTCGACAAGCCGTCGCCGGGCAAGGCCAAGCGGGTGGGGGGCAACTTCGTGAACGTGCTTATCATCAATGCCTGGGTACCATTGCTGTTCGAGTATGGCAACCAGCACGGTATGCAGCAATACAAAGACCAGGCTCTGGACATCCTGCAGCAGCTGCCGCCAGAAGACAACCGCATTGTGCGCCAATGGGATTCTGTGGGCATCAAGGCGGACAGCGCAGCCCAGAGCCAGGCCCTCATCCAATTGTATAACAACCATTGCAGTCAGCACGACTGCCTTCACTGTCAAATAGGATATAAAATTATTACACTGTGAAACCAACCGAGATAACCAAAGTGCTAACAGGTGCCAATGCCTGTATCTACGATGCCGACTGCGAGGTGGCAGACATCCTTACCGACAGCCGCCGACTCTCCGATGTGGAAAAGGCACTCTTCTTTGCCATCCCCACCAAGCGGAACACAGGCTGCCGCTATGTCTACGACATCTACCAGCGGGGTTGTCGCAACTTCGTAGTGCCCATCGATGCGGCAGAGGAGCACCAGCAGCAGTTCCGTCTTTGTCATCGTGCCAACTTCTGGTTTGTCAAGGATGTTGTGCTGGCGTTGCAGCAACTCGCCGGATGGCATCGGAGCCAGTACCATATCCCGGTGGTGGGCATCACGGGCAGTAATGGCAAGACTATTG